>MWWH01000470.1_pt1 | contig 11705 bp, 15 predicted proteins | sample 1047231 | NCBI WGS metagenome assembly MWWH01 (sample SAMN06349967, study PRJNA376086) | soil metagenome | isolation source: MG3-2 sample Antarctic (ecotone) soil | place: Antarctica | collected 2015-01-13 | reverse complement strand
GCGCTTTTTGTTTGGCCTTTTCGTACGCCGCTAATGCTGCGTGCGTCGCTGAAGACATGTAGCCGAAAGTCTTCGGATTAGTCTCACGAAGGGCGATTAAATCTTCGTAAAATGATATTGGCGTCCATCCGTGAATGTTAGGTTTTGTTAGGTTCTCTTTCATACTGCGCTCCCCTTTAACTCCCCACGTGCATAGTTGCGGGTTGTCCTAATCACCATGTCATAAAGCCACTCGTCCGTGATTGATTTATCGTGCGGGTCTCTGCTCGACGCACACCGCTCAGCCCTGACCTGAAGCATCTGTTGATACAGGTCCGAAGCATCGACCGCGTAACCGTGAATCCATCGACCGCAGGCCACGTTTCGCAATCCGTTATTGCGCTCGCCATCGGAGAAGAATCGCCCGCCGATGAAAGGTTGATAATTGGCTTTCCGATCCGTATCAATCGGCGTGTGTTTTTCTGAAAGCAATCTTTCGATAATGCTTTCGGGTAACTCTGCAGGGTCTAAAGCGTTTTTCCATTGCCGTGATGCTTTTATGCCGGGGGCAACGATGTATCCGCCTTCTCCGCGAACGTCTATACCTTTGCCTAATTTGCCCGCCGAATTACCTATGCGGACGTGTGAAGGGTTTTTGAAAACAAGGTGACCACCCCCCGAAGGCGTCGTGGCCTCGGCTGTTGGGGGTAGTCCGCCGATCTCTTCATCAAGTTCTGAAATTGAAGCATCGCCGCCGTGTCGCGGATCAATATCAATTACTGTTAAGCCGGAAGCTTTGCCGGTCGGGATGCCAATATCCGCATCTGGCCAGATGCGCCACCAATCATCAATCTGCTTCATATCTGTAACAGCATCCTTGAAACCGTTCTTTGTGTAGGGTGTTTTGTCGGGCTTAACGGGGAATACAGGCCAGCCCATAGCTGCGTAACTGATGGCGCAATCATGCTGTGTTATTGCTGAATCTTGCTCCACAAGGGGAACGCCGACATACCCCTTCTGTTGGTCCGGTTCGACGTCGAACGCGCCCGTTTTCGCCTCTTCTGGCGAGACACTAAGGGGGATGTCGGCGTTCCCCTTTATAAAAGGTTTACCATTCTCTATAGGGGGGATGTGCGCGTTCCCCTTCTCGGCCTCTTCTGGTGTCTCTTCCCGGTCAATATCGCCAACATCGGCAGCGCGGGCAAGTCTGGTGTTTTTGAGTTTAAGTAAGTATTGCTTGGTCGCGCGGTATTCGTGCTCCATTTCATGCATAGTGCGTTCGTGTGAGACTTCTAAAGTGGCAAGGCGGGCGTCAATCTCGGCATCGTCTAAAAGTTCGCCCTGCTCGATCCGCTCAAGGATGCGCTTTTTTTCGGCCAAGAGGATTTTCTCTCGCTGCACAACATACTCGGAAAGTGACAGCGGTTTAGACTTTTTTGGTTCCGTATCGGGCGGCATGTGCTCGGCTTTGTCGAAACTCGGCAGCATCTTCAGGGCTTCCTTGAGAATTTCTTCCCGCTTCTCATTTCGATAGTCGCGGTCTTTCTTCCAGCGGAGCTCGTCGGCCTTCTTTATCCTGTGCTCGCAATCTTGCGCCCAGACTGCCGCTGGCGTCAGGTAATCGGCATAGAGTGTGCGCGCCCGTTTTTCTTTGCCTTCGCGCTCGTTAGGCTTAGGGGTCTGAATATCGAAAATCATGTAAAGGCGATCTCTTGCCCATTCGTTATTTAAAATTCTGGCGCGTTTCACGAGTTCTTTTGACTGTGATTTGTTAATGAATTTTCCAGCGCGTTTGGCGAGTGTCGAGTGTGCGATCCGCTTCTCTTTGCCTTTGCAAATTCCTTGAATTGAATCGACATACCAGCGGTTTTCGGCAATCGGATAATTAAGCTCGCTTAAAATTGTGGTGGTCCAATCAAGGGTTGAGCCGAAGCGCCAAGCGCGATAACTGGCGTTTTCTTCAGGGGTGAAAGTTTTGAAGGCTGGCTTGGTTGCGCTCATCAGGCGGCCACCTCCAGAAGAGAGATAGCAGAGCGCACCCGGCAAGTTTTACAAAATTCAATGGCGATGCCGCTAGGCTCGCCTTCAAGATCGACGGCGATTACATCAAAGAGTCGGCGGGGCCGATTGCATTTATCGCAGCGGACGATCCGAGTGATTGTTTCCGTCTCAGATTTTGTTTGTGATATAGTTTTCATAGGTTAGTCATTGCCTCCTGTTAATCGCAGGAAAATTAAAAACGCTCGGAGCTGCAAACCTCCGGGCGTTTTCGCTTTATGCCGCTAATTGTGGTTGCTGTTCGTGACTCGCCTTAAAAGATTCAATCTGCGCCGGCGAATAGGCCACCCTGCGCCCGAATCTAAAATGCGGAATCATCTTTCTTGAGCGAAGCATCCGAAGAGTTGAAGCGGACAGACAAAGTAAATCCGCCGCTTCCTTTTCGGTAAGAAGACGTTGGCGGGCTGCATTGGTATCGAAGACCATTGCCGAAGCTCCTTTGAAATGTTGTTGCGTTTGAAACGGGTGGGCTTTAGAATGAAGGAAAGGCCGCCGTCAAACGCGGTTATGAATCACTGGACGTCACAATCTTGTCGAAGGGAAGGTGGCGTCCTTTGTTATTCTGTGCGCAGTATCTCTCTTAAACTGCTTCCATACAACTACTTATTTTGGACAATTAGAGGCGTTAATTGTCCAATTCGATCTTCTATAAGGTCTAAAAATTCCCCAAGTGAAGAGTCTGTTTTTTTGAAATATTTGTAGATTGCGCTCTCGCCACATTGAAGCAATGAAGCTAGGTGCGTGATTGTAATATTCCTCTTTTCGATCCTCTTAGACATCAAAAGGGAAGTGGCCGCCGCACTCATCTTGGCGAAAGTTAAGCCAGCGGACGGTCCTGTTTTCAGAGGATCAAGTAGAAGCAAATTCCGAGAGGTTAATTCCTTCATCATAGCCTTGCGTCGTGCGCTATGTTTCTTACTGAGCACGGCATTACTCTTTTTCTGAGCAACAGAACTAACCTCTTCCATTAATTGCTGCACATTAAGGTTCGCCACATCTCTTATGTTCTCAAGCCCGATGTGCAAACCTGTCTCTAGCATGATGAGTATTTCAGATAGATGCACAAAGGCGTTTTCAGTCCCTTTATGCTTAATTAACAGCGCCCTCGCTAATGGTTCAAGTAGATAGAAACAATGCAGTTCGCCTATTTCTCCACTTGCTACAGTGAAGCGTACAGCCTCCCCAACTTCGGTTTGCCTTCTCTCCAATCCTTCCAGTGCAGAAGCGTGGCTTCGTTTCTCAGAGAAGACCGCCTCAATTAATCCTTTGATCTCTTTGGGTGTCGGCTCATAATCCGACATTCATTTCTTGCCCTTCTTTACGGTCGCCTTTTTCGGCGGTCGCCCCGGTTTGCGATCCGCGACAAGTTTTAAATCAGATTCTTTTATTAAGTGGTCGCGCCCGAACTGTTGAGAGGGTAATCGTCCGGCCGTTATGAGCGCCCGCACGCGGGCCAGACTTACCTGTAGGCGCTCCGCTACTTCTCTAGTGGTTAGCATCTCCTTCTCCATACGTAACCTTATATACCAAAAATAACTATAGCGCAACGCAATAATTCTATTGACATAACTATTGCGTTGCGCTATAGTTTCTCCTGTCAGACATCACCAGACAGGAGAAACGAACCATGACACAGAATCTAATCAACGCAATCGAAAAGTCGAAGAGAATCAAAATGAGCGTCCGCTACTTAGGCGAGCGTCAATACTTGGTAATCACCCCACAGAATCACAACTATGTTGTTCGCTTTGAGACGCAGGACGGCCTGCGCTATGGACGCTGCACTTGCAAGGCAGGATCAAAGGGACTGGCTTGCTATCACCTGCCGAAAGCGGCGTTAGTTGATACGGCAATACAGACGATGAGCCACTAAAACGAAAGGCTCTGGAAAGTGTTCTCCCACTCGCCAGAGCCTCCTAGCCCCTCTACCTTCCACCCCCTGACGAATGAAAGGCAATCAAGCATGAAAAAGAATATCACGACGAAAAGAAAATCACTTCACGCGGTCGAGACACTTGATCTGGCAGCAGAACAACGCAAGTGTGAAAACGCCGCTCAGTACATCAGGGATATGCTCACAGTCGAGCGAATGCCCGAGTACGTGATTGTTGCCATGATGCGCGTTTTAATCGCCGCGTCCAGAACACAGAACATTGACCTCTGGCCTGACGGCTGCGACAAGGGAACGAATATTTCTCTTGAAGCACTCACGGATCTGATTGCCACGACGGGCGGAAGATTTTCCCTCGACAAGTCGCCCGCAGCGGAATTGGCCGCGCACATCTCCGCCATTCTCAAGCATCCGAAGACGCCGACCACGCTCTTTAATGCGCTTGGTGAAGCGGTCTGTATTCTGTCAAACAATATCGACAATGACACCGCTGAATTTATCGAGTATGTGCTTTCGTATAATCTCAAAGCGGAAAGCGGTAACGCTTAGATTCGTTTTCCACGATGGGAAATAAATCAGGGGCGGGCCTTAACGGGCTCGCCTCTTTTCGTTTATGCTTTTCGGTATGAAGCAACAGCGTGGCCCAACGAAATTTTCAAATAGAGAATTGGAGAAGCTCGGCGTGCAGGTTTTGACCCCCGTCAAAGAGAGGTTGCGGTGTTTGCGCTGTGGGGCTGAATGGATGCCAAAGCTAACACCTAAAGGCAACCTGCCGCATGGATATTGGAAGTGTCCGAATGAGTGTAACGTGCCGCAGGAATCTTGAGGGGCGAGTCTTAACCGGCTCGCCTCTTTTCTTATCTCTTTCTAATCTCTTTCTTATCACTCGCCAGTATCACGCCCACGCGCGCACAGAATGAAGGGAACTGTTGACATTGTCAACAGTTGCTACATGCATCACGCCCACGCGCGTAGCGTATTCAGAGGTATCAAGAGCGTGATTCACGCTCTTGATACCTGTATGCTGATTCCCATGATCGCCGCCATGCTTCATCCCGCCCACGCGCGTAGAGAATGAAGTAGCCGATTCATTACCGAAGGGCGGTAATGAATATCCCGCCCACACCAACTTCATTGACTTTGTGGCGACGAAACCACTTGAAGGCTTAGGCGTAGACTTAAAACTAATTCGACGCCTGTGTGCTGACGACAAAGTAGCGCTCGATTTGATTGATAAGGCTGTGAAGGGGAGGCAGGGTAATCCAACCGGACATAATCAGCACACAGGAGGAAAGGGGGTGATTCACCCCCTTTCCTCCTCTAAGCGTACTCCCAGAAGAGGTAAACAACTACGGAGGTTACGCAAAGACTTCCCTGAATTGCATGGTCAAGTGCTGAAAGGAAAGCTCACCGTGAATGAATGTGCAATTAGAGCAGGGATTTATCCGAGCCGCTTAAGCATCAATACAGGCTCGCCTGCTTCTGCTGCCGCTTCGATTATGAGAGTTATCGGCAAGGAGTATGCCCTTCGTTTAATCGCCGAACTGGAAGGGATGGTAAAAAATGGACAGCGAGATGAAGTACAACATGCAAGATAAAACTATTCCAACAGTGGCGCCGCAAAGTTTACTCGATGCTGAAAATTTAGCATGGGCACGAGAGCGCTTCACCTGTCATGTGTGCGAGCAACCAATGTACTTCGGCTCCGTTATGACGCCAAGAGGGCGCTATCAAATGCACTTGAAATGCTATGACACAAAGGGCGAGTCAGATAATGACTAAGGTTAAACGCCCATCACACCCACACACGTAGAGAATGAAGTATTCGTCAACCGCTGACGAATATTGTTTAAGCATCACGCCCACACTTGCACAGAATCGCCGTCAAGGACATGTTTTGCGCGCGCGCAAAACATCACGCCCACGCACGTAGAAGTTTAAGTTTACTCGGCGCCGAGTAAACTTATCCTGGTCACACCATGAAACCGTAGCTAAATTTGACGCTAACGCTTGCTTGTGTAGATCGGGTCGGTCTTTGCGGAGTTTGCGGAGTGCGTTTTGACGTGTCGTTCCCAGTGGGCGCATCTTGTACATTGTCCAACTTGCTATTATCCCCGCCGTGCTTCCCCTGCATCGCCTGATCCAAAAGGTCCAGCGCAACCGTATCGCCCGAACAAAGGCGCTTCAGGATGTCGCTACAGCCCGCCGCTGTGAAGCACACAGCCCGCCAGATAAAAGATTCTCAACCATCCCGCATCGTTCCTCACCTTCAACACAGGGCAAATTTGAGCGTCCGAGAATGATTAATCAGTCAGGGGCGGAGATGATATTTTCTTGTTTCACCCCTCAACTCAGTACGTAATTTCTTTTGGGCGAGGAGTTCACCGATTGCGAAGCCTATCTCGTGGTCATCTATATGTAACTTCTTCTGGATCTCATCCCATGTGAGCGGACCATCGCCCAGAATTTCTAGGATGCTCTGCTCGGCGGTTTTAGCCTTAGACTGGAAGGCTTTTTTTGTTTTCATATGGGCGTCCTTTCGTTGGTGAGTGGGGCGGGGAGAGGAAGCCGTAATGTGAGCGGTGATTATATATCCAAAATAAAGAAATGAGTGCTGGGGGTTGCTACAGTCATCGGCCATTCGTTCGCCATCGTACTTTTCAACATTCTCAGACGCGCTCACCGCCGCTTTCTGATAGGCAAAGTTAAAGTAAACCATTATGCCCCGAAGAGCCCCGCACAATTTAATGCGCGTCTCTTCGGGCCTTATGATACATTCTCGGCCCGGCGCTCTATCATCCTGACTTTTGCCCACAGTGAGCAAAACCTACCATGAATAAAAAAGAAGTTGCCGAAGCTTTGGGCGTCTCAACTCGCTTAGTCGAGAAGTACGCATCAGAGGGCCGCTTAGGTGAAGTTACCTATGTCCGGGGCAAGACAGGCAAGCAAGCCGATTATTCAGCGCGAGCGGTTGAGAGTCTCAAGGCAGAATTAGAAGCACCGGATAGACCATTGCCAGCAGTAGCCCCGAATACACGCGCAACGGGGCTTGTCGTTGCTTCCGGTGATGAGCGGGATAGATTCATTGCAGCGCTGGAGAAAATCGCGTCACAGGGGCAGCAAACGAGCGCGCGGGCCTCTGTAGCAATCGAATCAAAGCCGCTCTTGAAACTTGATGAAGCTTCCGCGCTCACTGGCCTGTCACGCGCTATACTTCGAGAAGCGATTGAGAGAAAGAAACTCAAGGCGAAGTTGATCGGTCGAGCTTGGCGGATACTCAGAACGGACTTAGACAATTATCTCAAGAAACTGTGAAGCCACGAACAGGCTTGATGCGCGTCTGTTCGCGGCCTTTTTATTGGACTTTTTGAAGGTTTCACACAGGCGGGAATCACACAATTAAGCCCTCTCGATAGGCAATAATCAACGATTTTCAAGGGGTGGATTCACTACCCGGCCAGATGTGGAACCTTCCGCGCATGGTCTATAGCCATTGACACTGTCATCCGATTTCTCGTAACTTCTCTCCCGCCGCACACATAATAATTGCCCGACAGTAGGATGTGTTGCCCCGCGCCTGCTGTGCGGGCCCTCTAATATCTTGTTCCAGTTCGACGAGTGCGCTACACAATGGAAGGATTTGTTCGTTATGAATGACACGCAATGTGTTAAAACTTTGCGCCTTTGCGCCTTGATGGTCATAGGAGCGCTGGCAATTCTATTCGCCTCCGCGAGTGTGCAGGCGACACCGTTACAGCTCATCTACCAAGGCGTCTTCAACACTCAGAACGCGCTCAACCCCGTCGGTCAAGCGAACCCGACGCACTTTACCACTGCAACCCCTTTCACGCTGCATGCGTGGTTCGACACCACCAGTCCGAATCTGGCACCGCCTTCTCCTCCGTTTCCCCCTCCCTTCGCGGGCTTCCGCGCTTACGCGCCTTCGCTCGTCACCATTACCATCGGGGCCGAGACGTACACGATCGAAAGCATCACGACCAATCCAACGGCCGGTGCCACGGTCGCGATCTTCGATCGAAATAGTTTTACACCAGGGCGATACGGAGTCGGCATCATTCAGCAACCCGTGCAGGATGGCGCTGGCTTTGTCGGAGACTTCATGGGCGCGTCGCCGGACTTCACTGTCAATGCGCTGACCCCGACCACTTTCACGAACTACGCCGGCGTTGGCTATGGTTCGGGCGTATGCCTGCAGGGAGGGGGCGGTAATTGCCAGTTGAACGCCGTTACACCCTTCGTGCTGCGCGATGGTTCAAACCAAGTGTGGAGTTTGACTTTGGGGAACTACAGCGAGGACTACCCTGTGGGCCCATTGAATAGCGCGCAACTGGTAGCCGTCCCGGAACCAGCCACTATGCTCCTGCTCGGCACCGGACTTGCCGGCCTTGGTGGGATGATTAAGCGAAGGCGTCAAGGGAAAGCAGAGTAATACCGATATGTGAAGGGTGACTTGCCCCGGAAAGATCGTAAGTGAGCAGTCACGAAAGAAAAGGGTCCGCCGCGGAAGGGAGAGCCGTAGCGGACCTTTTCACTTTCATTCCTAAAGCACATCTGAGAATGTGTCGATAAGGTAAGAGTCGTTTCCTTCCTTGTTCCTTTAGCCCGGCAAGTGTCGGGCTTTTTTTCTTGTGCTCGTTTTCTGGGGAGATGATCTGCGGGCCTTTTCGCTTTTATCTACTGTGCTCATCTCTTCACCAATCCATCACCGCGCGGCCCAGCGGATCTAACATAACTTGCCCCAACGGGCTGTCCAATTCGTAAGGCGAATTATCAAAGGTATTGCCTGCCCATACAGCCAAGCAGACCGCTAAGACTAGATCGTCATGCTCGCCACTTCGCGCCCCGTAAATATCATTCGCGTTGTCATTGATCTTGACCTTAAAATTCTCCAGCTCTCGCACCAGCGTATCGGCAAAGGGAAGCGCTGCGCCAATCTGCAATCTACGGGTCTGTAAGGCCACCTGTGCGCCGGCAACAAGCGTGCGCTTGGGCACTCTGTAGCCGTCCGCATCATTCGTTACCTTATCGCCTCCGGTGATTGTGACGCTCACTATCTCTGCGCGCTGGTTTGCCTGCCTGAATAACTCTGTGACGGGCTGCCCGAGTCCGGTGTTATCAATCACAAGGGTTGTCTGCACCCAAGACCTTCTCACTTCGATATGTGCGCCCCGCTGAATCTCTTCATCACGCATAAACTCAGAGCGCATCAGCATCGTTGTCACTGTGCGGACAATCTCAGGGTACGAAGTCCCGAGACGAAAGCGCTGCAAGTGCTTTACCTGAAAACCAAGCGTTTGCGGCTCGGCTGTGGTGCCTTTGCGCTCTAAAAGTGCAAGGGCTGTCGGGTCTCTCTTTTCGCCAAGATCAAGACCAACAAAGTATTCAGTATTCATAATCACTCCCAAAGAAGGGTTTAATGTCAGGATTAAGGGCCGCTTGAATATCGTCGAAAGAGAAAACAGTGTCATCTGTCTCAACAAATTGACACAGGTATTCTTGAGCAAACCACCACAGGCCGATTGCCTCGCGTTCTTTGTCTAACCATTCTTTTGTCAGACGCGGACACTGGTAAGCGTCAACCATCGTTCTATGCCAATCGGGGCCGCCTTCGGTCCATTCGTGATGAAAGAAGCCGCGCTTGCCAAAGGGAGTTGAGAGAAGCACCAGACGCCCGCCACTGACCGCCAGCATGGGCCGTGTGGCCTGATATAACTCATCGGGCACTCTTGATGCCTCATCAATCACGAGTAAAGACACGCCGCTGTAGCCGCGTATTGTGGCTTCACTTCCCGGCAAGGCGACAATGCGCGAGCCATTAGAGAAGCGCAGTTGAAGTGCTGTGTCTCGTGATGCTTTGGGCGCATCCGGCAACATCTCATAAGCGTCTCTGACTTTCCCGAATAACTCTTGAGACTGGCGAAGTGAAGGCGAAAGAAGAAGCACTAAGGCCGGTGCTTGATAGATGGCTTCATGCAAGGCAAGTATTGATGTGACTGTGCTTTTCCCTGCTTGCCGTGAACACAGCAAGATCATCTGTCGTGCGTCACCACGCAACAGATCCGCCTGCCAAACGTCAGATTCAAGACCACAGCGGCGGGCAAACAGAACAGGGTCTTTTGCCTCTTGAATCTTACGCCGCTCTGCCGCCTTCATCACCGCCTGGATCATCAGCGGATTCTGAGAGTAATAACTGTGCTTCTCTTCTAACATCATCAAGGCTTAATCCGTTTTGACGGGCAACTGCTCGCCAGTCATTTACCGTCATGCCTACATCAAGGGTCTGCCGGGGCTTACCCTCGACACGATCAAGAATCTCACGAGCGGCCAGCACGTCGCCGCCAAGCGCTTTGTCGATCAGTGCCCTTGCCAGTGCTTCGGCAAAAGTCTCTTCGCCGGCGTCCGGCATCTTCTCGGCCAGTTGAGCGCGCAGGGCTTCACTTACGACGGTGTATTTCGGACGGCCCGCGGGGTTTCCTGACTGGCCGGGTTTGAAGCCCAGAAGATTACCTTTGGCGAACTTTCCGCCGCGCGCCCGCCCGTTGCTGTTCGGTTGTTTTTCAGCGGTCGCCATAACTTATAAAATGTATCTTCCTGATGCTTTCAGTTTGGCCTTAATGTCGGTGAATTGTCCCATCGTCGCCTGCTTCATGTGCTCATCTCGAAGAGATGGGAGAAGCCTTTTGAAAGTCTGCTCATCGGCTGACGGGTTAGCTGTAAAGAAGGCCGTTTCCAGGTCCTGATCGAGTCGCTTGGCGGCGAGCTCGCGCTCATGTTCTGCCGTCTCTGCTGCCCGCTTCTGTGAGTCCTTTTCAATCTCAGCCAGGTTGTCTTTAATGGCCTGTTGTCGCTCGCTTTCAGCTTCTCTGCGCTCCTGTGCGGCCTTAGCCCTTGCTTGGGCAGTTGCTACGGCCTGTTGAGCGTAAATCGCTTCCATCCCGCGCGGGACGTTTGGATCTTCTAAAACTCTGTAACTCATTTTTCATTTTTCCTTTCGTTGTAAAAGTGCGGGCGGGGTCTTATGGCAGACATCGATCCCCGCCCGCTTTTGTTCACCGCACGGTCTGAGCGGGGCGGTGAATGTTTTTGAATTTATGTTTAACGAAAACATGGCTTTGCTTCTTACCAGCAAGACACGTCATCCCCACTTTTTTCGATGTTATGATTACGTTTGAAATCATTTTGCTTGCATTTGTAACCATTTGAATAATCATGACTTAGTAAAACGTGATTTCATGTGAAATCATTTTGCTGACGTTTGTCACCCGATTGATTTCATTTGAAAGCAAAATGATTTCCTACAGAATCTTTTATGCGCCCCGGTAGGGGGTGACGTGTCTTGCCAATAATCAGGTGCGTGAGCACCTTTCCTCTCAAATCTTGGAAACTTCTGGTCTATCATCGTTTTCAATAGATACATTCCTTCTCGTTTGAGAGGTATTTCTCCCTGAAACTGCCTCTCCTTTTTTGGAGAACTGCTATGTCCGATCTTCTTTCGACCAGTCACCTTGTGCTCGCTCTCATGGCGTTATTGAGCCTCTACCTCTGGCGTACACTGAGCAGGGATTAGCTAACTCGTTTTTTGAGCGAGCACCTTCACTCACTTTCATGCTGCTGCCTCATTCTCTTGAAGCGCTTTTTGTTTGGCCTTTTCGTACGCCGCTAATGCTGCGTGCGTCGCTGAAGACATGTAGCCGAAAGTCTTCGGATTAGTCTCACGAAGGGCGATTAAATCTTCGTAAAATGATATTGGCGTCCA
>MWWH01000469.1_pt1 | contig 11710 bp, 9 predicted proteins | sample 1047231 | NCBI WGS metagenome assembly MWWH01 (sample SAMN06349967, study PRJNA376086) | soil metagenome | isolation source: MG3-2 sample Antarctic (ecotone) soil | place: Antarctica | collected 2015-01-13 | reverse complement strand
CCCAGCACGCCACACACCTCACAGCACTCGACAACGCCGACGCTCAGGAAGCCGCCGCCCGCGCCGGCGCTGACAACGTGCTTGCAGCGCAGCTCCCCACAGCGGGCTTCCAGCCGAGCAGCACAGATTTCAACAGCAGCGGAACTTACCTGATCCCACCCGGCGCAAAAGTACTTCAACTCATCATCATCGCCTCCGGCGCTGGTGGCGGTGGCGGCATTGTCGGCGCAGCGGGCAGCAATCGCAGCGGAGGCGGTGGTGGCGGCGGAGCCAGCCGCACAACGCGCAACGTCCCTGTAAGCGACCTCGCAGGCGCGAGTCAACTCAACGTGACAATTCCCGCCGGCGGCGCACCAGGCGCACCAGGAGCCGCCGGAAACAACGGCGGATCCACCGCCATCAGCGCCGGCACAAAAATGATTTTAATCACACTTGGCGGCGTCGGCGGCGCCGCCGGAGCCGCGGCCGCCTCGGTGCCAGGCGGCGGCCCCGGCTCCGGCATAGACGGCGGAGCGGTTGGCGGCGCCGGCACCAACGCAGTCGGAGCAAACGGCAACTCTAGCGGAGCCGGTGCTGGCGCTGGTGGCGGCGGTGGTGGCGTGAACATTTCAGAAGCTTCCGGAAACGGCGGAGTGGGTGGACGAGGCGGCCGCTTTCTCAACAACGACACCATGATAGGAAGCTTCAGCGGAGCTGCACCCGGCGGCGCCGGCGGCGCGGCAATACCCATAGCTGGAGATAACCCAGGCCACGGCGGAGGTGGTGGTGCCAGCGCCGCCGGCGCCGCCGGTGGTGCAGGCGGCGCCGGAGCGCGCGGCAGCGGCGGCGGCGGTGGTGGTGGCGCCACCACTGGCTACACCGGCGGCGCCGGCGGCGCCGGCGGCGCCGGCTTCGCTCGAATCATTGCACTCTGAGAGGAAAAATGCGCTATTGCATCATCGAAAATGGCTACATCATCAACACCATCATATGGGATGGAGAAAGCGAATATGCAGCACCGCCGGGCTGCATTCTCATGTTAGAAACCGAGGCGCTGACAGCCGGCTACGCCTACGAGGAGTTCCCAGAATAAAAAGCTTCTCATTGCTCACAACATCATCCTGCCTGCTCATCCTATCGACGACGACCGCGGACGCGCTGGAGGCACTGCTGGCGCTGCTCGTAGCGATAATTCCGGTTGTTGCGATGCTGATGCGCGAGTGGATGAAGATCAAACTCGATGAGCTGCGCGATGAGCAGCGCGCCACGCGCGCCGTCATCGAGCGCGCCGCCGCACGCGCGCCCCACCGCACCGGCGACCCAGAAAAATCGGAGGAGAAATCCCAATGAACACCAACACAAAAGAACTTCTCAATGCCGAGCAGCACGCGCGCACCGCTGACGACGTAGACGAGGACACCAAAACGCCCGGCCAGTGCTGGAGATACCAACGGCTCATCATCGAAGAGATGGGCTTGCCCAGTCCCGGCCCAGGACTCGACGCCAAAGCAGCCGCCGCCTGGTATCGCAAAAGAGGCTTCGCCATCGACGCCAAACACAGCACGCAACCAGGCGATCTCTATTTTTGGCTAGACGGAAAACACGGCCACGTGGCAATGAGAATCCGAGGCAATCTGCTCGGAGAAAACAGCAGCGTCCACAGCACTGCCGGCAGCGACGCCAGAGGCACACGAAAATTAAGCGAGCTACGCCCCGTCGACATAGTCATACGCCTGATCGGAGCAAAATAAATGGCTAAAAAACGTATCTGGCACGCGCACGCCGAAGTACTTTCAGTCCACGACGGCGACACCTTCAAAGCTCGAATTAATCTGATCGACCAGCGCCTCATACCCGCTGCTAAGTCGGTCGATTTGGGGTTTCGGCTGTTCCTCGAAAGCGACACCACAGAGGACGCGATCGCGTCCGCAATTCTCGCCCGCGTGCGCTTATTCACGGAAATCAATGTGCGACTCTTCGGCGTCGGCGCGCCGGAATTGGACGAGCACGGCGGGCGCGAAGCCGCCGTTGCCCTGGCCGAATTGCTCCCGATCGGCGCCACCGTGCAACTCGAATCGCGCCGCCTGGACAAATACGGCCGCTGCGAGGCGATAGTAAGTACGCTGGACGGCCGCGACGTGGCGGCCGTGATGTTCCGACTTGGGCACGTCCGCGACGCCGACGCCAGGGGCTACACCGGCGCGCCGGCGCCCTGAAATTCAGACACAAGAAAGCCACCTCAAAGTACTTTGAGGTGGCTTTCTTATTTGAAGCTCCGGTTACACGTGAACACCGGCGACGTTCGACGGCTCAGAGAGCGCCGCGCCACGCCGCGCCCGAACGCGATAGTTAACGAGCTGCCCAACCGTGCGGCCGCTGTGACGGTAACTCGTAGCCCTCGTAACATCGACGGTCGAAAAATCGAGCGCCGGCCCAACTTTGGCCTCAACAACGTACTCAACGCCACTGCTGTTGCCGTTAGCGTTCCACTTCAACGAGTTGACGCCAGATCCGTCCGACACAGCCACCAAATCACGCGGCGCAATTGGAGCACTCACAGTACGAACCGTGTCCCGAATAGGCAGCGCCGCCGCCGTACGTTGGGCATCGGTCACATTGGGATTGACCTGCACACGCTGCACGATCGGACGCAGCAGCCCCTCAAACTCCGCGCGTCGCGCGTCCTTAGCAGCCACCGCCGTCGTCGCATTGTTCTTCGCGACATTGCTGGCTCCCAACGCATTGGATAGCTGCGTCAGCGCAGCACGCAGAGAAAGAGTGTCCGCCGCCACCAGGCCGTACGCAGCTTCGTCGGCCTCCAAAGCAGCAACGACACGATCTGCAAAAGCGACAAATTCCACGTCGGGTTTGGGAATCCAATCAGACACGATCTCATCTCCAATTAAGTAAGATAATTCCATTTTAGTAGGTTCGACCAATAAAAGCTTAAAGACGTTGAAAAAGCCCAACCAAAAATTGCATGGAAAATAAAGGCAGGAAGAAAACCACGAGGAATGTAAGCGAAAGAAGAGGAAAGAGGCACCAGAAGGCCCGCCCGCGATCAATTGTGGCCGCGCTGGCACACCAAAGCGCCGGGCCGCTGTAGCCGCGCCCCGCCCCGCTAGAGCCGAGCGCGCGGCCGCCATCCGATCGCTCGGCCTGAGAGCCGAGAGAGCGGGCTTGCGTCGGGCGGGCCTACACCGGCGCTGCGACGCCGGGACGCCCGCCGCTCCTCAGCCCGGCGGCGGGCGGCCAGCCGCGCACCGCGCGCCCCAGGCGTGGGGCGCATCAGGGTGCGCTTCCGCGCTGCTGTGTGTTCGATTCCGCTTCGCGTGAGGCGCCGCTTGGCTGTGGCACTTGTCATAACGGGCCGTTATGTTACTTGTGCTTCGCACAACCGGCGAGTACGCCTGTAACATAACGCACGTTATGAAAGTGCGTCCCGCTCCCCTCCGCCCGTCGCCGAGTACGGCGGCGTGCGGCTGTCGCTGCGTTCGCATCGGCCTTCGGCCTCAACATTGGGAAACTTCATCGCCGACAGTCCAGCGCCCGCGCCGCCCTGCGCTTGCGGCGCTGGACGCGCCACAAGCGCCCTGCGGCGCCCGCGCCGAGAGCCAGGGAAAAACATCACGCACCCGTAATAGCCAAATGGAAACTCAAAACCGACGCAGAGCGCCACACAGCAGAGAAATGGAAAGCCACAAATTGAATGCCTGAACAAGCAAAGAAGAGATGGAAAAATCCCGTTTGTTTTTCCAAAAAAAATAAAAAAAGTACTTCATGCACTTTTCAGGTTCAGCCACCGCCTGAGTAAGGTGGCCACACTTGGTAAATGCGATTCTCGGCGTACCACATAAGGCGATTCGACGTTATCGGCTGAGAATAATCAACGATGATCCTCACCAGGCGCTTGGCATTAATCCTGACCTTGCCGCGCTTCGTCAGCACCTGCGCCAGCGGCTCAGCGCGCCACGAACAGAAGCCATTGACGCCCGGAGTCGATGTCATCCAGGCCGGCGGCAAAATGAACTCATCGAGCTTCCGATTCCATAGCGATGAAACATCTTCGCGCCACCAGCCCGTACCGCCCAACCGCGTTTCATCTGCTTGAGTAAAAACCCAGTCACGTTCAACGCCTTCGCCCACATCACCGCGCCAACGAATTTCCGCCCCCGGCGCGATGGCCGGAAATTCGGCCGGCGGTGAGATCATTGAGCCGTCGCCGAAGACCAAATACGTAAACGGCACCTCCAAACGCGGATCCTCATAATACCAGCCCGTCGCGCCCCACCGCGTCCCGGCGGGCCGGAAGTTCGGTCGAATTAACATTGCGCCCACCGATAACGTAAAATCCAAGCCAACCAAAAAAAAGAGCGCCACCCAGTTTCTTGGCAGATCGGGGTAGCGCTCAAAGGACGACAAATTGAAGTCTACTCCGAAGCCGAGCGCGGCGGCGAACCCGCGCGCTTTTGTGGCGAATGATCTCAAAGAGCTTCTAGATTCGCCGGTCGCATTTCACCGCATTCTGGCGCACGTCGGCGGCGGCGCGCTCGAAGGTCTCTTCCTGTCCCAGGCGCTCTATTGGACAAAGCGCACCACACGCGCCGAGGGCTGGTTCTACAAAACCCAGGCCGAATGGTGGGAGGAGATCGCACTCTCCCGAAAGAACCAGGAGACAGCACGCCGCAAGCTCAAAGCAAAAAACCTACTCAAAGAAAAGAGAATGGGGCAGAGCGGAAATCTCTATTTCCGAATCGACCTCGAAGAACTCGCCAGCGCCATCAAAGCCATCATTGACGGCGAAAAGTCGGAGCAGATGGAACTGCCCGATTCGGGCAGTTCCAAACGCACGAAACGGGCAGCCGGAAACGTCCGAAACGGGCACTCCCTAACAACAGAGAACACAACAGAGAATACAGCAGAGAGTACAGCATCAAGGGATGATGATGAAATTTCCGATTCTTCTCTTCTCCCTCAGCTAATCGAAGCAGGCGCCAGCGAAAGCCGCGCACGGAAAGCCGTCGAAACCAACGCCGCCGAAATGCGGCGACGCCTCAGCTATCTCCAACACTTCACACCCGCCAATCCCGGCGCCTGGCTGACAACACGCCCAAACGAGACCTTCACGCCACCAAAGCAAATCGCCGAGGCGGCAGCGCAGACCAGGCGAGACGAGGCGGCAGCGCGCGACGTGGCGGCGCGGAGGGCCGCCAGCGCCGCCGCCGCTGCCGAGCGCGCCACCAGCGCCCAAGAAAACGCAAAGCTCGACCAAATTTTCGAGGCACTGACGGCAACGCAAAAAAAGAGGATCGAAACAGCAGCACGCGCGCAGATCGGCGCACTCGCCGGGCGAACGGACAGGATGGGCGCCGCGCTCAGCGCCGCGATCCGCAACCAAATCCGCGAGAAACTCAAAAACGAGGAGATGTAAATCAAAAACAAAAAGCGCGCTCAAAGTCCTTCGAGCGCGCTTTTTATTGCCCGAAAAACGCCTCAAACCACCACCTGTTAAGTAGGATAAAAGCACAAAATCGGGCAAAATATTTACAGAATCGGAGTTATCGTATCTGCGTAGCTCGATATTTTTTGCCAACAGAGAGGCAGGATGGCATTCAGAAACCGAACCAACACACGCCACCCGGCCCAACGCCAGCGCAACCGCGCCAATGAGCCAGGGAGAACACGAATGGACTACGCCGCCGCAATCAACAGACTGAACCATTTCGGGCAGCAGCCCGCATCCTCGATCGGGGCCGGCACGGTCAATGACATGTCCTTCGGCTTCATCGCGAACCTGATGGCAGACGCGCAGGCACAATTCAACGCGCTCGACAACGCCGACTCCCAGCACGCCACACACCTCACAGAACTCGACAACGCCGACTCCCAGCACGCCACACACCTCACAGCACTCGACAACGCCGACGCTCAGGAAGCCGCCGCCCGCGCCGGCGCTGACAACGTGCTTGCAGCGCAGCTCCCCACAGCGGGCTTCCAGCCGAGCAGCACAGATTTCAACAGCAGCGGAACTTACCTGATCCCACCCGGCGCAAAAGTACTTCAACTCATCATCATCGCCTCCGGCGCTGGTGGCGGTGGCGGCATTGTCGGCGCAGCGGGCAGCAATCGCAGCGGAGGCGGTGGTGGCGGCGGAGCCAGCCGCACAACGCGCAACGTCCCTGTAAGCGACCTCGCAGGCGCGAGTCAACTCAACGTGACAATTCCCGCCGGCGGCGCACCAGGCGCACCAGGAGCCGCCGGAAACAACGGCGGATCCACCGCCATCAGCGCCGGCACAAAAATGATTTTAATCACACTTGGCGGCGTCGGCGGCGCCGCCGGAGCCGCGGCCGCCTCGGTGCCAGGCGGCGGCCCCGGCTCCGGCATAGACGGCGGAGCGGTTGGCGGCGCCGGCACCAACGCAGTCGGAGCAAACGGCAACTCTAGCGGAGCCGGTGCTGGCGCTGGTGGCGGCGGTGGTGGCGTGAACATTTCAGAAGCTTCCGGAAACGGCGGAGTGGGTGGACGAGGCGGCCGCTTTCTCAACAACGACACCATGATAGGAAGCTTCAGCGGAGCTGCACCCGGCGGCGCCGGCGGCGCGGCAATACCCATAGCTGGAGATAACCCAGGCCACGGCGGAGGTGGTGGTGCCAGCGCCGCCGGCGCCGCCGGTGGTGCAGGCGGCGCCGGAGCGCGCGGCAGCGGCGGCGGCGGTGGTGGTGGCGCCACCACTGGCTACACCGGCGGCGCCGGCGGCGCCGGCGGCGCCGGCTTCGCTCGAATCATTGCACTCTGAGAGGAAAAATGCGCTATTGCATCATCGAAAATGGCTACATCATCAACACCATCATATGGGATGGAGAAAGCGAATATGCAGCACCGCCGGGCTGCATTCTCATGTTAGAAACCGAGGCGCTGACAGCCGGCTACGCCTACGAGGAGTTCCCAGAATAAAAAGCTTCTCATTGCTCACAACATCATCCTGCCTGCTCATCCTATCGACGACGACCGCGGACGCGCTGGAGGCACTGCTGGCGCTGCTCGTAGCGATAATTCCGGTTGTTGCGATGCTGATGCGCGAGTGGATGAAGATCAAACTCGATGAGCTGCGCGATGAGCAGCGCGCCACGCGCGCCGTCATCGAGCGCGCCGCCGCACGCGCGCCCCACCGCACCGGCGACCCAGAAAAATCGGAGGAGAAATCCCAATGAACACCAACACAAAAGAACTTCTCAATGCCGAGCAGCACGCGCGCACCGCTGACGACGTAGACGAGGACACCAAAACGCCCGGCCAGTGCTGGAGATACCAACGGCTCATCATCGAAGAGATGGGCTTGCCCAGTCCCGGCCCAGGACTCGACGCCAAAGCAGCCGCCGCCTGGTATCGCAAAAGAGGCTTCGCCATCGACGCCAAACACAGCACGCAACCAGGCGATCTCTATTTTTGGCTAGACGGAAAACACGGCCACGTGGCAATGAGAATCCGAGGCAATCTGCTCGGAGAAAACAGCAGCGTCCACAGCACTGCCGGCAGCGACGCCAGAGGCACACGAAAATTAAGCGAGCTACGCCCCGTCGACATAGTCATACGCCTGATCGGAGCAAAATAAATGGCTAAAAAACGTATCTGGCACGCGCACGCCGAAGTACTTTCAGTCCACGACGGCGACACCTTCAAAGCTCGAATTAATCTGATCGACCAGCGCCTCATACCCGCTGCTAAGTCGGTCGATTTGGGGTTTCGGCTGTTCCTCGAAAGCGACACCACAGAGGACGCGATCGCGTCCGCAATTCTCGCCCGCGTGCGCTTATTCACGGAAATCAATGTGCGACTCTTCGGCGTCGGCGCGCCGGAATTGGACGAGCACGGCGGGCGCGAAGCCGCCGTTGCCCTGGCCGAATTGCTCCCGATCGGCGCCACCGTGCAACTCGAATCGCGCCGCCTGGACAAATACGGCCGCTGCGAGGCGATAGTAAGTACGCTGGACGGCCGCGACGTGGCGGCCGTGATGTTCCGACTTGGGCACGTCCGCGACGCCGACGCCAGGGGCTACACCGGCGCGCCGGCGCCCTGAAATTCAGACACAAGAAAGCCACCTCAAAGTACTTTGAGGTGGCTTTCTTATTTGAAGCTCCGGTTACACGTGAACACCGGCGACGTTCGACGGCTCAGAGAGCGCCGCGCCACGCCGCGCCCGAACGCGATAGTTAACGAGCTGCCCAACCGTGCGGCCGCTGTGACGGTAACTCGTAGCCCTCGTAACATCGACGGTCGAAAAATCGAGCGCCGGCCCAACTTTGGCCTCAACAACGTACTCAACGCCACTGCTGTTGCCGTTAGCGTTCCACTTCAACGAGTTGACGCCAGATCCGTCCGACACAGCCACCAAATCACGCGGCGCAATTGGAGCACTCACAGTACGAACCGTGTCCCGAATAGGCAGCGCCGCCGCCGTACGTTGGGCATCGGTCACATTGGGATTGACCTGCACACGCTGCACGATCGGACGCAGCAGCCCCTCAAACTCCGCGCGTCGCGCGTCCTTAGCAGCCACCGCCGTCGTCGCATTGTTCTTCGCGACATTGCTGGCTCCCAACGCATTGGATAGCTGCGTCAGCGCAGCACGCAGAGAAAGAGTGTCCGCCGCCACCAGGCCGTACGCAGCTTCGTCGGCCTCCAAAGCAGCAACGACACGATCTGCAAAAGCGACAAATTCCACGTCGGGTTTGGGAATCCAATCAGACACGATCTCATCTCCAATTAAGTAAGATAATTCCATTTTAGTAGGTTCGACCAATAAAAGCTTAAAGACGTTGAAAAAGCCCAACCAAAAATTGCATGGAAAATAAAGGCAGGAAGAAAACCACGAGGAATGTAAGCGAAAGAAGAGGAAAGAGGCACCAGAAGGCCCGCCCGCGATCAATTGTGGCCGCGCTGGCACACCAAAGCGCCGGGCCGCTGTAGCCGCGCCCCGCCCCGCTAGAGCCGAGCGCGCGGCCGCCATCCGATCGCTCGGCCTGAGAGCCGAGAGAGCGGGCTTGCGTCGGGCGGGCCTACACCGGCGCTGCGACGCCGGGACGCCCGCCGCTCCTCAGCCCGGCGGCGGGCGGCCAGCCGCGCACCGCGCGCCCCAGGCGTGGGGCGCATCAGGGTGCGCTTCCGCGCTGCTGTGTGTTCGATTCCGCTTCGCGTGAGGCGCCGCTTGGCTGTGGCACTTGTCATAACGGGCCGTTATGTTACTTGTGCTTCGCACAACCGGCGAGTACGCCTGTAACATAACGCACGTTATGAAAGTGCGTCCCGCTCCCCTCCGCCCGTCGCCGAGTACGGCGGCGTGCGGCTGTCGCTGCGTTCGCATCGGCCTTCGGCCTCAACATTGGGAAACTTCATCGCCGACAGTCCAGCGCCCGCGCCGCCCTGCGCTTGCGGCGCTGGACGCGCCACAAGCGCCCTGCGGCGCCCGCGCCGAGAGCCAGGGAAAAACATCACGCACCCGTAATAGCCAAATGGAAACTCAAAACCGACGCAGAGCGCCACACAGCAGAGAAATGGAAAGCCACAAATTGAATGCCTGAACAAGCAAAGAAGAGATGGAAAAATCCCGTTTGTTTTTCCAAAAAAAATAAAAAAAGTACTTCATGCACTTTTCAGGTTCAGCCACCGCCTGAGTAAGGTGGCCACACTTGGTAAATGCGATTCTCGGCGTACCACATAAGGCGATTCGACGTTATCGGCTGAGAATAATCAACGATGATCCTCACCAGGCGCTTGGCATTAATCCTGACCTTGCCGCGCTTCGTCAGCACCTGCGCCAGCGGCTCAGCGCGCCACGAACAGAAGCCATTGACGCCCGGAGTCGATGTCATCCAGGCCGGCGGCAAAATGAACTCATCGAGCTTCCGATTCCATAGCGATGAAACATCTTCGCGCCACCAGCCCGTACCGCCCAACCGCGTTTCATCTGCTTGAGTAAAAACCCAGTCACGTTCAACGCCTTCGCCCACATCACCGCGCCAACGAATTTCCGCCCCCGGCGCGATGGCCGGAAATTCGGCCGGCGGTGAGATCATTGAGCCGTCGCCGAAGACCAAATACGTAAACGGCACCTCCAAACGCGGATCCTCATAATACCAGCCCGTCGCGCCCCACCGCGTCCCGGCGGGCCGGAAGTTCGGTCGAATTAACATTGCGCCCACCGATAACGTAAAATCCAAGCCAACCAAAAAAAAGAGCGCCACCCAGTTTCTTGGCAGATCGGGGTAGCGCTCAAAGGACGACAAATTGAAGTCTACTCCGAAGCCGAGCGCGGCGGCGAACCCGCGCGCTTTTGTGGCGAATGATCTCAAAGAGCTTCTAGATTCGCCGGTCGCATTTCACCGCATTCTGGCGCACGTCGGCGGCGGCGCGCTCGAAGGTCTCTTCCTGTCCCAGGCGCTCTATTGGACAAAGCGCACCACACGCGCCGAGGGCTGGTTCTACAAAACCCAGGCCGAATGGTGGGAGGAGATCGCACTCTCCCGAAAGAACCAGGAGACAGCACGCCGCAAGCTCAAAGCAAAAAACCTACTCAAAGAAAAGAGAATGGGGCAGAGCGGAAATCTCTATTTCCGAATCGACCTCGAAGAACTCGCCAGCGCCATCAAAGCCATCATTGACGGCGAAAAGTCGGAGCAGATGGAACTGCCCGATTCGGGCAGTTCCAAACGCACGAAACGGGCAGCCGGAAACGTCCGAAACGGGCACTCCCTAACAACAGAGAACACAACAGAGAATACAGCAGAGAGTACAGCATCAAGGGATGATGATGAAATTTCCGATTCTTCTCTTCTCCCTCAGCTAATCGAAGCAGGCGCCAGCGAAAGCCGCGCACGGAAAGCCGTCGAAACCAACGCCGCCGAAATGCGGCGACGCCTCAGCTATCTCCAACACTTCACACCCGCCAATCCCGGCGCCTGGCTGACAACACGCCCAAACGAGACCTTCACGCCACCAAAGCAAATCGCCGAGGCGGCAGCGCAGACCAGGCGAGACGAGGCGGCAGCGCGCGACGTGGCGGCGCGGAGGGCCGCCAGCGCCGCCGCCGCTGCCGAGCGCGCCACCAGCGCCCAAGAAAACGCAAAGCTCGACCAAATTTTCGAGGCACTGACGGCAACGCAAAAAAAGAGGATCGAAACAGCAGCACGCGCGCAGATCGGCGCACTCGCCGGGCGAACGGACAGGATGGGCGCCGCGCTCAGCGCCGCGATCCGCAACCAAATCCGCGAGAAACTCAAAAACGAGGAGATGTAAATCAAAAACAAAAAGCGCGCTCAAAGTCCTTCGAGCGCGCTTTTTATTGCCCGAAAAACGCCTCAAACCACCACCTGTTAAGTAGGATAAAAGCACAAAATCGGGCAAAATATTTACAGAATCGGAGTTATCGTATCTGCGTAGCTCGATATTTTTTGCCAACAGAGAGGCAGGATGGCATTCAGAAACCGAACCAACACACGCCACCCGGCCCAACGCCAGCGCAACCGCGCCAATGAGCCAGGGAGAACACGAATGGACTACGCCGCCGCAATCAACAGACTGAACCATTTCGGGCAGCAGCCCGCATCCTCGATCGGGGCCGGCACGGTCAATGACATGTCCTTCGGCTTCATCGCGAACCTGATGGCAGACGCGCAGGCACAATTCAACGCGCTCGACAACGCCGACTCCCAGCACGCCACACACCTCACAG
>MWWH01000468.1_pt1 | contig 11713 bp, 14 predicted proteins | sample 1047231 | NCBI WGS metagenome assembly MWWH01 (sample SAMN06349967, study PRJNA376086) | soil metagenome | isolation source: MG3-2 sample Antarctic (ecotone) soil | place: Antarctica | collected 2015-01-13 | reverse complement strand
GAGTAACCTGACCGAAGAGAAAGCTGTGAGAAAGTATCAAGAATGAGATTGACAGCGAAAATATTTGTCTCAACATAATTCCTCCAATTTCAGCACCAGTTTATTTTATAAGTGTCTCAAAAAGGGTCGGATACTGTTGTCCTATTCATAAGCGGCTGTATTTTCAGTATAATACCACTGTTTCAATCACTTTTGGAGGAGTTTTATTATGTCTCTAACACCTTCGATCATCGAACCTGTCCCTGCTCAAACTGTTTTGGTGGCGCGTGCCGCTTTTCCGAAAGGTAATCTTTACCTGTCGATGCGTGATGAGTTAGGAACTTTATTTGAAGATCAGGATTTTATTGAGCTTTTCTCGCGTCTCGGTTATCCGGCAGTAACTCCCTGGCGATTGGCTTTGATCACCATCATGCAGTTTCTGGAGAACCTCTCCGACCGCCAGACAGCCGAAGCGGTTCGTTCGCGCATCGATTGGAAGTATCTGCTGGGCTTGGAGTTGACCGATTGCGGTTTTGATCATTCAGTTTTGAGCGGGTTTCGTTCACGACTAATTGCCGGCGAGAAACAGACACTACTACTAGAACGCCTGCTGGATCGCTTCCGGGAAAAGAAATTGCTCAAAGTCAGAGGTCATCAGCGCACTGATTCAACGCACGTTTTAGCGGCTATCCGGGTCATGAATCGGCTGGAATTGGTTACGGAGACGATGCGCGCCGCGTTGAATGAGATCGCTGCTTTGGCTCCCGAATGGCTCACCACCGCGGCTCTGCCCGAATGGTTTACACGCTATGCTGTGCGAGCCGAACAATCCCGGATGCCGCGCACCGATCCGGCGCGTGAAGATTACGCCCGTCAGGTCGGAGAAGATGGTTTTCAACTGCTCAAACTGCTTAACGATCATCAGCCGGCTTTATTAAAGCTCGAAAAAGTTGCCATCCTGGAAAGAGTCTGGCAGCGGCATTACGCGCGCCATGAAAACGGCGAAGTTTACTGGCGACCAACGGCTGAACTGGCAAAAGCGGCGACGGCAATCGAATCGCCTTATGATACTGAGGCGCGTTTCTCGACAAAGCGTGATCTATCGTGGACGGGATACAAGGTTCATCTAAGTGAAACCTGTGATGAGCAGCTGCCGCGTCTGATTACTAATGTTCTGACAACAGTTGCCACGACCCAGGATGTCTCATGCACCGATGATATTCAAAAGTCAATGCAGGCGAAGAACTTACTGCCCGCCAGACACCTGGTCGATACCGGTTATGTCGATGCTCAGCTGGTTATCGAAAGCTCAAGAAAATACGGGATTGAACTGTTTGGTCCGATGCGATTGAATCCGAGTTGGCAGTCTCGCGAGGGAGGCATTGATGCCGTGCAGTTTCAGATCGATTGGGACAAAAAACAAGCTCAGTGCCCGTTAGGCAAACAAAGTGTTTACTGGCATGAATATCAAACCAAAGAATATGCCCGTCCGGTAGTTAAGATCAGATTCAGAAATCAGGATTGTCTGAATTGTCCGAGCCGGACAAAATGTGTGAGAAACAAAAAGGCGGGTAGATCTCTGCAAATTCCGAGCCGGGAGATGTATCAAGCACTCGAGCAGACCAGAAGAAAGCTGGCAAGTGATGTGGGGCGAAACGAATATAAAAAACGAGCCGGAATCGAAGGCACCATATCACAGGGAGTCAGGCGCGGAACCTTGCGGCGGTCAAGATACCGGGGACTTGAGAAAACTCATTTGCAGGAAGTAGCGACGGCAACGGCGATCAATATAGTGCGGGCAGTCAACTTCCTGAATCAGGAAATACCAGCAAAAACAAGAGTTTCCCGGTTCGCGAGATTGGCAAATTGAATAGGACAACAGTATCCGACCCTTTTTGAGACTGTTTTTATTAGAGGATTGTATTATTAAATTGGCTTGGAACAAATTCGGTAATGTAGGGTTTAATCAGTTATGCGAAAAACGATAATACGAGTAGTAACTTTTATTTTCACTTTGTTTATTGGCTTTGCTGCATTATGGGTTCTGCATATCTTTTCCAGTAGTTCAGCTCAGTCAGTTGTTTCCTCTCCAACTGATACTTCTGAAATATCCCCGAAACCAAAATCAAATAATTTGGAAAAAGACTCAACAGTAGGAGAGTCAATCGAAATTTCCCCTTGTCCAGATACAAACTCTCGAAAGCATATCTTGAATTATCAAATGAGAAGTGTGGCACTCGGTGTTGTTAATTCAAAAGCTATTTGCAGGAATTTACCAGATTATCCAACAAGCCTAAAGAATAAAAATATCTCTGGAATAGTCAAAGTTTGGGTTTCTATAAACCAGGAAGGCGAAGTTGTAGGGGTCTGGTCAGAAATGGGACATAAACTTCTACGTCAGTCAGCGGAAAAAGCCGCATCTCAGACAAGATTCCCGCCTTTAAGGCTTGGGGGAGAAGCTGTGAGAGGAGTTGGAGTAATGATTTATCAAGTTGATTCAGAGCGTGGTGTATTTTTAATAAATCCCTTATCGCCTCAAAATCCGTTTAAGAAAGTTGACCGATAATTGTCTCGAAAACGCCCGGATACTGTTGTCCTATTCAGTTTGAACAAAACTTATTCAATAAAAGCACTGTAAATTCGCCTGTTCATTTTTCAATTTTATTGACGATTTTGAATAGGGCAACAGTATCGGGTCCTTTATGAGATGGTTTCCAATTCACTTCGATTACCTTGTAAGAACTGGCGAACTTCTTCGAGACTACTAAAAAAAGGATTTGGGTTAATCTCGCTGGTCTCTGCTAAATATAGATTTATATCTTCATCAGTTTCTGTATTTGGAACTAACTCAAACTGTCCTGATTCTACCCAACTAAGGATACCCAAAAAGCGTCCTGTTTTATTCGGCTCTGTAAACCGCGGCTCTAAATAAATTCCCGTTTCATCAAAAAATTGATACTCTCCGTTTTCGACATCTATACCTTCATACTCTCGCCGAGCTTCTTCAAGATTTGCAATAACATCCAAAGTGCTATCATCTAAGAAAACAAAAATCATTATTTATTGTTCCTCGTTTAATCACTCTCAAAAAGGGGCGTTTTCAAGACTTGTCAATTTATTGATTTTTTAGGGTTTTTAATTATATTTCCTTCTCTTTCAAATACTTTAGGTGTCCAAAGTTCAAATGTCTCAAATCCTCTGGTTAAATGGTTTTGAAGTTGTTCAGAAATCTCAGCAAACGTTTTTTGTTTTGCAAAAAAATATTCCAATTTATAAATATGACTTTCATCCGTTGGTGAATGGTAATACCCTGCGACGGCAAACGTATGAGCTAAATTGTCACTATATTCCAAATCAAGCCAATTTCCTTCCTGATAAAAGTCAAATAAAAACTTAGGACTACCTTTTTTCCGTAACACTCTGCACGGAGTTCTATAAAGGTTCTTGTCTAATTCAAATCCTTCTTTTACACAGAAATTTTCGAGCAATGGGTCAACTACTTGAAAATGATTTATATGTTGAAGAAAGTGTTTTTCGTCGGGGCGTTCCATATCTGAAAAATCGCTTAGAACGGTGTCATAAAGGGTGGTTTTTGACACAAAAACTAATATAACACCTCAAGATTAGGACACTACCAAATTTTGAAAAAGATTGATTATTCAATCTTCGCCCACGCTCGCCCAATTCCTGTCGTAAGTGCCGCTAATGGTATTTACTTTCGGCAAACAGAACGGCGAAAGTTTTATCAGCAGTTCGAGATGTTCTCGCGCCGGCAAATCGGCAAGCGTCTGCGGCAATGCGTCGAGTTCGGCAGCGACGATGTCTTTAAGAGTTTTGCGAAGCTCGCTCGTTACCTTGTTCGGTGTTCCGACTGTGCGCCCGCCTGTTTTTTGTCCGACCATCTATTTTCCTCTACTTTTGACGTGTCCAATTTGTCTAATTCTGCGCCTCTGGCAGTTGTATAATCTCGTATTCTGAGTTTCTATTACTTTTCCAGACAATCATATTTTTTGTGTGTTCTATTTTCAGCAACGCAAAAACTTGAAATGTTAAAATTATTCTGTATATTGAACGAATGATTATTTCAATTGCCAGCTACAAAGGCGGCGTGGGAAAGACTACAACGGCAATAAATATTGCCGCCGTGTTGAGCCGCAAGGCTTCGACACTCTTAGTTGACGGCGACCCGAACGAAAGCGCGATAGCGTGGCAAGCTCGCGGCAAACTTCCGTTTCCCGTAATCGTCGAGCATCAACTAACTGAACACGCGGGAAACTTCAAACATCTTGTTTTAGACACACCGGCGCGACCGACCGCCGAAGAACTAAAAACAATTTGCGATGAAAGCGATTTGGTAATTGTGCCGAGCCAGCCGGACGCATTGAGCCTTGACGCTTTGATTAAATTGGCAAATTCATTCAGACAAATTAATGCCGTCAACTACAAAGTTTTATTTACTTTAGTTCCACCGCGCTCGAACGCCGGGCGCGAAGCGAAGGAACTTTTAACCGATTTGAAAATACCGTTTTTCAAAACCGAGATTCACCGGCGAGCCGTGAACGGGCGCGCGGCATTAAAGGGAATTACAAGTAGAGACCTCCGCGACGGCGCAGACGCTTGGAAAGAGTTTGAGACATTATCACGGGAGATTTTGAAATATGAAAAAAAATAGATTCGCCGGATTAAAAGACGCTAAAACGCTTCAAAATTCAGTAAGGACTACGAACACGGAAGCAACGCGAAGAGTGCAGCAGAGAGGGGCTATCATTCAGCAAACGGACAATCAGCCGAACAATGAGAGCGGCGAGACGCGGAGACGCGGACGACCGAACGGAAAGCGGTCGAATGATAACTTTCGACAAGTTACGGCTTATGTAGGGAAAGAAACTTACAAACGAACCAAAATGAAATTGTTAGCCGCCGACGAATCGCAGGAGTTTTCGGAATTGGTTGATGATTTATTAAACCGTTGGCTGGAAGAAAAATAACATTTTAACAACTTGCAATTTCAGCAACGCAAAATTGCAAAAGTGTAAAATTGTAACGGAGATTAAAATAAATGCAGGAAACAGAATTATTTGGACAAGCTCGCAGCCGGGCGAACTTACCGAGCGAGTATATTTCATTGGATTACAGAAAAGAATCTGATTTGCTGGCGATTCGCTTTTCAAATAAGAAAAGAGCTTACAGCCGCGCCGATATGCCCGAAGGCGTGATTTACGATTACGATTCAAAAGATAATCTTGTGCAGGTGGAAATTTTAGATTTTTATATTGCCGCATCTGGTCGAAGCGACGATGAACCGGTAAAGCAAGTTTGGGTTAAACCAGAAATTGTAAAAGCTCGGAGAGCTGAACGCCGGAAAAACCGGAAAAGAAAAATCGTCAGGCATTGCTGCCAAGAGTGCGGACAACCGAAGCATTACATTTGTTTGCAGCATAACCAGCAAATTAAGCCGCCGATTTTCAAAGTGATTTTGAAAAGGTTTAGATATTACTCGAAGAAATTTTACTTCAACGTTGCGGGTAGGTTAGGGCTTGCAGGCTGAGAAAATTCACCTTGGTAAACGGGTTTCAATCCGTTAATTTTTAGCTAGTTTATAGAAAGCGAGTATCAAAAAATGCACTGAGTTGTGCGCTGAAAACGCGCAGAGAACGCGCACAAAACCACAGAAAGAGCGCAGAAAATTCGCAGAGATACACGAGAAAGATTGAAAATAACTGATTGATAAAAGGCAACAGCTTTATGACAGATTCAAAGCGAAAAACTGTAATTAACTTAAAAGGTAGTTCAAAAACTAACAAACATTATTCGATTGTTAGGATTCCAGCACCGGAAATTGTAGATGAAACTTTTGATATAAAAATAAACGGAATAGATTATCGAGTTTTTGTTAATAAGAAATTGAACCGAGTTACTTGCAATGAAATCGTTTCCTATAACTACAAAGGCATAGTTTTATTGAGAAATCCTGTTAATAAAGAATTGAGTTTGGAGATTACAAAGATGCTTTTCGACAAGGGAAAACCGAATGAATATCGTGAGACTATTAACAACGTAAAAAGAGAAGTTGAAAAGAAAATGAGAAAAGATAAGCAGAAAAAACTTGCAAAAAAACCCGGACGAAAACCGGAAGTTAATTTGATACGAGCAACTCTTTATTGCATTAAAAAGTATGATGATAAAGCTAAAAAAAGTTACAAGTTCTATATAGAAAAGGCTTACGAGTTTTATAAGTCAGACGGTCAAACTTACGATACTTTTGTAAGTGGTATTTATAGCAAATGGGCAAAACTAAGAAACAGCTATTCAAAGCTCGGAAAACAAATTAAAAATTCAAAAACTCTGTATCAGCACGCCAAAGAAAAATTAAAAACCCCGCGAACTAGTTCAAAAACAAAGGTTTAAGAAGTCAAAAAATGATTTTTTAAAAGACGCTTGCTAAATATAAATTCTCACTTGCACAATCTTATATGGCTATTAAAAATAGTTAATTTTAAGAAAAGGAGTAAAGAATTTTATGCCACGCCCCAATCAAAGAGTTGTGGAACTTGAAGAAGGCATTTTGAACTCAGTTGAGTTGTTGGACAATTGCGACGGCAGCCGTTCCAATCTGGTCAATACGCTCGATGAAGTTCGGGAGACTTTAGTTAATTCCCACGGCGATGATTTTCAAGAGGAATATAACGAAATGCTCGGAATTGAAACTGACGACGAGACCGAAGAATTTGAGGAGATAGAATAGAGCTGTCTTCGCAAACTAAGCAAAAAGGCTTAATTAACTTATCAAACCATTCGACCGGAAGAAAGATAATTAAGCCTACATTCAAAAAAAGTTCTCTGTTACTTGAAATAACAGATTGCTTTAATTAAACCGCCGATTGCTTCGACGTGGAGAAAATTCTACCACGTTAAAGCACCGGCATTAAAAGTGTCGGTGTTTTTTTCTTGATATGAGAATTGTAACTTTGGGCGGCACAATGCGACTTTATTCGCTTTTGCAAACACCCTCAACAAATATTTTAGAAAATTTGGTTAAAACTCAGTTGCAGCAGAAGGGCTGGAATTACAAGAGCGTTTCGATTAGCCGCAACTCTTGGTTGAATAATACTTTAGAAGTAGTCATTGAAATTATTGCTATTGGTAACGATGTCAGTCAGCGAATTAAAGACGGAATTACGAATTTTTTAACGAACGTCTCGGACGCTGGAGACGATTTATTTAGAAATGTCAGTTTAAGAATCGCGCACGACACCGGCGCAGAATTAGCCGCGTCAAAGCCAGTCGTGTTAAAGCCAGCCGCTCAAACTTCAACAATCAAGATTAAAAAATTGCCGACGAGGACAATAGATAAAGGACTTTTGGCAACGGTAACAGTAAGAGCGGATTCGACAGACAACCAATCGAAGATGCCGAGCGGCGGCAATTTTCTCGATGGATTAGCGCAAAGTTTCAATGTTTCAACAGGAACTCTAATCGCGGGAAGCGCATTGCTATTAGTCGTAGTTTTAAGGCGATTTTAGATATTTGATTTACCAATCCTCACCGGAAATTAAATGTATGAAACTCACAAATTTATCTATTGCTTTGGTTTTGTCCGAGATGAGAAACGCGGAATTTGAAAAGAAAATTAAAAGCTTCGAGAACCTTACAAAGATTCTTTCAATCGAAGTTGATAACCAGCGAAAGGAGATTGAAGCAATGAAGCAGCGAAAAGTTTTGAAGTTCAATAATTTACGCAAAGCAGCATAAATTTGTTGACGCTCACAAGTCGTTAAGAGTATGCTTGGCAGCAAGTTCTTTTTACATTTAAAAAGACGAAGCCGCCAATGCTGAACACATTGACGACTTCTGAGATTAACGCGATTGCGCCGCGATTAATAACTCTGAAGGTATTCTACTAGAATTTTCTGCAAACCTTCAAGCATTATTCGCCACAATTCCAAAAGTTTGGCGAATTTAATGCAAAATTCCACTCAAAATTTACAATTAAACAACCGTGAAGATGTAGCCGAAGCCCGTATTTCTTTCGGTCATTCGTCCGCTTTGGCTCTGCGAGATGCCTTAAGACAGGGCAAAGTTCAAGACGAAGAATCTTGGGGCTTATGTTACCGAATTTGGACGTGCAGCGACCGAGAAAATCATTGGGTCGGCGACGATTTGCATAATACCGAGACGGGCGAGCTTTACGCGGGCAACGGTAATTTGTGGAGTTGCGGCTCGAAGCTCTGCCCGTCGTGTGTCGCTAAAGCGTCGAATCGTTCCCGGAAAGAATTACAGCTTTCGCTTAAAAACCAAAAGTTAATGACCGGGGAAATGTATCAGTTTATAACCTTAACGATACCTAATCCAAATTTATCATTAACTCAGACCAGAACCGTTATAGATAGAATCTGGACGCTTTTTCGTAAGCGTGATTATTTCAAACAAAAGATTCGCGGCGGCTCGAAAAGCGAAGAATTTACGCTCACTGAGAACGGTTATCATTATCATTATCATTTGCTCTGTGTAACGAGATTCTTAAATTTTAACGAGTTCCGGCGCGTGTGGACGGAATGTATAAAAATAGCGTTTAGAGAGTTTAATCTGCCGTGCGAATTTAAGACTGATGACGGGTTGGCAATGGTCAAGATTAAACGTCTCAGTTCGTCTGTAAATGGCTTGAAAGGGGCAATTCAGGAAGTTTGTAAGTATGTTACAAAGTCCGACAATTGGGAAAAGTTACCACAAAAAGATTTAATTGAAATTGCATCTATCAAGCGATTTTGGAGAATGTTTGAGATATTCGGAAGTTTTAAAACGCAGAGAAACGCCAACGTCGTTTTAGATTCTCCGAATGTTTTTATTACTTATTTAATCGCAAAATTGGTCGTCCAAGTTTTGAAATACATCCAGACCGGCGAGCCGCTCACTATTCTTGATACAAAACAAATATCTGACGACGAGAATGTTGATGAACCGGACAACTTGCCCGAAAAAGTTCCGAAAAGGCGCAGAGAAATGGCTTGGAGAAAATATATTTTAGAAAACGGGCTGGAAACTTACTTTGACAAACTCGCTGAACAAGTGGAAAAGACAAGGTATGCGCGGAAGTGTTTTCTAAGCCTTAAATATAAGTTTGCGACGTTTCGCACGCTCGACGGTGTTTCTTTCTCTTTCGAGCATTTATAAAGCCGATTTCGTTCAATAGTTGAAGTTTTTCGGGTTTTAATAATTCTATGGCTTCGATTCTTATAAAAATTCGTCAAAAAGTTCGCGAAGGCAAATTTATTTTGACCGACCACGTTGAAAGAAAATTAGAATCGCTTGCTTTGGAATCTTCGGATTTAAATATAGTTTTGAAAAATGGGCGAATCACCGAGACACTAACGCACGACCCGCGCGGCGCGAGGTATGTTATTATTGGCAAAGCGAGCGACGAAATCGAGCTTGAATTAGTCTGCCGTTTTACAGATGACGGAAAAGTTGTATTCGTTACCTGCTACGATTTATATTAAGTTTATGAAGCATCTTAATTGTGATTTCTGCAACACCTTGACCGAAACAAAAACCGTCTCGCTCGAAAAGACGCGGGCGGGAAGGAATTTTACTTTTGAGACGAAAGCGGAAGTTTGCCCGAACTGCCACGCGAAATACTACGACGGCGCGAAGCTGATACAAATTGAAAAATCTATGAAAAAGCAGCTTGCAACTGTTTAGAACCGCGCAAAATCAATTCAAACCAAAAACGCGAAGTCGTTAAACTTCGCCTTTTCTATTTCGGATTTTATAAAACTTTCCCGTCCGATAATCAAAAGCAACGCTAAGTTTAATCATTATCGGATGCGGTCCTGTCTATGATTATCCCGGCTTTTTCAATTGCTACTTCCGACCGGAAAATTTTCCTAGCTGGATGTTTCATAAACGACCCTTTATGACACCGTTCTAAGCGATTTTTCAGATATGGAACGCCCCGACGAAAAACACTTTCTTCAACATATAAATCATTTTCAAGTAGTTGACCCATTGCTCGAAAATTTCTGTGTAAAAGAAGGATTTGAATTAGACAAGAACCTTTATAGAACTCCGTGCAGAGTGTTACGGAAAAAAGGTAGTCCTAAGTTTTTATTTGACTTTTATCAGGAAGGAAATTGGCTTGATTTGGAATATAGTGACAATTTAGCTCATACGTTTGCCGTCGCAGGGTATTACCATTCACCAACGGATGAAAGTCATATTTATAAATTGGAATATTTTTTTGCAAAACAAAAAACGTTTGCTGAGATTTCTGAACAACTTCAAAACCATTTAACCAGAGGATTTGAGACATTTGAACTTTGGACACCTAAAGTATTTGAAAGAGAAGGAAATATAATTAAAAACCCTAAAAAATCAATAAATTGACAAGTCTTGAAAACGCCCCTTTTTGAGAGTGATTAAACGAGGAACAATAAATAATGATTTTTGTTTTCTTAGATGATAGCACTTTGGATGTTATTGCAAATCTTGAAGAAGCTCGGCGAGAGTATGAAGGTATAGATGTCGAAAACGGAGAGTATCAATTTTTTGATGAAACGGGAATTTATTTAGAGCCGCGGTTTACAGAGCCGAATAAAACAGGACGCTTTTTGGGTATCCTTAGTTGGGTAGAATCAGGACAGTTTGAGTTAGTTCCAAATACAGAAACTGATGAAGATATAAATCTATATTTAGCAGAGACCAGCGAGATTAACCCAAATCCTTTTTTTAGTAGTCTCGAAGAAGTTCGCCAGTTCTTACAAGGTAATCGAAGTGAATTGGAAACCATCTCATAAAGGACCCGATACTGTTGCCCTATTCAAAATCGTCAATAAAATTGAAAAATGAACAGGCGAATTTACAGTGCTTTTATTGAATAAGTTTTGTTCAAACTGAATAGGACAACAGTATCCGGGCGTTTTCGAGACAATTATCGGTCAACTTTCTTAAACGGATTTTGAGGCGATAAGGGATTTATTAAAAATACACCACGCTCTGAATCAACTTGATAAATCATTACTCCAACTCCTCTCACAGCTTCTCCCCCAAGCCTTAAAGGCGGGAATCTTGTCTGAGATGCGGCTTTTTCCGCTGACTGACGTAGAAGTTTATGTCCCATTTCTGACCAGACCCCTACAACTTCGCCTTCCTGGTTTATAGAAACCCAAACTTTGACTATTCCAGAGATATTTTTATTCTTTAGGCTTGTTGGATAATCTGGTAAATTCCTGCAAATAGCTTTTGAATTAACAACACCGAGTGCCACACTTCTCATTTGATAATTCAAGATATGCTTTCGAGAGTTTGTATCTGGACAAGGGGAAATTTCGATTGACTCTCCTACTGTTGAGTCTTTTTCCAAATTATTTGATTTTGGTTTCGGGGATATTTCAGAAGTATCAGTTGGAGAGGAAACAACTGACTGAGCTGAACTACTGGAAAAGATATGCAGAACCCATAATGCAGCAAAGCCAATAAACAAAGTGAAAATAAAAGTTACTACTCGTATTATCGTTTTTCGCATAACTGATTAAACCCTACATTACCGAATTTGTTCCAAGCCAATTTAATAATACAATCCTCTAATAAAAACAGTCTCAAAAAGGGTCGGATACTGTTGTCCTATTCAATTTGCCAATCTCGCGAACCGGGAAACTCTTGTTTTTGCTGGTATTTCCTGATTCAGGAAGTTGACTGCCCGCACTATATTGATCGCCGTTGCCGTCGCTACTTCCTG
>MWWH01000467.1_pt1 | contig 11715 bp, 11 predicted proteins | sample 1047231 | NCBI WGS metagenome assembly MWWH01 (sample SAMN06349967, study PRJNA376086) | soil metagenome | isolation source: MG3-2 sample Antarctic (ecotone) soil | place: Antarctica | collected 2015-01-13 | reverse complement strand
GCACAACTCGATAGCATCGAACGCGAGACGAAAGAGATTGAAGGGCGGCATCCGCGCCACCTGCTAAAGTTGGAATAGTGTCGCGCTTGCGCTGGTGGGTTATAATCCCCGGCGTCGGTCGCGCTCACGGCGCAATCGTTGAAAACTTAAAGGGCAATTCTCGAAGCCCGCTGTCTGACATTCAACTTATGACGTTGAAGCGGACGGCGGGCTTCTTCTTTTCCAAGAGGTCATATGGTCATCGCAAAAATTAGATTGGGCGAGATGCCACAACAGCGCAAGGATCGTGAAGACGCAGATCGGCGGCGGAGCAAAGAGGAGAGTGCCCGGCAGGCTGAACTTTCTCAAACGAAAGCGGGGTATGCGCGCCTCAAAAGTGATGAAGTGGAACTGGTGCGCCTCGTGAACTCGGTCACGCCCACCACGAACGTTGACCAACTCGCTGCCAGCATCACTAAGCTTGATGCCCTGCATCGCATTTTAGCCTCGTTCCCCGAAAAGGTGCGCGAGAGTTATCGCACCCCCGAAACGTCAGGCGAGCGCGGGCAGCGCGAGATGCTGGAACGTCTCGGGGCGCACATCACGATGCTTCAACGCGAGATCGAGCGCATCACGAAATCCGACATCACCGGTCTCGACATGCGGCTCAACGCGCCGATTACGGAGAAGGAATTTCGCGCGTTCCCCGGCGACCCCGCCCCGCACGAGCGGCACTACGCACTACTTCGTGAGCAGCGCGCCGCGAAGCTCGCAGACATCGAGCGGCACCGCGAAGAGATCGCCCGCCTCCAATCGGAGATTGCTCGCATCGAGGGAAATTAAAAGTGATGAATCCCGACCGAATCGCCCTGCTCAAGACGCTCGCCGACGGTGCGCCGGCGCTCCCGGTGGAGAGCGTTCGCGTTCTCAAATTCATCGGCGAGCAGCTTGACGACATTGACCGTGAATTAACTTTCTTTCGCGGCCTCGGCCTCACCGCCCGCGAGCGCGAATGGATTACTGCGATCTGCTTGATTTACGAAACGCGCGATGCCGCTCGCGTCGTTCGCGCACAAGTGACGAATGCCGTCTACGGACAACTGTTAATAGGTTTGAATTGACCGAGAGGGAAACAACGATGCCACTTCCTGACTTCTTAGCGAACTTCACGCGCACGTCGCGCACTCGCCGCTCCCCGATGGATGAGAGATTGCCTGACGGTCGCACGGTGGCCGAGGCCGCCGCCGGCGTCACCTCGCCAAAAGACATGATGATGCGAACGGGCGAACCGGCGGCGGGCGAACCTCTGGCGGTGGACGCGCCGCCGGATGACGGCTCCATGACGCGCCCGCGCGTGGTGGCTCGTCCCGTCGAGCAGGCGCGGAACCGGCAAGCGGAGATGCGCGCCGACCTGCCCGTCGAGTCTGATCCGACCTTGCCTCCCGGCGACGTGTCGCGGATGCCTCAAGAGGCTGTCCCGGCGCGAGAAGTCGCAGCCGCGACGACGACGACGCCACCACAGCAGCAGCAGCAGTCCGCCCCGGCGCGCGAGCCGTGGATGGAGCGTCTCAGGTCCGAACAGGACAGGCTCGCCGCGCTCGACGCCGATGAGAACCCGAAAGATAGGAATGGCCGTCTGGTGTCAACGCTCATGGGTGTGGCGCGTGGCTTCTCGCGTGGCGGTTTGATCGGTGCTGCCGCCGAAGGAATCCGATCCGGTATTGCACCCAATGCCGATGAAAGATTGTTGAGAGATGCCCGGAAGGTCAGGACAACGGCGCGCATCGGACAACTGAACACGCAGCGCAAGGCCGATGCGGATTACGAGCAGTCCGCCGCACAGACCGAATACCTGCGCGCTCGCCCCGGCATCGAGGCGGGCAAGTCGGAAGCGAAGCGCAAATACGACGAGTGGCGGATGAAGTCCGGGGATCGCAAACAGGATTCCGCCGCAGCTTATATCGAGTGGAAGAAGCAGAACGGCGACCGCAACGCGACAACCGCAGAGGGTCGTCTTGCGCTCGCTGAAGAATGGCGCACCGTCATTCAGCCGGAACAATTCGAGCGCACGTTTGACCAGCGCGAAGATCATTTCAACCGCACACAACAGGCGACACAACGCCGGTTCGATCAAACCTTCGGCTTGAACATCGACAAGTTCATCGAGGGGCAGCGTCATAGCCTCGTCGGCGAGTCGCAGAAGTCCTTCGACGTGGCGACGAAAGACCGCATCCCTCGGCTCAAGGCGATTCACGTTGAAATCGAACGGTGGCAGCGTCGGAAGGCCGAAGGCAGCACGCGCGCCGGGGAAGCGGACAACTACATTTCCGAGCTGCAGGGGGAAGCTCTCCAAATCGCCGGACAGATCGAAGCCGTCCGTGAGGCCGTGCTGTCCGGTGGTTCAGCGCCGCAACTTCCTGCGCCGAACAATGCCGCGCCCGTCCGTCGTTCCGTGCCGGGTGCGCCCATCCGCTCGACGCGCCCGTCGTCCTCTCCGGCTCCTGCCGTTGATGAGCAAACCATCCGCGCGAAAGCTGTCGCAGCGGGGCTTGATCCTGATGAACTCGTGCGGCGCGCTCGTCTGCGCGGGACGCTGCGCTGATCGCACGCTTGGGGGATTACTGCCATGCCTGACGCATACGATAGATTGTTGGATAGCTTTGCCTCTGAGCCTCCGATGCCGCCCGCGTCGGCGGCTCCTGAATGGGAACAGTTCGCGCCTGACAGCGGCTCGCTCAACATCCCGCGCGCTTCGATGCCGCAGATTAAATCTGAGCATCGCGGCGCGATGGTTCAGTATTTGAAGGGGCGGGGCATCACGCACTCTCAAGAGGAAGTCGCGCCGGGTACGCTCAAACCCTCGCAGGCCGAATGGTCGCCCGCGAAGGTGGACAAGGCGCGCGGGTTCGCCGGGCCGCAACGAAGCATCCTCGTCAGTTCGGACGATCATGTCGTTGACGGACATCATCAATGGCTCGCCTCGCGCGATGACGCTCCCGATAAACCGATCCCCGCTATCCGGCTCAACGCGCCCATCCAGCAACTGCTGATCGAAGCGGCTCGCTTTCCTTCGTCCGATGTGGACAAGTCGAGCACCCTCGCGGCTGCGTCGTCGGGCATGACTCAGGAAGCGCAGAAGACGCCGCCGCGCGACGCTTACGATGCGATGCTCGACGGACTCGAAACCTCGAACGCGCCCGCACGTCGGCCTGCTGCTTCCGGTGCTGTGGCCGCGCCCCGGCACGCGAAGCCTGCTGCGCCGCCGTCCTCGTCATGGCGGGACATGACCGCGTTCGTCGAAGGTCATGGTTTCGAGGTGACAAGTGATGTCGGGGGCAAACACAACGCCGGGTCGCCGCATTACGATGGGCGCGCGGTGGACGTTCGCACGCGCGACAAGTCGCCCGAAGAGGTTGAGCGGTTGATGCGAAGGGCGCACGCCGCCGGGTTCACAGTACGCGACGAGCGGACGCGCCCGGCGGGTCAGGCGGTGTGGGATGGCGAGCACGTCCACTTGGAAATGCCCGACGGTGCGCCCGCGCCTGATGAGTACGATTCTTTGCTCGCCGATCTCGCCGATCCGGTTGATGCGCCCGTCGAAGCTGCTGCACCTGACGAGTACGACCGGCTGCTTGATTCGTTGGCGGATGCCGATCCGGTCGAGGTGGTCAACGCGGACTCGCGCAACGTGGCCTCGCCCGTCTCCATGCTTCCGCCGCCTGATTCTTTGAATCCCTACGACGCGCATGATCGCGCGCAGAGGGATACGGCCGCATCTGCTCGCGTGCGCGCCGTGACCGTGCCGCTCTCTCGATCCCTCGCCGACTATTCGGACTCGGCCTCGCTCATGGCCGACGCTTACCGTGAAGGTGCGCGGTCGCTCAACATCGATCCTGCGTTCGTCGAAGAGTGGATTAAGAATCATCCCGGCGACATGCGCATCATCGGCGACGTGAACGCGCCCGACGCCACGCCCGCCGATCTGCTCGGCTCGTCTGTCCACGATGCCCGCCGCAACACCGTCACGCTCAACCTCGGCGGCTTGGCTGACCTCGAACGCGACTATAAAGCGCAACGCTCGACGGCCTCGCGCGCTGTTGATTGGGCGACTGACGACACGCACACGGCGGGCGAAAAGTTTCTTGATGTCGCCGCGCCGGTGGCCGGGGCTGTGGGTCGCGCTGGCGATCTGGCGACGCGCCCGCTGCAAGCCACGTCAACCGCGCTCTGGTCGCTCGCCCGTAAACACTCGCCGACTGAGGCCGCGAAAGATGCGTGGACGGAACTCCGCACCGGCGAAACGCCGACGGGAGCAGGGAACTGGCTCGCGGAAAAGACGCGAGAGAGCGAGACGTTGAAACGCATCAATCCGAATTTGCCGGGGATGGCGGGCGGCGTGGTTGAAATGCTGACAGACCCGGCGAACCTCGCGCCGCTCGGCATGATGGCGAAGGGCGGTCAACTCCTGCGCGGTTTGAAGGGCGTGCGCGCCGTTGAAGAGGCGTTGATGGCGTCGCGCGACGCTCGCGCGCTCGAATTTTTCAATGCGGGTGGCCGCGTGCTCAAGATCGAAGCAGCGGCGGGCGAAGCTGCCGCCGCTGCTGGTGACGACGTGCCGCGTCTGCTCGTCACCCTCAAGGACGCGGACGGTGTAGAGCACACGATTGACACCTCCCACTTTTACGCGAACGGAGAGAAGCCGAAACTTGTATCGAGACGCGCCGGGGAAGACATCGAGGGCGTCGGTCTTGAACGCGACGGCGACACCGGCAGAGTTTTCCATAACGGACGCCCGCAAGATTTCGTGATGGATTCCGAGACGGGTTTGCGCGCGTCTCCGGTCGGTGGTGCTGCCGGTCGTGGTGGTGCGGCTGCTGTTCCCGAATCCGCGCTCGTGCCTGAGACGCCCGCCACTCTCAGCGCGCAAGTCGAAGCGATGAAGGCCGGACGCCGCGCGGTCGTCGTCGTGACGCCCGACGATCTGAGCGACGTATCGCAAAAGGTGATCGTGCCAAAAGGGATGCGCTCGTTCGGCACGCCCGAAGGCGGCCGCATCATTTACAACCCGTCGCTGGCTGACCGGGCGGATGTGATCCGCCGCATGGACGACGGCACGCTCGGCGAATTGATGGGGCACGTCGAGCCGAAGCCCGCCGCGCCTGAGATCATCGTCGTCGCGAAAGACCCGCAGACGGGCACGGAGTTGCAATCGTCTTACGTGTCATCTGCGGAGAAGGCCGATGAGCAGGCGGCGGCGTTCGCAGAGCAACACCCCGGCGCAATCGTCGAGGTCGGCGGCGCGGAGTTGGAGCGGGAAGTCTTGACGGGGCGCACGGCTGCAAACGGAGCGGATCAGGCGTTGCCGCTCACCGCTATGACTCCGCGCGAGCGAATTCGCAAGCTGGCGCGCGACGTGCAAGACGTGGTGAACATCACGAAAGCTATTCCGGCATCATTCGATAACTCTGCGCTTATGGGGCAAGGCGCGATCATCGCGGGCGCGCGTCCCTCGCTCATCCCCGGTGCGGTCTCAGACTCGGCGCGGTCGGCGATGTCGCCCACTCGCTTTGAAGCCTTCAAGCGAAAACTCGTCACGCATCCGAATCAGGATTTACGCGAGTCGTCGGGGCTGTACCTCGCCAGCATCGGCACAGGGTCATTCAGTTCTCGGTTGAAGAAAGCAGCGGATAGAAAGTAGTCTCACCCCACAGGTTTACGACAACCACAGTGAGGTGAGACCCATGACAGAACAAAGTCCTGTCCTGCTGGAACTCTTAGCTGAGATACCGGACTTTCGTCAAGCGCAGGGCAGACGCCATCCGCTCTCCGCCATTCTGGCCTTGAGCGTCGCGGCGATGCTCTGCGGGTATCGTAGTTATGGCGCGATTGCCGAGTGGGGCCGGAACTACGGCACCGAGATGTTGCGCGCTCTCGGTTTTACACACGACACGTCGCCGTGTGCGGCGACGCTCAATACGGTCTTGCGCGGGTTGGACACGGTGGTCGTTGAGCGCCTCTTGGGACAGTGGGCGGAACGGGTCTTATCGGCGACTGCCGCGCCGCCCAACACCTTGGAAGCGATTGCCATTGACGGTAAGACGTTGCGCGGCACGCGCCGTCAGAAAGCGCCCGGTGCTCATCTGCTCTCAGCACTTGGACATCGCTTAGGGCTGACTGTGTGGCAGCAGGCAGTCGCCGATAAGACCAACGAGATCGGTGCTATTGGCGATGTGCTCAGTGCTTTAGTGCTGGAAAACCGCGTGATTACGATGGATGCGCTGCTGACACAGCGCGACGTGGCAGCCACGATTATTGACGGTGGCGGCGACTACGTGATGATCGTCAAGGGCAATCAACCAACGTTGCAGGAAGAGATTGCGACGCTCTTTGCCGCGCCGCGACTACTCGGCGAGACGTTTGCGACGGCAGCGACACTTGATATTGGTCATGGACGGATTGAGCAGCGAAAGATCACGACCAGTAGCGCCCTGTGCGGTTACAGCAACTGGAGTGCTCTGGCACAAGTCTTCGCCATTGAGCGGCAGGTGACGCGAAAGTCGAGCGGCGAGGAGCGCGCCGAAATCGTTTACGGCGTGACAAGTCTGAGTCGTGAGCGAGCGTCAGCCCGGCAGGTCTTGGAGTTAGTCCGGCAGCACTGGCACATTGAGAACAAGTCGCATTGGGTCAGAGATGTGACGTTTGACGAAGACCGCTCGCAAGTCAGGGTGGGCAGCATCCCGCAGGTGATGGCGGCACTGCGGAACACGGCGATTGGGTTGATGCGCGTGGCCGGTGAAACTAACATCGCTTCAGCGTGTCGCCGGTTTGCCGCTCAACCATGGTCAGCATTGGCATTGATCGGCATTATTCGGAGAACTGAATGACCGTGGCATCGGCAAAGGCGAAGAGACTTTCGGCTCCCGCTTCGCCGAACGCATCCCCGGCGTGGCCGCTTCTCAGCGCGCTTATGAGGCAACGCTTGATAGCCTTCGCTCGAACGCCTTCGACCTGTACGCCGAACGCCTGACGGCGGCGGACGTGACTGATCCGAAAGCCTTCAAGGATATGGCGCGGTGGGTTAACGTGGCGACGGGGCGCGGGGAAATGGGGCGGCTCGAACCTCTGGCCGGTGTGCTGAATCTGCCGATGTTCTCGCCGCGTTTGCTCGCCTCGAAATTCAACGTCATCTCGCCGGTTCGGTATGCACGGATGCACCCGGCGGCGCGCAAAGTTGCGCTGACGGAAATGTTTCGCGCGAGTGGGTCACTGGCAACGACAATGGGATTGTCGAAGCTCGCGGGCGCGGACGTTGACTTGAATCCCTTCTCCGGCGGCTTCGGGACGATCAACGCGGACGGCACAAGCTACGATCTGTCGGGCGGTCGCCTGCGCGCCCTGCGCTTCGCCGCTCAACTCTCCGACTCCATTAACCGGGAGCGGCGGGGTGAAACTGTGAAGGATGAGCGCAAGCCCGCCGTCCTCATTGAAAAGTTCTTCCGCGCCTACCTCTCGCCGGTCGGACAATTCGGCGCGGACGCTTACACGGGCGAAGACTTTGACGGTAATGAGTTCGGCGGGAAAGAGTGGAAGCCGGGCGCGATGAAGTTCGGCGAACTGGATCGGTTGATGCCCTTCGCCGTGAAAGAGATGAGAGACGCTTACCACAAGGCGGGCGCGGTCGGCGCGGTGAAGTCTCTCCCTGCGTTCGCCGGTGTCGGCGTCAACACGCGCGAGAAGCAGCCTGAACCTATCAAGCCGACGCTCTCTGATCCGGTGCGAGATGAACTCGACCGGCTCGGCCTCGACCTCGAACACTTGGGGAAGGACGGCAAAAAGAGCGCGTCCATTAATCCCCGTTATCAAACCGAAGGCATCACCGGCGACAGCATCGCGCCGTTCGGTGAAGACAAGGGAGAGCGCCCGCCGTCGGGCATGCACATGGACGCGGAGGCGACGGCGCGAGCATTCAGCGATGAACTTGAGAGCGTGTTAGGCGAGATCATAAACGCGCCCGATTATGAAAATTTCGAGTCAGATGAAGACCGCGCCCAGTATCTTGAGATGATCATCGTCAACACGCATAAGTGCGCGATGAACGGCGTGCGCGTGGATGCGCGGGGTGCTGAGATGGAGAAAGAGAAAAAGGTCAAAGAGCGGCTTGATCGGCTGTCAAACGGCTCGGGTAGCTCCACAATAAAGCGTGGTCAGGCATGACACCACCTCGCTATCGTTAATTTCATCGCTTGCGACATCCGCCCGCGTCGCTTTGGCGGTCTCCAGCGCGGCGGCGCGACGCGATACCACAGCAGTTCTTTGACACTCCAAAGATGGTCGGTGATGCCTGCCGCCATTGCGGGCGTGCGCTCATCGAAGCGGCGCGCGGCGGTCACGCACGGCACGCGCAAACTCTCATGCGCCGTGCAGAAGTTGTAGAGTGTGCCGACGAGCCACATTCCCTGCTCGATGGTAGCGGTGCGCCGTGCTAACGCCCGCGTGCGCCGCACCAGAGAAGTCAGCCGCCCACGGAACGTTGCGCCATCGCCGTTCAATGAAGGCCGTGTTCAGCACACTGCTCTCGTGCGCTTGGTGCCGCAAAGCCTCGACTTGCTCAGGCTCGCCCGCCTTGATGCGCCGCTCGACGGCAACCACTCGCCGCTCCTGGTAGCGTTTAATGACTTGCGCGTAGCACAATCCGGCCCACGATTGTAAGCGGCAGCGGCCGCGCCCGACCCGCGCCACTTTGTCTCGGAAGACTTTGCGCCACGCCGTGCCGTAAGCCGCCAAGCCATCCGTGACGAGCAACAACGGCAAGCAGAGAGCGCCATGGCGCACCTGCTCGATGAGCCGTGTGATAAGCCAGCGATCACGATGTTCACTGACCACCCCGCCGAGCCACAAGCGAGTAGCGGTCTGCATCGCCAACGCGACCCAGACAATCGCCCCTTGCCTTTTAACTCGCAGTTCATCGGCTTGGACTTCACCGAGGTCGCGCGGGTGCGCGACCAAGTGTTCATGCACTTGGCGACATTGGGCGGCAGCACGCTGTTGCCAGTCTGAGACGGTGCGCTCATCTAAGCCAAAAGCGGCGACAATGGCTTGTGGCGGACAGCCATGAGCTAACAAGGTGACGACCCGCACCAATAAGTCCGGTGAATGGTGCAAGCGATAGAAGGGTGTGCCCTTCGTCTCGGTGAAAGTCTGGCCGCACTCTTTGCATTTGTAGCGTTGATCTTGGCGGCTATGAATACGGATGTTGCCTTTGCCCGTCTGCCCTTTGGCAGGACAGTCCGCATGAGGGCAGAATGTTGTTTGAGAGTCCAAGTGCTTTTCCTTCTGTTCTTCTTTTGGCGAAGAGAAACAGAAAAGATCAGCCTTCGACTCTCGTTTTGTCAAAAATCAATGCCTCCACGCTTTAAAGTGGAGCTACCACGGCTCGCGGTCGGGTCAAAAGAATTTCAAGCTGTAACAGACAAACTCGGACTCCTACATCTTGTGGATAACCTCACGCACAACATCATGTGTTCGCGCCCGTCGTGCCCGCCCGCGTCGGCGCTTGGCAGATGCACAACCGCTCGCGGTTTCGGCTTGCGGAGCCGCGTTATCAATTCATAAAACCGGTATTACCGGAAATGCTTCGTTATCAAATATCCTGTCGCCAGTAAAAATAAGGCTCAAATTTGACCTGTAACGCGCCGGAGAGTTTGGACAGGCATCGCCTTGTCCGGTGCGCTTGCGGCTTGTCCTGCGCTGTGTGGCGTTAAATGGCGGGGCTGTGGCGGGATGCCGGGCGCGGCGAGTTCGGGGTAGTTGGTGACAGCGGCGACGTGCGCTTTTGCGTTGTGGATAGTTGGGCGGGGAACGCCAACGCGCTCGGCTATCCTATCTTCGCTGGCTTTCTTCTCTGGTCGTCCACGCTTCGATTTATCGTCAACGGCTGACGATAAATCACTAAGAACCTTCGCTGCTGTTTCAGCCAACGCCACAAGATTCTTTGACCTCTCGAACTGCGTCAGGTCTTTGCGCTCGCCGCCACGCTTACGGGGCGATTCATTGCCGCCGCTCGGCGACGAATCCTTTTGTAAGAGTTCGGCGGCTTGGGGCTGTGTGACAGACTCGCAAATTTGCGTATCTGCCCTGACGCCATGATCAAGGTTCGCCAACTTCGCCGCCACCATCGCCCTCTGGCTCTCATCCAAGTGCCTGCGCCGCAAGTTGAGCGACACAACATAGGCGACGAGCGAACCTTGATCATGCTCAAGATTTAGATTGATCTGAAAATCGAGTTGCGATATAAGGGGAATTGCATGGCGGGTTAATCCTCAATGTTTCCCGTCGCCGTACAGGTTGGGAACCCTGTATGACCTCACGGTAGAAGGCCATCGTGTGATGTATGGCGGCGGGGGTGTGAGGCTCCCGCCGCTATTGCTTTGTGCCGACGAAAAAAGGGAGAGGCAAGGTTTTGCTTCCCTGCCCCTCTCCGTCGTCTCAGGCTTCAAGTCGCCGCATGAATCGTTCAAGGGCGCGCGGGTTGCGGTGATGCTCGGCGAAGTATCGAAGCGCGGCGGTGTAGGCGCTCGCTCCGAAGTGGTGCGGGTCTTTGCCAAACTGCCGGGCGGCTTGCTCTCGCGCGTGTCGCTCGATGCGTTGCTTCTTCGTCTCATTCGGTTTGCTGCTGCTCATGTGTCTCTCGGCTCCTTTCGGTGGTGAGATGGGGCGCGGCCTCGCACGCCGCGCCCGCGCGCTTCTGTTTCGGCGTTAGTTGATCAAGTCGTTGGCTGGCTTGATCCGGCCTAGTTCCGCATCGTTGATAAGCGGGCGAATCGGAAAGGCGATAGGCACGTAATGCCCGTTGCGCAGCACGCCGACCACGCGCCCGTCAATTCCCCTACTAAACGCGACTGAGATTTTCGTTTGAATAGACGCGCCACGCCCGCCCGCGCTTCGTGCGGCACATTCCGACGTGAACCGCATCTCCCAAGTCCTTGTAGGCGAGATCGAAGGTCTGCACGTCCGTTGTCTTGGCGAAGACGACCAGATCGCCCGCCTGAATGCCGAAGGTGGGCAGGTAATCGTTACTAGGGACTTCCATAAATTCAATATGGCGATAGTTGCGCCAGTCTTCCACAGACCATCCCGGCAGGGCGGGCAGTTCCAGCCCGTCGCGATGCTTGCGCTGCGCTTTGTAGTCCGCGAGACTGATAAGCGCTGCCCTTTGCGCTTTCTGTTCGTGTGGACGTGTTCAACGTGCGCGCCGCGACGGAGGCCGCGCGGTTCAAAGTTAAGGATTGCGCCGCCGCGTGGCTGGCGTTTAAGATTCTTACGACTCATTGATCTGCTCCCTTCTCAAGTGGCGGTCGGTCATGGGTCAAGGGCGCGGGAGCTTGTGTCGAGCAACCCGCGCCCGCTTCCGTGTGTGGTTAGTTCCCTTTCTCTCCTTCCGCGACCGGCGCACCGGCTTTAAGAATCTTGTCGGCAGCACGGAAGATGCGGCGCGCTGACTCGTCGGGGATGACTTCACCCTGCAACCAGTTTTGGATATAACCTCGCGCGTACTCTGCGCCGGGCATCCCCAACGATTCGCAGCACAGCAAGGCCACGCTCTCCGCTTCGACTTCGCGCAAGTTCTTCGGCGTGGCTTCGGTGTCGGCGAATTCCATCTCTGCCGTGTGGCCTAAGATGATGTGACCGAGTTCGTGAAAGAGGGTCTTGTGCGGAAGCTGCGCGAGCGGGTTGATG
>MWWH01000466.1_pt1 | contig 11716 bp, 15 predicted proteins | sample 1047231 | NCBI WGS metagenome assembly MWWH01 (sample SAMN06349967, study PRJNA376086) | soil metagenome | isolation source: MG3-2 sample Antarctic (ecotone) soil | place: Antarctica | collected 2015-01-13 | reverse complement strand
ATCTCAAAACGGCACAGAACTTTCAATGCGGGGAAGTCTTGGGCGCAATCCCTGGCGGCAAACCAGCGGGCGCCTGGGCGCGGGTTATCGGTTTGGCCTTGTTGTCGTTCTGGCGGCGCAAGCCACGCGAGCATCGCGCCGGAACCCTGAAACCGACGCGGCGCGAGCTGCTCAATCATTATGCCGCCAAACTTGCGCCCTACGAAGAGATTTTAGAAAGCAAAAACCCATCGCGCGCGATTGATTACTGGTGCGGCGCTTTGCAAATTTTAGCCGACGAAAGTTTTATTGAGCGCACCGGCGAGGCCGCAATCACACCGCAAGAAATGAAAAACGGTTTGGCACCTCAAGGCTGGCAAGATGCCTGGCTCAATCAAAGCGTGAATATTGAAATCGGCGCAAAGACAAAACCGGCTTTTGAACAGGTTATAAATTCGCTGCATGCGCTCAAGCCGCGCGACCTGAAAAAGAAGCCCCACGCCAAAAAACGGCCAAAATAGCGACAACAAACTGTGGGAGTTGGACAACAAACTGTGGGAGTTGGACAACAAACTGTGGGAGTTTGTGCTTAAAAGCGCAGCTATAACAATAACAACCGGAAAATATACGCGCGTTGCCACGCGCTATTTGCGCCGCTCATAATGAACTCAGACGTTCATTTTCAAAGCCTGAGGTTTTTCTTTATGCGCGGCCCGATAAACACCCCCGCCGAATTATTGCCCGATGGTGTGATGCTTCAATATACCCCCGCACCGGCGCGAACCGACTGCGCGGTATGCGGCACGCTACACAACCGGCCCGCCGGCCTTGCGCCCGTCGTTTACGTTGAAGGCGACCCCTTCGAGCTTTGCCCCGCTTGCGCCCGCCGTTATCGCTGCGAGGTGAAAGCATGAGCCAAACCCCGACCCCTGAAAACTTGCCCCGCTTGTACCGCCTGGCCGATCTGATAGGCGAAGTGCAAGCCGACGCCGACGCCGCGCATGAGGCCCGCTTGACCGGCAAGCCGCGCGGCCCGATCACCGGCCTGGCGAAGCTCGATAAGGAATTGGCCGGCGCGTTGCCGCCTGGCCTCAATATGCTCCTGGGGAACACCGGCACCGGCAAAACCGCCTTTGCGTTGCAAACCGCCGCGCAGTGTCAATTTCCCGCGCTTTTCGTTTCGTGCGAAATGGCGCCGCGCGAACTACTCAGGCGCCACACCGCGCGCGTTACGAGTACTTACCTGGGACGGCTCAAAAGCGGCGAAATGACCGGCGCGAGCGTCGCGGGCCTGGCGCGCCAATCACTTGAAGCGGCGCCGCTGCTAGCGATTATGGACGCGACCGCGGCACCGGCAACGCCCGTTCATATTCGAGAGATAGCCCTTACCCTTCGCGGCGATCACAAGCAAATTTTGATCGTGCTTGATAGCTTGCACTCCTGGGCGCCTGGCGTGATCTCAGGCGCCGGCGAATATGATATTTTGGGCGAAGCATTGGCCGAACTGCGAACGCTCGCGCACGCGACACAAAGCCCGCTTTTGATCGTTTCGGAGCAATCGCGCGGCAATATGAAAACAGGCGGCGCCAATTCGGGCGCCGGCCATCGAAGCATCGAATACGGCGCCGAAACCGTGATCGAACTCCGAAGGGAAGAGGACGCGCAAGAGGACGGCTCAGGCGAAGTGCCGGTTACTCTTAAGTTGCACAAGAACCGCCACGGCGCCCCTGGCAAGTCATTCGCGCTCAAGTTTTGCGGCGCGTTGCAATCCTACCGCGAAGCCTAAACATCATGGCACCCACCACGGCGCCGGCGTTATCGCTTGCCGATCTCGAAGCCTTTGACCCGCAAGGCGGCAAGGGGCGCGGCATCGAAAAGACATACCGATGCCCGATCTGCAATAGCAGCGAACGGGCCTTGCACGTCAATCAGCAAAGCGGCCTATGGAATTGCAAGCGCGCGAGTTGTGGCGAGAGTGGGAAGCTGCGCGACTTTTGGACTGATAGACCGCTCAGGCGGGCGCGAGTACTCGGCTCCCTGCGCGGCCTTCAAGCCGTGGCACCCAAGAGCGAGCCGGCGACCGCCGCGACGTGGCGCGAAGAGTGGGAAGCGGCCCTACCGATTGAAGGCACGCGCGGCGCGGAGTACTTAGCTTCGCGCGGCATCCCATCGCGCATCGCAACCGCCGCCGGCGTGCGTTACCGGCTTAACCTCAACGGGCGCGCCGCCGTGATCTTTCCTTTCGTGCAATCCGGCGCGCCCGTGGCGTTTCAGGCCCGCTTCATTGACGGCAAGAGCGACGGGCACCGCGCGCAAGGCCCGAAAAGCGACGGCGCATTTTTGACCGCGCCCGATGCCTTGCAGCGCGAAGCGATAGTACTCTGCGAAGCGCCCGCCGATGCCCTGAGTTTGGCCGTTTGCGGCTTGCCTGCCGTGGCGCTGGGCGGCACCGCCGCGCCCGACTGGATAGCGAAGGCGTGCGCGTTTAGAAGAGTACTCCTGGCCTTTGATAACGACCTCAACGGCGCAGGCGAAGAGGCCGCGCAAAAGCTTATCTCCCTACTGCAATCACGCGGCGCGAGTGTGGCGCGTCTTACTCCCTACCGTCACGAGGAAGCCGAGAAATCCGACTGGAATATGATGTTACAAGAGCATGGCGTACGGCTCATTCACTGCCATTTGCGCGATGAATTGCACACCGCCGGCGTAAGCGACTGGCTCCCCATTGGCCGCGCGCCGCGTGTGGCGAAGTACTTCGCGTGTGGCGCTTAAAAGGCATAGCGGGGATAACTCGCGCGATCTTAGGGAAAAGACACCCGAAACCCGAAAAAATCTTATGGACAAAGGCTTTTAGATAGCTTTGAGTGCAACCCTACGGCGCTTAATGCGTTTAACTGCTATGCGTTGATACAATCGTCAACCTACCGAAAAAGGAGTACGCATCATGCCCGAAACCTTGCCGCTCGAAGAATTGCTAACCGCCGCCGATGCCGCGCGCGTCTTACGCTTTACGCCGGTTCATGTGCGAAGGCTCGCGGCCCGTGGCGACCTGGCTTCGCTGCGCTTGAATGGCCGGCGGCGCTTCAAGCCTTCCGACCTGGCGGCATACATTGACCGGCACCGGCGCAACGGCGGCAAGCTCGACAAGGCCGCTTAAATTACTTATTGAAAACACTACAGGAGCAACCATGCCAGCCGAATTACCCGTTCCGCGGAACCTCTTCGACCAAGACCAAGACCAAGACCAACCTCGAATCGGCATTGCCCTGACCAATGCCGCCGCCATAGAAGACGAAATCAAGCGTCGCGCGCCCGAGCTCGACATCACGGTCAAGCCCGAGCCCGGCGCCGCCATTCTCAATTAAAAAGGCATCACCAATGCACACCACACTCGACACCCAGGCTCCCGACACGGCCACAACCGCATCAAGCGAACCAGAAGCGCCCGCCGCGCCGGAAAGCGCACCGCCGGCCAAACCCGCAAAGCCGCTCCGCGACAACGTCCAGGCAATGGTCCAGGCCGCAGCATTGCCGCTCTCGCCCGCCGCGCTGTTATTGCAACGCCGCCGCGCCAAAGATTCGGGCGCAGTACTCGATCAGCACGTTGAAGTTTTGGGCGAAACGCGATGGATTAACCGGCTGGCTTTCCCTGGTGTTGTTCACCTTCAACAACTTGCGCTAAAGGGCAAACCGGCGGGGCGCGGCTTGGACTTCACCGATGCCGAAGACATCGCGCGCATCGTTTCGGCGTCTTTGTTTTGCTGCGTTTACACCGAAGAATCAGGCGAGAAGTTTTTTGGTTCCGTGGACGAAACCCGCAGCTGGGCGGAATCAGACGATGCCGAAATAACCGAGGCAGTCTCGATTCTCTTCAACGCTTGCACGCGGCTTAATCCTGGCATCTTAAAGTAGCATCGCGCGAGCGATTGCATAAGGAGAAATTATGGCGATACCCATTGACATCGTATTAAAAGCAAGCGGCGCGGGTGCCGTGAAATCCGATCTTCAAGGTGTGACGGGCGCGGCGCAAAACATCGGCACGGCACTCAACAAAGTCGGCGCGAGCGACGCCCTGAGCGCTCAATCGCTAAAGGCGAATGGTTTGACGGATTCGCTGGGCGGCGCGGCCACCAACGCCGGAAAACTCAATTCGGCACTGGAAACCGCGCGGAACTGGGGAATCGGAATCGGAATCGCCGGGGCCGCTGCAATGGCACTCGCCAAAAACATGAGCGATTCGTTTCTTGAAGCTGACAGATTGGGCGGGAAACTTGAATCCATGCTCAAGGGCAAGGGCCTAGGCGATGCCATTAATCAAGTCAAGGAATTGGGCAACACCATTGCCGGTTTGACTGGCGGGGATGACGACCAGGTAAGCGCGGCCATAGCGGGCGCGATTGCATCGGGACGGCTCAACGGGCTGCGCGAGTATGGCATCGTGATAGATGCCGTCGGGCAGGCAAACATCGAAGCCGCGGGCAAAATCAGCAGCGCGGCGAAGTCTCAGGCGATTTTGAATGAAGTACTCCGCGCCGGCGCAACCGCCGCGCAAAATCTCGAAGGCGGCATGGACGCGAGTACCGTTGCTATCGGCAAGATGGGCGTGCGCTGGGGCAATATCGAAGAAGGCTTTGGTAAAGGCGCTGCTCGAATTCAAGCGGCGCTCTATGACGGAGTACTCTCACCAATTTTCGATATTATCGAAGCCAGCCCCGGACTTCAAACCACAGTCGGCGGCATCACGACTATCGGCGGCGCGGCGCTCACGACCGCCGGAAGTGTGCTTGCGCTGGGGGCCCAGGTCGGCACCACGGCAATGGCGTTTCCCGGTCTCGCGGCCCAGGCCGGGCTTGCCTTCACGGGCATCCGGGCGGGCGCGGTTGCTACCTATGCGTTCATGGCTCCGATTCTTCCCCTCATCCTCGCCATTGGCGCGGGCATGATCGCTTTGACCGCCGCCGCCGTGTACTACGAAAACCAACTAAAAAAGAACGCCGAAGCCGAGGGCGATAGAACTGATCGCAAGTTCTACGACACGGTGAAAGGCAAGGACGGCGCGCGTCCCGGCGAATCATTCGAGGATTGGAAAAAGCGCACCGGGCGCGGCGCGGAAAACTCCGAAGACAAAAGCAGCGATCCCAGCGCCGACTTGGCCGCGCAGATGGACAACATTAAAAAGCTCCAGGCGTCCATGCCTCAGCCGGGCGCGAGTTATGGCGCGATGCCGACGATCCAGACGATGGCCGCAACAACGCAGCCCGTGGCCGTCTCTCCGGCGGTTATGGCGATGGCAACGCCCGGAGCCGGTTCATTCTCCGCTCCTGTTAACAGAAAGGGGAGCCACAAGCCCACACGAAAGGCGCCGCCGGGTATGCAGTGGGAGGAGGATTCGCCGGGACAGTGGGCATTATATGGGGATGCCACGGCCTTTCAGAAGTACGGTCGGGAGGCGGCGCAGATGCAAGCCGAACAAGATGCGCGCCCGCCGAGTGGCGGCTTACACCCCAACGTCCAAAAGGCCATAGCAATGGGCGCCCGCCTTACTCACTTCAAGAATGGCGAAGATTCTTACAAGCTGCCCAACTTTGATAAGGATCATTTTGATCCACTGCAAAATGACGCTGAGGGCGCGCAGCTAATTGGGTACTTGCAAAGCCAGAAAAAGGGACGTGGCATCGGCGGCATTGACAGTGTCATAGCCGGATTATTAGCAGGGCGCGGCATGAGCGCGCTTTCCGCTGGCCTGACATCAGGAGCCGCGAGTACTCAGGGTGCCGCCGCACAGACGATTGACATACCGCTCAATGAACACATCCAAACTTCCCTCAATTCAAGCGGGCAAGTCGTCTTGAATTTTGTCGGCTCGATTACATTGCCGCAAGACAGTTTGCGGCGCGCCGCAAACGCGTTCACGCGCTGACCAAAACAATTTATTTACAGGAGCTACACAAATGAACGACGAAACCTTTCAGGCAATCGCCCACACCGGGGCGCTTCCCGCCCTCAGCCCGACCGTTGACCAAAGCGGCGACGTTGATATTTTCGCGACCCAAGCGACAGTTTCGGGTATCCGTGGAGCGATGAATAAGGCTTTTGCCCTTATCGAGAATGAGCCTTCTCTTTCTCCTGAAGGCAAGCGGGACGCGATAGAAAAGCAGCGCCCGCGCTTTGAAGCTCAGGCCAATGCGCTAAGAGAAAAAACCTTGCAGCTCATCACTTCTCAAAAGGCGAGCGCAAAAAAAGAGTTTGAAACGGCGGCGCGCCTGGAATCGGAAACGCTGCGCTCAACGGTCGGTCCCGAAGCCTACGCGCGACTGATCGAGAAACAAATTGAAGTTTCCACGCCTGATGAAATTCTCGCCGCTTTCGAAAATGAATTCGACCCGGCCACAAAAACCTTGCTGGGGCATCTGGGCTATATGCGCCTGAAGGCCGGCGGCGCACTGGGGCAAGCCGCTGTTTTGGGCATGGCGTTGAATAGTGATAGTCTCGAAAAGCAGCGGCATCGGTTGTCCTTACTGGAATCTGACGAGGAAGGCGCGCCGGAGAATTTCGACCTTTATCGCATGGACAGAATCCACGCGCAATTGGGCATTAAAGGCAACTAACGGCGCGCCGGATGGCAAGGAAACCACGCGAAATGCAAGACACGGCCCCAAAACCAAGCGGCGACGAATTGACCGGCAAGCAAAGCAAGGTACTCGCCTTGCTTGTCGGCGGTCATACCATCGAGGCGGCTGCAAAGGGCGGCGCGACCAATCCGGCGACGGTTCACGCCTGGCTGAAAAAACCCGGCTTCGCGCAATCCTACAAGGACGCGCGGCGCGGCGTGGTCAATCAGGCGACCGCGCAACTCCAGGCCGCGTGCGCCGACGCGGTGAGTACTCTTTTGACGGTGGCGAAAGACAAGTACGCCCCGGCATCTTCGCGCGTGTCGGCGGCGCGCGCGATTCTCGAAATGAGCCTCAAGGCTGTTGAACTGGAAGATTTAGCCGAACGGATAGAGGCGCTCGAATCTCTTCAAAAATCCGATCAAGCCGAAAGCAGCAACGGCTCCAGGTGGCGACAATGAATTTACAAGCCAAAGTCTCGCAGCTCGAAAAGGGCGCGCCGCAGAGTACTCATGCTGAAAGCATCAGGCGTATCGCGCGCGAGCGATACGAGCGCAATTTTGCAGAGTACTGCGATATGTGCGACCAACTGCTCGCCACCATTCCCACGCCTTACGCGCCCATCGTGGCCGCGCAGCTTGAATCACTGGGCGAAGAGAATTGCTTCGCGCTGGTTTATCGTGGCTTCCTCGGCGAGCCGGTTGAAGGGCTTGAAGGTTTGGAGGCTGGGCCGCTTTTGCCGCACGTCCTACTCATGGCCAAAAGGGCGGGCGCTCACGTTCATCATGGCGCCATGCCGTTTCCCGGCCCGCTGGAATTGCCCGCCGCAACGTGCGCGATTTTAATGGAGAGCGTCGCGGGCGAAGTCGAATTCCAACCCGCTTCAAACGGCGGCTGGCAATGCCGCGAGTGCGCCTACTGGCTTCCCTTCCGGCGCGGCGAAGGCTGGGGAAAACCGTTGCTCGAAGCGTGCCCGCTGTGTAGTGGCGAGCCGGTTAATTTCATCACGCGCAAGGAAATCAGGATGCCCCATGAATCTTAAAACCAAGATTGACCGCATCGAAAAAAAGCACATGACCGACGCCACAACCTGCCCACACTTGCCGCCGATTGTGAAGTATTTCGAGCCGGACGGCACGCTTGACACAACGCACGGCATACCCGACGAAACGCCATGCGCTTGCGAGCGTGACCGGCTCGAAATTCATATTCAATATGTGGACGCGTGGCGCGCCGAGTGAGTACTCCCTTCACACTGTAGGACTTCACACAAGGGTGTTGATAATATCAACAGCCCCGCAAAAGAAGTACTCTCTCCACACTGTAGGACTTCACACTCGCGGTTCTGTTTGTAACAAAAATTTGTTACAAACAGTACTCTCTCCACACTGTAGGACTTCACACTGTCTGAAAAGTGATAAGTTGACTTATCACTTTTCAGAGGTACTCTCTCCACACTGTAGGACTTCACACTCTAAGTTAGGCAATTTTTTGCCTAACTTGATTTCTGGTACTCTCTCCACACTGTAGGACTTCACACTAGTGGCAGTGGATGTCGAGATAACTTTGGGATTGTACTCTCTCCACACTGTAGGACTTCACACCCACCCCACACGCTCACGGGTTTTACACAGAGGCTTCGGACAAAAATTTGTCCGAAGCCCTCACTCCCGCACGCTCACGGGTTTTACTACAATTGTGTATATTATCAACAGTTGATTTTCCTCACTCCCGCACGCTCACGGGTTTTACCCTTCGCGCGGGTAGAGATTCGGCTTTTGCGCGTACAAGGCGATTTAAGCCACGAAAAGAGGCGCGACGGGTAAAGAGGCGCGAGTACTCTTTTGCTCGCGCCCTACCCATCACAGCGCCCACAGCGCGGCCATTGAGCTATGCGGCCATAGTTTCCCCCGACCCCTACCGTCACTTTCAAATTACATAATCGTTATTATCTTACTTAGCGATTTTCCGCATCTTGACACGACATATTACAATCCATTACAATCTAAAAGACGTGAAAAAGAGGCGAAAATCATGGAAAGTTTGCTCGACATCAACGAAACCGCGCAAAAGCTCAAATGGCACCCTGAAACCGTGCGAAGATTTATCCGCGACGGGCAGCTTTCCGCTGTGAAAATGGGCAAGAGTTGGCGCGTGCGCGAAAGTGATCTCAGCGCGTTCATCGCGCCGCGCGTGAGGCGCGCTCACAACAACGGAGCGCCGCGGCCCAAACCCACAGGCGACCAGGCCGCGAAGATTGCGGCCTTTTTGAAGTTAGCCGATGAACTGCGGCCCGTGATCGAAGCCGGCACGCGCGAAGTGGAAAACCTGCGCGCCGCCGACATGATTCGGGAATCTCACGAAGAGCGCGACGCGGCCATTCTGGGCGAGGCCGCGCGTGGCTGAAATCGTGATAGACGCTTCGCTGGCTTTGCACGCGATTATGGCGGGCCATGAGTACAACGCTCAGGCGCGGCGCTTCATTGCCGACAACGCCGCCGCGCGCTTCATTGCGCCGCCGCTCTTCGAGAGCGAAGCCGATAGCAACTTGCGGCGCATGATTGCCGCGCAGAGGATTACAGCGCCGGCAGCCCAGGCGCTTGTGACGTTGCTCGATGCCATGCCGCTGAAAATCATTCACGACCGCGCGACACGGCAACGGGCGCGCGAGATAGGCGACCGCTTGAAGCTCGACAAGGTTTACGATTGCACTTATGCCGCGCTTGCCGATCTGCGCGTCTGCGAGCTGTGGACAGCCGATGAAAGGTTCTACAACGCGGCGCGGAGTACTCTTTCCTTCGTGCAATTCATCGGCAATTACAAATAGCCAAACGAAAAGCCCAGGCGTTTGCGCGCCCAGGCTTTTCTAATCCAAATTGAGAGGAAGCTCAAAATGAACCTAACCGAAAGTTTATCCGCGACCGCCGAAACGACGCGCCCCGTCTTAACACTTGTCCCGATGCCGACGCATTATGAGTTTACCGAACCCGCGCCCAAATACGACGCGCGCGAAATGGACTCGCTACAATCGGTTTGCTATCTACTGGACCGCTTCCACGAAATAGAAATACTTGCGCCCAAAGCTCTTAAAGACGAGATGATTGACGGGAGCGCGATACAGCGCAGAATATCCGAAGTGATAACTTTGCTGCAAAGTTTGCAGACCGCGCCATTATCGGAAATCGGCTAATGCCTGAGTACTCCGCTTCGCAAGCCGCCGCGCTTTTGGGCATCTCTGAAAAGACGTTGCTCAGGCGCATCAAAGCCGGCACAGTGCAAGCCGAAAAGGTTGCGCTCGACACCGGCGGCCTGGCCTGGCGCGTCACACTCGACACGGGCGGAAAGGACAACGCAATAGACAACGCGCCGGAACCTACCGGCGCGCGTGCCGGAACCCCATTCGAGCACAAACCCGCCGAAGTGGAAGAGCGCAAAGGACAACGCGCCGGAACCGTGCCGGAACTTTTAGAAGAGCGTGCCGGAACCGCAATGGACAACGCAACGGACAACCCCAGCGGCGAAGTGCTCGCGCTTTTGAAATCGGAAAATGCTTTTCTTCGCGGCATGGTCGAGCAGCATCAGCGCAGTGAAGCCGAACTTCGCGCGAGTTTGAGAGCGGCATTGGCGGCCATGCCGAAAGCCTTGCCCGAAGGCGAAAAGCTGGAACAAGCTGGAGCTGGAACGGAAACGAGTACTCCGGTCGTGCCCGAAAAAGAGCCGATAGAAGCCGCTCAGGGCGCGCAGAGTACTCCCGCCGACCAAACCGTCCAGGTGACAAAACAAAGCCCGCAACGTGGCGTACAGCGGCGAAAACTGACAGCGTGGCAAAGAATGGCGGCGCGAGTTTTAGGAATACGATAATGAGCGAATTGACACCCGAAGAAATGCCGATCTTCCACATCAACGCGCAACCCTACCGCGAGGAAAACGGCGTACAAATAGCGCAGCTCGGTTACATAGGCAATCACGCGCGCGGCGACGGCCCCAGTGCGCCCGATCAAGTGGCCGTTTTCACGCGCGACGATAGGCCAAAAGCTGAGCGAACGATCACGCTCGGCGGCAGTAACTCGACAAATGAGTTTCGCGTGAGTGTCTTTCAAACGACGCTTTACCCCGCGCAAAGCGGCGGCTTATGTTTTCTCGATAACACCGGCAAGGCATGGCTACTACCGCCGGCGGCACTTGTAGCCGATCTACCGCTATCCGAAGGCAAAAGCGGAATACCACCGTTTCGATACTGGCGAGAGGCAATCGCGGCGCGCAATGAAAAATATAATTTCACACCCCCGCCCGAACTGGCAGACGTGGCCGCAATGCCATTGCCGGAAAAGCCGCCGCCGAAAATTGAAAACGCCGTTGAATTTTCGTTTCACACTTCGCAAGAGATGTTCGCCCTGAGCTGCGCGCAAGCAGATGGCAAGACCGGCACCGGCTACCAGCGGAATGAGCAAGCCGGCGCGCTCGTTCATCAGCGCCCTGGCTTGCCTCACCTTGTCCGCTTGGAATTAACCGAAGAGGAACACGCCGCCGGTTTAGCTTTGGCCTATCTCGAAAACATGGCGCGATCACAAGACGCCGACGCGGTTTTAGCAACGGCCTATATTTTGGGAATACTCGCGCCGCCACCGCATCTCCCGGCGCGTCCTTACGCAGGCGGCTGGATTGACTTTGACGACGTGCTAAAGAAAATCGGATGGATACCGCGAAATACAAAAGACCGGCGCGAGCTGCACTCGAAGATATGGGGCTTTGTGAAGTTTGGCGAGCGCGCCCAAATCATCGGCAAGCGCACCGGCGCAAAATACAAAGACGCTGAGGGCAATGAGATTGATACGACTATTCACGGCGCGGCCTGGCGCGTGATGAAAACCGAAACGCCCGATCAACCGACACTTTACACGGCGCTTGAAACGCCCGTGCGCGCTGAAATTGTCGTTTCCAAAGAACTAACGGCGCTTATCAGCAATCCCAAAACGGCACAGTACTTTCAATGCGGCGAAGTCTTGGACGCAATCCCTGGCGGCAAACCAGCGGGCGCCTGGGCGCGGGTCATCGGCTTGGCCTTGTTGTCGTTCTGGCGGCGCAAGCCACGCGCGCATCGCGCCGGAACCCTGAAACCGACGCGG
>MWWH01000465.1_pt1 | contig 11721 bp, 14 predicted proteins | sample 1047231 | NCBI WGS metagenome assembly MWWH01 (sample SAMN06349967, study PRJNA376086) | soil metagenome | isolation source: MG3-2 sample Antarctic (ecotone) soil | place: Antarctica | collected 2015-01-13 | reverse complement strand
TCATAGATCGCGGCTGCGGTCGCCTCGATTGCGCGCGCCACGCGGCGCGGCTCGAAGAGTTAATTGCCCAACTCAGTACAGAGTGCGCGCGATTGCGAAGCCTTCTCGACGAGAGGGGGGAAGCATGAGCGCGAACCTTTCGACTCGCCACGAGCCATCCACCGCCCCGCACGCACCTATCGCCGCGCCGTCACGCCGCGACTTTTCCAACATGCTCGACGCCGCGTTGATGATCTGCAACGCCATCGGCTACCCGCTCCGAAGACGCGCCAACATTGTCTGCGCGCTCATGGCGAAAGCCGGTGGTCGCGCCGCCTTCGCGCTCGACCATCTAACGCTCGCGCGCGCCATGCAGCACGCGGGAAGCGATGACGCGGCGCGCGCACTCGTGCGCCGCGAACTGGACGCGCTCGAGCATTACCAGCGCAAGACCGGGCGCGTTCTTTTCAACATCGCGCGCGGTGGCGGAATTGATCCGCACGCGGACCGGCGCACGCGCTACGAAGATTTCATCACGCCAGCAGCGGTCAAAGTGGTCGAGCTGGCGCGCGCAGATCGCGCAGCATGGGCGAAGAATCCGGGCGCGGCGATCTCCAAATACATCACCGAAGGCATCAAGCTTTTGCCGCAACTCAAGCCCGAGCCGAGTGATGCCCCCGCACTGGAGCCGGAGGGCGATGAGACGATCTACAGGCGGCGAATAAGACGGGCGATTGAAGCCCAGCGCTCCGCCTTCGAGAAAATCGCCGATATGGGAAACGCGGTCGAGCTTCGCCGAGAGTGCGCGCGCCAGCTCGCGCAAGAACTGTGCGAGCGTTCCGGGTTGACGCCACAAGACTTGCTCGAATTCTTCACGCCCGCTCTTCACGCAGAAGTTGTTAGTGGTGAAAACCATTGCGACAATTTTGAAGCCCAAGGTGAACCGGCGGACGCGCTCGAAGTGGAGGGGGGAGGGTTACAAAACTGTCACCCTCAAGAGCTGGAAGTCCAACAGCCTCAACAAAACTTTGCGCAGGAAATGCAGATGGTGGACGCCGCGCTGCTTTACGCTGGAGACCGGATTCCGATCTTTCCTTGCAAGCTCGACAAGACGCCGCACACGCCGCACGGTTTCAAAGATGCGCGCACCGACGAAGCGACCGTGCGCGCGTGGTGGCGCAAGTGGACGGATGCCGGTATCGGCATTCAAACGGGCGAAGCTTCCGGCTGGCTGGTCGTGGATATTGATCCGAAGAGCGGCGGCGACGAATCGCTTACCAGACTATGCGAAGACTATGGCGAAGGCTGGCTCGATACACGCACCCAGCAAACCGGCTCGGGCGGCTTCCATTTCATTTTCCAGTACCCGGAAGGCTCAAACCTGCGCAACTCCGCTTCCAAGATCGCGCCCGGCATAGACACGCGCGGCGAAGGTGGCTACGTCATCGCCGCGCCGTCGCTTCACCAGAGCGGGCGACGCTACCGGATCACGAATGCGCGCGCGCCCCAGCCGGTGCCGAGCTGGTTGATCGAAAAGCTGAAGGCGGCGCCGAAGCCGCGCGCGGTAAGCAAAGAAGAGCGCGCAAACTTTGCCGGAGCGCGTGACGGCGCGCGCATCGTCGAGGGCACACGCAACGAGACTTTATTCCGCATCGCCTGCGCCATGCGCGGCGCAGGCGGCGACTTGCCCCGGATCGAGGCGGAACTGTTAGCGGTCAACGCTGCGCGCGTCTCACCGCCATTGCCGGAGGGGGAAGTTTTGAAGATTGTCGAAAGTGCGGGGCGCTATTCGCCGAACGTCGCCCGCGTCGGATAATGCGGCGATGCTCAAAAGCGAATGATACAAAATGTCACAAAATGTCACAAAAAAAAGCGCGCCAGCTTCATTACGAAGGGCTGCGGCGCGAGCGGGCGCAGCTTTCGCAAGAACAGTGAAAGAGCAAAGAAAGAAACGGAGAAGTGAAAGGTGCTGAATAGTTCGAGGAAAGAAAATAACGTGGCCGAATTGGAGCGCGAAGTTGAACGCTTGGTAGCCCGGCACAGTTCACTTGTGGACGGCGAGTTGGCGCAGGCGAACGCGGCAAATGAACAAGGGCGCGCCCAGTTGCTTTCCGACTTCAGCAAGTCTGCGCTTGACGCCATAACGGTTACGCAGGGTCGCGTGGCGGCACTGGAAGGCGCGGCAAATCAGCTTACGGTTGAAATTGACACGGCGCGCGGGCGATTGGGGGTTGCGCAGGCGGAGGAACAAGAAGCAGTGAAGGCAGCGCGCGCTCAAGAACTCGAAAGCGAGTTAGCGAGTTTGCGCCAAAAGCACGACGAAATAAATGCGCTGACCAGTACGGTCATTGATGCGGCGGCGCGGGGAATCATTGAGATACGCGCGCGTTATCAGCAAGCGAGCGTTGATCTCTGCCATCTCCTACAAGTTGATCGAAGCTACACGTCACCTTTTGATGTGGTGCTTGATCGTCCGATCTCGCCGCCGCTTGACCTCGCCGCGCAAATTCTCTTGCGGGAGCTTCAACTATCGCAACCCGCGCGGGAAGGAGTTCATGTTGGTCACGGCCTGCCGCCCGTCACTGCCCGAAGTTAAGGCAGAGGCTCTCAAAAGCGCGTGATACAAAATGATACCGAAATGGCACAAGAAAAAATGATTTATTTTTCATCATCGGAAAAGAGAGGCGTGTAGAAATGTCGGAAAACAGGGGCGTAAGCCTTGCAGATTGGCGTAAGAAACGAAAGACAACTGAACGGCTTTATGACGTGCCGTTGCCTTCTGGGTTAAAGACGAAGGCGCGCAAAGTTCCGCTGCGCGTGTGGATGATCGCGGGGCGCGTGCCGGAAGTTTTCTTGCAGCAGATGATGAGCGTCGAGCCGCAAGACGACGCGGGCGAGCAAACGCAGCCGGAGAGCATCAAGCAGAACACGGAGATGCTTAACTTCATCGGCGAGGTATTTCGCTACTCGCTCGCCTTCCCGCGTTTGGTTGCGGGCGCGAGTCCAGACAGCGAAGAAGAGATAGACCCGGCGGAAGTGCCGGAAGAGGACATCTACGCGCTCTTCCATTGGGCGACGCAGGGTGCGCCCGTCGAGATGAAGGATGGAAGCGAGGTGAGCGCGGAAAGCGTCGCATCGTTTCGTGAAGTCGGAGGCGTTTCTACCGCTGGCAGCGACGGCGGCGAAGTTCGGTCAACGCCCGTCGAGCCTAATGCAGATCAAGACTGACGACGCGGGCGCGTTGGCTGTGGACGTAGCCGGATGGTACGCGCTCATCAAAGCGGAATCGCGCAAGCCAACGAACGGCGGGAAGCAAGAAGTCGAAGATAACGAGTACGTCTGAGGTGTAAGCAATGGCTGACGGTTTAACTCTTGGGCTGAAAATTACCGCTGACGGCAGCCAAGCGAAAAAAGAGATTGAGGACGTTCGCAAGCTGGTTGCGAAGGAAGCGCGCCAGATCGCGCAAGAGTTGTCGCGCGCCACTTCACCGGGCGGCGCAGGGAATATCACAAACGCGCTCATTGCGGAATCGCAGCGCGCCATTCAAGCGGCGCAGAGGACAGCGACGGCAGCGGGCAGTTCAATCCAAGACACGTCAACGCGCCTTAATGCCGCGCGCACCAACGCCGCATCGCTCACCGCAACCTTTCAAGGAATACTCGCGCCCGCGTCGGAAGTCGCCGGAGTCATCACCGCGATTGGCGGCGCGGCATTAGGCGCCGCCGCCGCGCTCTTCGCGCTCGCCAAGCGGACAGCGGAGCATGACGTAGCATTGGCGGACTTGGCTGCCGCTACAGGCTTGAGCGTTGAAAATATCTCCGCGCTCTCAATCGCCGGAGAACGCCAGCGCGTCACCGTCGAACAACTAACGACGGGCATCAACGGATTCGAGGGCGCGTTGGCTCGCGCCGCGCGCGGAAATGTCGCCCTGCGTGAGACGTTTCAAGCCTTCGGAATTAACGCCCGCGCTGCTTTACACGACCCGGATCAAGCCTTAGAGCAATTCCTAAAACGCTTCGCAGAGATGCCGGAAGACGCGCGCCGAAATACCCTAGCGATGCGTCTGGGCTTCGGTTCTCCGATGATTCAAATCTTTGATGAAGTCGGCGGCAATCTCGCGCAATTCAGAGAACACTTGCGCGAGACGGGCGAGCTTCTAACAGAGCAGGGCGCAGCGCGGGCGCGTGAGTTTCAAAACGCCATTCGTGAACTCGGGCATGAGGTCGGAGGCTTCGCGACGGCAATCGGACGCGGCGCGGCGTCGGAGTTGACGCGCGCGATGGAAGATATTTCGCACGCTTTGCATACGAACTTGGGAAGTTGGCGAACGTGGCAAGATGGAATTGCCGTTGTCTTGGCGGACGTACGCGCCAACATGAATTCATACTATGCGGCGTGGCGCGCGGTCTTGCATGGCGAGTCACCGCTTGAAGCCGGAAATGCTGCTTACGTCGAATCCATGACGGAATCCATGCAGCGTTATCATGCGCCGCCAACGAGCGAAAGAAACCGCGACCGCACCGGCATTGATGAGAGAGACAGGGGCGGCGCGAACCGCGCGCAGCAAGAACGCCTGCGCCAATTACAGGAAGAGACGCGCCGGATTGACGCGGAATATCGAGAACAGACCGCGACCATCCGGCGAGATTTAGACCTTCAATATATTTCCATCGCGGAAGCGACGGAAAGAATTACAGCGGCAGAGAACGCGCGATTCGAGGCGCGTCAATCCGTTTTGCTTCAACAACGCGGAGTTGAAGACACGCAATCAGGGCGTGACCGTGTTGACCGCGAACTAGCCGACGCGCAGACGCAGCGTGACAACGCTATTCAAGCCGCAACGGACGCGCAAAACAAACGAGAGCTAGATGCTCTCCGCGCGCACCGTGAGCGAATGCTCGCGCTCATCCAGACATACGAAGCGCGGCGAACCTCTGCCATTCAAGATGCGATGCGCGCCCGCGCGCTCACGGAAGAACGCGGCGAACAGGCTTTGCTTGATATTCAGTTGGGGGCGTTGGCACGTCGCACGGTGACGCTCACGCAAGACTTAGAGCTTGCCGGTCATAACGTCGAAGCGCAGCAACGCATCCGTGACGAGTTGGCGGAGATTCAAGCGGAAGGCTTGCGCGTTGCTGAAGAGGGTAACGAGCGCGTGGCAGCGGGAAGAGTGCGCGATGAAGCCAACGCGCAGGCGCACGCCGACCGACTCGCAGGGATTGAACGGGGAAGTCTTCGCCTTTCAGTCGAGATCGGCGCGGCGCGCATCGCGGAGATGCGCCGTCATGTTCAGAACGTGCGCGGCATTATTTACGCGGAGCAAGAGAACAGAGTTGAAGCGGCGCAGCAACGCTACCTCCAAAACTTGCACGAACTTGGCGAAGAACAGAATCGAGAATTGCGAGAAGCGCGGACAGCGGAACAACGTCTCGCCATTCAGCAACGCTATCAAGAGCGGGCGCAGCTTTTGTTGGAGCAATTCAACGACGAGAAGCGACGCATCCGCGAGCGGGGAAGCGCGGAAGATCAGCTACAGAATCCACTCTCCGACCGTTCAATGTTTGGTGATAGCTTTACTGACAACCTCGCGCAGATCAACGCAGCGGCAGCGGCAGCGGGCGAAAGCATCGGAGGCTTCGAGGCGCACATGCGCGCCGCCGCGCAGACCGCCGCCGACTTCTTCGCCACTACAGCCGCGCAGGGTGACAACTGGGCAAGCATTCTTGGCGACGCATATCAAAACGTCAAAGCGGGTCTAGCCTCGACGCTCGCCGTTCATATCGCCACCGGCAAATCAATGGGCGCGGTCTTTCGTCAGATTCTCGCTGACGAGTTGCTGACCATTTCAAAGCGTGCTTTCGTCAAAGCTATTGAGATGACCGCGCTTGGTTTTGGACTCTTAGCAGTTGGCTCACCAAAAGCTGGCGCGGCGTTCGCCTCTGCCGCATTGTGGGCAGTAGTCGGAGTGGGCGCAGCGGTCGGCGCGCGAGCGGTCGCACCACGCGCAACACAAGAGGCTTATGGCGGCGCGGCGGGCGCATCCGGCGGCTCATCTTCCGGCAACAATTCAAACAACACCAATAATCAGCCGCGCACCATCGAGCAGCGCAGGAATGAGCCGCAGAGAATTTTCCTGCACATTCAGTCAAACGATTCTCATATCGTCAGAGTCATTGAGCAAAATGTTAGCACTGATGGAAGTCTAAGAGGGCTAATCGTTGAAGCCGCTACCGGATGAAACAAGACCGGAAGCAAGAGAAGTGCGCGCCCTTTATGTTCCATCTGGCAGTTTCGAGTTTTCTTGAAGTTCAAATGCGTAGCGCAGTAGGGCATCTGCTTTGTGAGAGTCGTACCGCTGGGAAATAACTTCAGCGTCAACGCCCGAAAGCCTTGAGAGGATTTCAATGTTGATTGCAGCCAAAGCTTCGTTTGCCGCTCGGATTTGCAGACAGGTAGAAAGAATCTCGGGAAGGATTCTATCGGGTTGGACAGGAAGCTTAAACGGTTCTGACATAAACGATTCCTCCAAGCCATGAGGATAGAAGAGACGATCACGCGAGCGCAACATCTAGTGCGCCGGTTCGGCATTGAAAACGAAGCCTTTCCGGCATGAATCGCGCGCTCCGCGACCGCAACATCTTGCGACGGGGCATCATTTCGCCGCGTCCGTTTTCATTATCAGCGGGCATAATGAAGATTATCGGACTCCAGCGGCGCAAATGTTACAAAATGTTACTGAAAATTCGCTCAATTTTCCGCACGTCGAGAACCTCAGAAAACCTCAGATTTTTTCGATTTTATAAAACCTAAGAAATCCTAAGACTTTCGCCGCTATTTTTCCACCCTTTTTCAATAAAACGTAACAAAAACTAACTTTTCCACCGCCGAAGCCAGCCGCCGCGGGCGCATCCCAGAGACGTGCGGACGGTGACTCATAAACGTTATGAGTCAAAAAGAAAAAGAGGCGAGCGCGCCGGGACTCCCGATCCCCTGCACGCTCGCCTCTCTTCGCACGCTCCAGCTTGCCGGAGCGATCTTGGTTTGGCGTGCCCTCTAATTATCCCGCCGCCCTAACGCATGATCGGTCGAGACTCTGACTTGATAGGTCAGTGCCAGAAATGTCACGTCCACCAGTTCGGGCACTGTCACACGGCCCGACGAAAGCTCCGCGCGGTAGAGTGCGCGCAAGCGTCGCTTGATCCACGCAATGGCATTAAGAGCGCGCTTCGTCTCCGACAGATGCCTTGATCGGCGCGTGAACGGGCTGGCGCGCTCGATCTTCATTTGTTGCGCGTGGCTGTTTCCAAGCGCGTCGCCATGTTCCCTGCAAACATAGTGCCCGCGCTCAGCGTCGAACAAGTGGGTTGGAAGATAGCAAAGCATGTCGAGCGCGGCTTGCCCCTTCGGATCGTGCGCGGCTCCGCTGCCTATTGGCTCTGCAATGCAGCGCGTTGAGATAGAAACGGGCATTGAGCGCGCAAAGCGAATCGTGCCGATAATGGAAATGCTGGCGAGCTTATCTTTCTTACTCATCGCGCCTCCCTTCGCGCGTGGTGCATGATGCGCGCCACCTCGACCACGAACGGCACGATGCGACGAGGCTTCCAACCCTTCTTGACGAGGCGATAGGCGAGCCACACGGCTTCGCCGCCGAGCGTTTCGTACCACTCGGCAAGCTCGGCTTTCGTGATGACGGGCGCGGGTTCGTTGCGCTCTGTTCGTCTCTTGGTAGGCATTAGCGCACCGTTTGCGTTTTGTTTGGTTCTCGTTTGCTTTTCGTTAGCCATTAGTCGCCTCCATTTCGCGCACGCTCGAATTGTTCGTTAGCCACTAGACTCTTTTCGATATGATCCGCGCCGGTGGCGTGCTTCGTCAGATAGCGCGACGAGTATTCCGTGAGGCGGTCGGCAATGCCTCTCCAGAGGTCGGGAGGCGTCGCAGGGTGCGCGAGCACGGCAGCGAGCAGCTGCGCGAGTTCGGCGTGTTTCTTAGCCATTGGCGCGCACCTCCGATTGTTCAATCTGGTGATCTGCGCGCTCGACGCGCCTGACCTTACCGGGCGCGATGGCAATGGCAACATCGAGCCAGAGATTACCGGCTTCATCAAAGTGAACATTGGAGATCGGCGAGACGAATTCGCGCTCGTTGATTTCAAACGTCACCGTATCGCCGATGCGATAGATGGAGAGCGCGCCGTCAATGGCTCGAAGTTTCGGCTTGCGGTTGCGCCTCGGGCGTGCGCTTTCTTTTGTGATAACCTTAGACATCTTCATATTCTCCTGTTTCGTGAGTTGAAGAGATGGACGCGCCCGAGACCGTGAATCTCGGGCGCGTCCATTTTTACGTTAGTGCGCCCTCATCTGCTGGAGAGCGTTATCAACAAATGCGCTCTTAGCTAGGTGATAGCACGCAAGCCCAGCCACGCCAGCCTTGCAATTGCACTTGCCATAGCGCAGACCGTTCAACATCTCGAATCTGACGACATAGCGGTGCGCTTGCGGCGTGATGACGACGTAGGCGCGCGCGCCGATAACTTTGACGGCGCACTTAATGCGGCGGGCTTTGTTGATCGCGTTCTGTAGGTTCGTGGTCATTGTCTTGTCTCCTGTTTCGTTTGCTTCCAACTGACAAGAAACATTGTAGAGCCTACAAAGTATTATGTCAAGAGAAATCTCGTAGGGGCTACAGAATTATCTTGATTATAAAATTATCTTGTGCCTATAATGTTATAGGGGGTACAATGCGGTGCATGAACGGGAAGACACCAAAGATGCTTACACCGAAACAATACGCAGAGCGGCAGGGAGTAGCCTATACAACGGTGATGAATTGGTTGCGCCAAGACAAGATTTCCGGCGCGGTCAAGCACGCAACGCCGACCGGGCATTATTGGGAAATTCCGGCGAAGGCTGCGAAACCAAAGCTACAACCCGGCAGACCACGAACGAAGAAAACCGGAGACTCGCCAGCGCAATCTTAAATCCACGCCTCTGGTCTTTTGTGGAATATGGCAGCCGTAGCTCATTGCCAGCCATTGCGGGTGTGTACTGCGTTCTAACAGGCGAAGATGTATTGCTCTATATCGGGCAAAGCACGAACATCTGCCAACGGTGGAGGGGACACCACCTGCGCCAGCAATTAAGGGCAGGCAAATCACTTCGTATTGCATGGCGCGAGACTTTCAGCGAAGCGGGACGGTTGAAGATGGAAGCCTTACTTGTCAGACAGTACCAGCCAAGACTAAACGTCAATCTCTTGCCGCGCCGTGAAGCTGCGCCGTCTGTGGTAAGTAACATGAAGCTGCTTAGTACAAACGAAGCCGCCGAACGCTTGGGCGTTTCAGCAAGGCGTGTTCTAGCAATGATTGATGAAGGCAAGATCGCCGCGCACAGGCTCGGGCGAGATTACGCTATCGAAGAGAGCGCGTTGGAAGGTGTCACCATTTACGGCAAAGCTGGCAGACCGCCCAACGCATCGCCCGCGAACGAAAAACGCGCCACCGCGAAGCCTCGCGTTAAAGCAGGTGCATCCAGCAAGAGAGGTGGGAAGAAATGACCACCGAAGAACGCATCTTGCGATTAGAAAACTCCTTCAACACGCTCGCTGAACTAGCCGCGCAGTCTGACGCGCGCGATGCCACGCTCGCGGACTTGGTAGCAAAGGCGAACGCGCGCACCGATACGCTCGAAGAGTTCGCGGCGGACGTGCGCGAGTTCACACGAATTTTGACGGAGATCACGCGACGGCATGGCGAGCGGCTGGACGAACATGATTCGCAGATGACGGAGTTGCGCGAGGCGCAGGCGCACACCGAACACAAGATCGCCGCGCTGGTGGACGCGCAGATCAAGACGGAAGAGGCGTTGCAGCGATTGACTGAAAAGGTTGACCGGCTGGCAGATCGCAACGGCGACGGGAAAGCTTGAACCTATGACATGACGCGCCACACCCGTTGGCGCGTCATGTCATGCCACGAGAAGCCGATGAATAAAGAACAAGCCGCCGAAGCTTTAGGCGTCTCCGTTCGCACCTTGCAGCGCATGGCGCAGCGGGGCGAAATCGCGATTGCCTATGTTCGCGGCAAGAAGGGCGATGAGGCGACGTTTGATGATGCGGAGGTCGAGCGCGTGCGCGGTGCGCTCCAGACGCGCACCTATGTCAGCCGTGCCAGCCATGACAGCGGCAATGGCGCGGCTGTCATGCCAGAAGCGCAAGGCGGCGCGCTCATGCGGGCGAACAAGCCCGGTGGCGCGCTGGCTGAATTGATCGCGGCGATTGACCATGCGCGCGGACGTGCGCAGCCGGTCGCAACTATTTCAGACCTTGCCCACAAGCTGCGTCTGACGATCCCGGAAGCCGCGCAATATACCGGTCTGGCGAAGAGTGAGATTGAGCGCGCCATCGCCTCGGGCAAGTTGAAAGCGGCGAAGCGCGGGGCGCACGGCGCGCGGGTGATCCGTCGCGCCGATCTGGAAGCCTTTGAACGGAAGGGATGACATGACGCGCCAACGGGTGTCACGGCGTGACGCCGCTGGAAAGTGAACGATGCGAAAGGAGGCAAAGCAAAGAGACGAGGATCTGGAACGCTTCCGGGAAGAGTTTGGCGACTGGCTGCTTCCGCGCGGCGCATTCGAAGATCTGCTGGAGAAAAACGAAATACCGCAGCAGATCGCCGAAATGTTTCGACAGCAAGTGCTCAAGCGGCGGCTGCTACCCTTCGTCAAAAAGGACGAGCTTTCGCAGCGGGTTGATCCGATAGCCGAAGCCCTCCGCAATCACATCGGCGCGCGTCTTAACTACGCCGCAAAGCTGCTCATCTATCAACTCATGGCGGCGGCTGGCGGGAAGCAGCCAATGGCGCGAAAATCAGTGCGCCGGTTATTTGAGCTTTTCTTTATCCAAGGCGAATCGCCCGCGTCGCCCGTGCGCGATGGGAGACGCATCAAGCCCAGCGGAAAGATTACGCGCGCCGGTTTGCGCGCCGCGATCCAGCGCCGCGGTTCGGACGCCCAGCGCAAGAGAATCGCCGAAGATTTGAACGTAACTCCCGAATGGCTTGGAAAATGCGTTAAGGATTTAGGTTTTGATGGTTGGACTGATGCCAGAAGAGAGTTGCTAAAAGAGAACTCAAAAATTAAAGATTGAGTTCTCTTTTTGAAGAACTCAAAAATTGAAAATTGAGTTCCTCTAAAAGTTCACCGCATAAATGAGTTATGCGGGTAGAATGCAAAACGTCGCGCAGACCGTAGTAAGTTTTACGCGACGCTTGCTCTTTGTTAACCGCGCAGTGGCGGCACTTGTCATTTCGGATTTAATCACGAAGCCAGCCACTCGCGCAACCACTTTTTTAGGTTGCCACCTAAACAGAATCTGCGCGTCGCCGTCTGCGCGCGCGAGATAGCCCGCTTCTTTTCGCTCATGGCAACCGGCGAAGGGAAGCGGGTTTTAACTTTTGACAACCAAATACACGAAAGCCTCGGGATCACAGCCGAGGCTCTCGCAAGTTCTAACTTTTGAAATGTACGAAACAGGTCAACCGACATGAACACTCTATCAAAAGATGCGCCACGAGCGCAAGACCCCCCGCCTTTTTATCGGACGCCAAATCGCCAAATCATAGATCGCGGCTGCGGTCGCCTCGATTGCGCGCGCCACGCGGCGCGGCTCGAAGAGTTAATTGCCCAACTCAGTACAGAGTGCGCGCGATTGCGAAGCCTTCTCGACGAGAGGGGGGAAGCATG
>MWWH01000464.1_pt1 | contig 11728 bp, 11 predicted proteins | sample 1047231 | NCBI WGS metagenome assembly MWWH01 (sample SAMN06349967, study PRJNA376086) | soil metagenome | isolation source: MG3-2 sample Antarctic (ecotone) soil | place: Antarctica | collected 2015-01-13 | reverse complement strand
AGACAATAAAAAAGCTGAAAGCCTTTGTGTCTATCGAGAAGCACAATTGAATCTTTAGAAGGATCATCAGACCAATAAGCGGCGAGCGCAATCGGGCAGCCTTGAATAAAGTAATCAGGGCATTTTAACTTATCCGAGACGAGCCGGAACGCCGCTCGGACTGCTGCCTTTGTTTCTTCGCCTTTAGAAACATCTGTTAAAAGTTCGTAGGCTTCGGGAGTAGCAAAAACCTTTACGACGCTCATAGTTGCCCTTGATAATTAATGAAGCGAATCTAACAGGTTTCAGCTAAAGAAAAAACCAATTAGACATTACAGTTAGTTTTCTCAGTATTTCGCTATCCGAAAATCAAAGGTTTTTCATTGAAATCTAGATTCTAATTAGACAAAACAGTTATTCTGTCTAATAATTTCATCCGTGCCAACCACGCAGAAAAAGCCAACTGAACAGAGCCGCGCCCGGAGAACCGAGACGATAAAGTTTCTGACATTTGACGAAACCAAGCGGCTTTTTGAAAATATAACCAGTAAGCGCGATAAAGCTATTTTTCTTTTAGCTTACCGGCACGGACTCAGAGCGAGCGAGGTCGGATTACTCAGACACAGCGACCTTGACCTTAAAACTTTGCGGGTAATGATTCACCGCAAAAAAGGCAGCCTTTCCGGTGAGCATCCTTTGCAAGCCGATGAAGTAAGAGTATTAAAAGCCTACTTAAAAACCCGAAGCGATAGTTTGCCGTATCTTTTCCCAAGTCGGAAAGGTTCGCCCATTAGTCGGGGGATGCTCGACGTTTTAATCAAAGATTACGGAGAGAAAGCGGAGTTGCCGGAAGACAAGAGGCACTTTCACGTTTTGAAGCATTCAATAGCTACACACCTTTTAGACAAAGGCGCGGAGCTTCGATTTTTACAGGATTGGTTAGGACACGCGAACATTCAAAACACGGTAATTTACGCTCAAATATCGGTAGGAAACCGGGAGGCAAAAGCTAGAGAGCATTTTCTAAAGATGCCCAAATTTTGATGATATGAAACAATTCTTTTCAGATTTTTTTGAAATATCCGAAGACATACTTGAGGAATATGGAACATTTAATATCTCTTTAGTTTCTGATCTACCGTTATTTATTGACCCCTTTCTTCTATTCAATAGTAAGAAAGAAGAATACATAAACTTGCACGAACAGATTATTGAATATCTTATTTTTCTTCGTAATAAATCCGTTTCGCAGAAGCTAACCGAAGGTTTGATAGACGATTGGTATAGATTTCCAGAGGTCAAACAAAATTGGTTTGGATACTCGAAAACAAGTAATAAAGGAAGCGGATTAGGCACTAAATTCGCCAATGCACTCAACCTAAACTTTCGGATTTTAGATAAATTCGGCGAAGAAAAAGTTAGTGCAAGTCATCTTGAAAAACTAACTTTGATAAACTCCGGCGTAGGAAGGGATAATATAAGCGACTTTACTACCAATCTAATCAAAGAGTTTTTGCTAAATTACAGTCAGGATTTTGCTCGAAGGCATCTACCAAAAAAGTTTCGAGAAATTCACGTTATACCGAAAGTTAAATTCAATTATGAAACCGAATCTTGGGAACAAGATTCTTTTGAACTGCCCACCTATGATGACAACTATGTAATTCTCACACCAAATGACATCCTCACAAAAGATGAAACTTGGATAAATCGTAGCGAACTGCTCAAAAAATTCAGAAAGATTACAGACGCAATCCCTAATTTTGTTCTGAGAGATAAACTAACAAATTATTTTGAAAAACGATTAAGCGAAATTGTTGAAAAAGACAAAGAAGCAACCGCTAAGGATAAAACGCAGGCAGCAAATGAAACAATATTGGAATACCCGGAAGTTCTTGATTACTTCGTTAGAGATAAAGAAGAAAACGGAGACGAGGCGCGGAGTAGCAGTTCTTTGAAAGTATTAGAATCAAAGTTACTTTACTTAAAACATTTTAGTAAATTGGGATGGCGTTTACAGAAGACAACCGACTTTTATCAGATTGAAGAAAATTCATTTGAACGGACTCTTGAAAAGCTACATATCTTAAAAGATGCCGTTGAGAATGGCGGCGGAAATGAAACTTTCAATTTTGAAAACAAGCCCATTGAAGATGAGGACAATTTATCAATACTTTTCAGGATTACTTGGAAAGCAAACCAGCCTAAAATAGATAAAGAGAATAATTTTGCAGAAATAATTACTTCTTGGAAGCCTGCAAAAAAGAAACTCAAGATTGTTTTGAAGTTATCAACCAATTCTCAAATTAGGAAGACCCTTGAAAAACTAAGAGACGTTTATAGAGAATCTTCAAGCGAGCAAGAATATATTTTGGTTCTTATTCACTACTCAGAAACAGAATTAAACGACATCAAGTTTGTCTTAAAAGCAATGAATATGTCAGAGCATAAGAATATCGTTTTTATTAACGCCGCAAAAGCCGAAGAAATTGAAAATGACAATGAAAATATAACAAAAGATTTGAAATCTAGCCTTTCAAATAATGGCACTTTCTTTGACGGCTTCGGGCTGTTAGTAGGCGTAGGTGCTGATTTGGCTGATACCGTAACAGACGCAACGGGTTTGTATAACGTATTGGTCAATCCTAAACGTGCCGCATATCCTTCAGAAAACGTGCAGCTTCTTACCGAAGATAAAGCCAAGAGACAAAATATTCTTGACGGGTTCGATAAGTTAATTAAACAGTCAAAAGAAAAGAGCATAGAAACCGCCATTGTTTATTTTTCGGGACACGGCGGCAAAATAGGAAATGAGTATTACCTTGCTCCATACGGTTACAACAATAGTTTGCCAAAACAAACTCTAATTAGCGGAAAAGAATTTTCTGATAAAATTGATGCAATCAAAGCCAAAAAATTAATTGTGATTCTTGATTGCTGTCGGGCGGGCGGCATACCCATTACTAAGGATGCAAAATCTTTTCTTGAATCAAATCCGCCGAAAGACTTTTTAGACATTCTTAGTAAAGGAAGCGGGAAAGTTGTTATCGCTTCATCTCAGGAACACGAGGAATCATTTGCAGGCAAGCCTTATAGTGCATTTACTAAGTGCCTACTTGAAGCACTTTCAGGAAAAGGAACAACAGATTACGACGGCTATGCCAAAATTCTTGATGTCATAAGCTACCTATTTAAAGAAGTTCCAATACAAACTAGAGATCGCCAACACCCATTTCTTAATGCAGCTAATAATGTATCTGAAAACTTTGCAGTTTGTTACTACGCTGGCGGAAGCAAAAAAATTTCTGGTGCAGACTCATCTGAAGTTAAGACAGAAACGAATCAAATTTCGGCATCTGCTTTACAAACACGATTACAATCTAAGCTCGATAGATTAAATACAAATTGGGAAGTTTTGAACAAGAAGATAGGAGCTATCGAAAAGGATTTAATCATTGAGGCAGGCACATCGAAGAAATTTCAATTGCAGCAAGAATTAGCCGAAAACGAAGTAGAACTCAAAAGAGTAGAATTGCAAATCAAAAAGGCAGAAGAAGAAAAGAGTAATTTGCAAAATTAGTATTCTTCAAAGTGCTGAAATAAACTTTATGGTTGATAAGAAATCCCTCTCAGAGAGCGACATTTGCACTAAGTATATTACACCGGCGATTGAAAAAGCCGGTTGGGATCGGCATACGCAGTATTTGCAAGAAATCTCATTTACAGCCGGGAAAATCTTTGTTCGCGGTAAACTTCATTCCAGAGGCAAAGGCAAAAGAGCGGATTACATTCTTTATTACAAACCAAACATTCCAATAGCCATCATTGAGGCGAAGGACAACAAACACACCATCAGAGCCGGACTTCAGCAAGGCATAGATTATTCAAACGATTTGGATATTCCCTTTGTCTTCAGCAGCAACGGCGACGGCTTTATTTTTCACGATAAGACCGCCACCGATTCAAATATCGAAACCGAAGTTGATTTAGATAGCTTTCCTTCACCGGCGCAGCTTTGGGAGAAATACAAGGTTTTTAAGGGAATCAAAACGATAGATGCCGAGCGCATTATTGCCCAAGATTATTACGACGACGGAAGCGGACGGAAGCCGCGCTATTATCAACAGATTGCCGTTAATCGAAGCATAGAAGCGATTGCCAACGGTCAAGATCGCGTGTTGCTTGTAATGGCAACCGGCACGGGGAAAACTTACACAGCCTTTCAGATAATCTGGCGACTTTGGAAAGCCGGAGCAAAGAAACGCATATTGTTTTTAGCAGACCGGAACGCCTTGATTGACCAGACGCGGCGCGGCGATTTCAAGCACTTCAAAGGCAGTATGACGGTGGTTCAAAAGCACCAAGTAGATAAAGCCTATGAAATTTATTTAGCCCTTTATCAAGGACTGACAGGAACGGAAGAAGAGCGGAACATTTACAAACAATTTTCCCCTGATTTTTTCGATTTAATTGTTGTTGATGAGTGCCATCGCGGAAGCGCGAAAGATGATTCAGCTTGGCGCGAAATCCTATCTTATTTTAAGACCGCAACACAGATCGGTTTGACCGCCACGCCGAGAGAAACGAAGGAAGTGAGCAACAGCGAGTATTTTGGCGAGCCGGTTTACACTTATTCACTTAAACAAGGAATTGACGACGGATTTTTAGCACCTTACCGAGTAGTTAGAATTACGCTCGATATTGACGCGGAAGGATGGCGACCGCCTAAGTATTTCAAAGATAAAGCCGGAGAATATGTTGCCGATAGAATTTATAACCGGGTAGATTTTGATAAAAAAATCGTCGTCGAAGAGCGCAGAAAGTTAGTTGCTCAGAAAGTAACCGAGTTTCTAAAAGGCTCAAGCCGCTACGATAAAACCATCGCGTTTTGCTGCGACATTGAACACGCCGAAGGGATGACCGGCGAACTAACTAAAGAAAACGCCGATCTCGTCGCTGAAAATGCAAAATACATTGTCCAAATTACGGGCGATAACGACATCGGAAAGCGCGAACTCGATAATTTTACAAACCCCGAAGAAGCCTTTCCGGTCATAGCGACCACCTCAGAGCTAATGACGACGGGCGTAGATGCTCAAACTTGTAAAGTTATCGTTTTAGATACAAATATCAATTCGATGACGAAGTTTAAGCAGATCATCGGACGCGGAACGCGGATAAACGCGGATTATAATAAATACTATTTTACGATTCTCGATTTTCGGAACGCTACCGACCTTTTCGCCGATCCCGATTTTGACGGCGATCCGATCAGATTAAAGCCCGTAACTGAAGACACGGATTTAAGCACTATTCTTGACGAGGAAGAAGCGGACGATTCGCCAATCATTGATGAGGAAACCGGCGAAGAAATCACTATTCAGCCGCCGACCATCAGAAACCCTTTTACCATTGCGACGAATGCCCCACGCGAAAAGGTTTTTGTAAATGGCGTTGATGTATCGGTTTTAGTTTCGCGGGAGCTTTCCTTTGATAAAGATGGAAAGTTAATCACCCGAAAACTTACCGATTACACGAAGGAAATAGTTACGGAACAGTTTGCAACTTTGAACGAGTTTCTAAACAAGTGGAACGAAGCTGACAAGAAGGAAACCATCATCAACGAATTGGAAGAAAGAGGAGTTTTGGTTGAAGAGTTACAAAACGCCGTAGATAAAAAATTAGATTTGTTTGATTTGATTTGCCACGTTGCTTTTGACCAACCGCCGCTTACCCGGCGAGAACGCGCCGAGAATGTCAAAAAACGCGATTATTTTACGAAATACGGCGACCAGAGCCGGAAGGTATTAGAGGCATTATTAGAAAAATATGCCGATGAAGGAATCGTAAATATCGAAAGTTTAGAGGTTTTGAATGTCAAACCTTTTACAAGTTTCGGTTCACGTTTGGAGATCGTAAAAGGCATTTTCGGCGGAAAGGAACAATACACCGAAGCCGTGCGCGAATTGGAAAAAGAACTCTATAAAGTAGCTTAAAACAACAAATTTGAATGAGTAATATACAAGGAATTATAAAATCTATCCGCGATATAATGTGGCAGGATTCAGGACTAAACGGAGATGCCCAACGCATTGAGCAACTTGGTTGGATGCTGTTTTTTAAGATTTTCAGCGATAAAGACCAAGAGCTAGAAACGCTTTCCGATAATTACAAATCCCCTATTCCATCTGAATTACATTGGGAAAATTGGGCGGCAGACAGCGAAGGAATGACCGGCGAAGAGCTTCAGGTTTTTGTTGATCGAACGCTTTTTCCAAAATTGAGAAGCATTAATGTCGTCGGGAATCCGCGAGCGTTGATTGTTCGAGAAGTCTTTGAAGGCAACAACAACTATATGAAAAGCGGAATCAATATCCGCAAGGTTTTGAATAAGCTCAATGAGATTGATTTTAACATTGCCAAAGACCGCCACGCTTTCGGAGAAATTTACGAAGGTATTCTAAAAGAGTTACAGAGTGCCGGAAAAAGCGGAGAGTTTTACACCCCGCGAGCGATTACGCAGTTTATAACAGACATCGTTAGCCCGAAAATCGGTGAAAAGGTTCTTGACCTTGCCAGCGGCACGGGCGGTTTTCTTACCTGTGCAATTGAACATCTAAAGAAAGAGGCTAACAGCGTCGAAGAACGCCAATCTATTCAGGATAATGTTATCGGTTGGGAATATAAACCACTTCCCTATTTGCTAGGAACGACGAATTTAATTTTGCACGATATTGAAGTCCCAAATATCACCTTCAGGGACGCGCTCGACCAACCTTTAACCAATTATGTTGAGAAAGATCGCGTTGACATAATTTTAGCTAATCCGCCTTTTGGTGGAATTGTCGCCAATAATAACGAGAACAATTTTCCGCAGAGTTACCGAACAAAAGAAAGTGCAGATTTGTTTTTGATAATGATGATTCATCTTTTGAAGATGGGCGGACGCGCCGGAATCGTTTTGCCGGACGGAAGTTTGACGGGCGAAGGCGTGAAACAACGAGTCCGCGAAAGGCTTTTAACGGAATGTAATCTGCATACGGTTATCCGTTTACCGAATAGTGTTTTCCAGCCTTATGCTTCAGTAGCTACCAATCTTTTGTTTTTTACCAAAGGAACGCCAACCCGCGAAATCTGGTATTACGAACACCGCTTACCTGAAGGACAAAAGGCTTATAGTAAAACAAGACCTATTCGTTTGGAAGAATTTCAGTCAATCAAAGATTGGTGGGAAAACCGGACGGAAAGTGACATTGCTTGGAAAGTTCATATTGAGACAATCCGAGAGCGTGGTTTTGATTTAGATATTAAAAATCCACACATCGAAGAGCAAGGACACGAATATACAAGCCAAGAAATTATCAAGTCGCTCGAAAAGAGTTTTGCCAAAAGTCAAAATTTATTGGATCAACTCAAAGGTGAAATTATATGAGTTGGCAAACTGTAAAACTTGGTGATTTCCTTAAAGTCAGACCAAATCGTTTCAAACCAAAAGATAAAGAAATTCAGGGATTGAAACGAGTTAGTAAGATTGATTTTTCGGGACAAATACATCTGTCAGAGAAAAAATCTAATACAGATATGATTTTGGTAAAACAAGGTGATTTGCTTATATCTGGAATAAATGTAGAGAAAGGCGCGTTAGCGGTTTATGAAGGTGAGGAAGACATTACGGCAACAATTCATTACTCAAGTTATGAGTTTGACCAGAACCAAATTGATGTTGAGTTCCTTAAACTCTTCTTGATTAGTCCTGAATTTCTCAATGCAATTAAAGAACAAGTTCCGGGCGGCATTAAAACTGAGATTAAACCAAAACACCTTTTGCCATTGAAAGTAGTAATTCCTGAGTTAGACGAACAGAAGGAAGTTGTAGAAAGATTTTCGTCTTTTAGTTTTAAGAAAACTTCAATCTCTACCGAACTTTCTCACCAACTTGCATTGGTCAGCCAACTTCGCCAAGCCTTTTTGCGTGAAGCGATGCAAGGCAAACTCGTTCAGCAAGATATAAGAGACGAATCCGCCGAAATTCTTCTTGAGAAGATAAAAATCGAAAAAGACACGCTTGTTGAAGAACAGAAAATTAAAAAAGATAAATTCTTGCCTGAGATCAAAGCCGAAGATATTCCATTTGAAATTCCTAATAGTTGGATTTGGTGCAGATTAGGTAAAATACTTGTAATTCGTCCAACAAATGGATTTTCACCCAAAGCAAACAATCAAGGGCTTGGAATTAAATGTTTGACACTGACGGCGACAACTTCAGGTATCTTTAAGAATGAGTATTTTAAGTTTGTTGATATAAAAATTTCTGATGCTTCGTATCTATGGTTGAACTCTGGGGATATATTGTTACAGCGTGGAAATTCGCTTGATTATGTAGGAATAGCCGCATTGTATGAAGGTGGAAGCAACGAGTTTATTTATCCTGATCTGATGATAAAGATTCGTGCAAGCTCTCTAATAGACCCTTTGTTTTTGCACAAAGTATTAGTCTCTCCATTTAGCAGAGAATATTATCAATCAAAAGCATCCGGTTCTCAAAAGACTATGCCTAAAATTACTCAACCAATCGTAAATGAGACATTAATTCCATTGCCGCCATTAGCTGAACAAAAGCGGATTGTCGAAAAATTAGAAAAGCTAATGGAATTTTGCGATGAGTTAGAAGCAAATATTCGGAAAAGCGCAGCAAATTTAGATTCTCTTTTACAAGTTGCGCTCCAAGAAGCCTTAGCCGCTTAGTTGCGTCCGATAATCCATAGAGAAAACAGCCTCTCCATTTATGGTTTTACTGACAAATCTTTTTTTGCTTTTTCCTCTATGATGTTCAGAAATTCTGAAGGCTGAATAACTTTTAGCGGTCTGAATTTTTGGCGAAATTCCTTACTTTCGTTATCGAAGCCGGTCATTAGGTCGAGTAAATCCGTGTCGCGGCTAACAATATAAACAGCACCAGAGGCAGCGGCTAAGTTGATATATTTTTCGTCTTTCGGGTCTCTCTTATAATTGAAAACCGGCGGCACATCTTTAATAAGAGTCGCTTTTGTTCTCAAAACTTCGATCAGCTTTTCCGCCCTTTCATTTGTCAGCCGAGAATATTTTGCTTGCAGTTTCGGGCGTGTAATAACGTCCTGAATTTCTGCTAAAACCTCTTCACTAACAAAGAGTTCAACGAGTCCGTTTTCAAACAATTCAAAACAATTAACCGCTACGCCCGATTCAGAGATTAAACCCTGCAAAAATACCATACAGTCATAAACGACTGAAAAAAGAGTTTTGTCCTTTTGCACTTATTTTTTCGTTTGGTTTTTTTGAAAGACCTCTTCCCTTGCCTCTTCCAGAAGCTCAGTAAGTTCATTTTCAGACGTGCCGCTTTCTTTGATCTGTTCTCTAACCGGAGCGAACAAAACGCGCAGATTGAGCGACGAAGAAGATAAATCCTCTTCGATCAGATAACGAACATATTCTTCAGCGGTTGTGCCGACGGCTTTAGCTCTATCGCTTACGCCTTGAATAACCGTTTCAGGAAGCCCGGAAATTTGGATTGTATCAGTTAGCATTTTTATTCCTCTTAGTATGATTTTACCACAGAAAACTATTCTTTTGCTTAGGGTTATTCTCTAGCCTACTAAAATACTTATTAGCGTAAAAACTTAATTAAGTTTTTACGCTTTATCTTAAATACTTAAACTTGTTTCGAGTCGGGTGTTTACTTCTATTTACTTTCGAGTATAGAAGTTTTATAGAAGGACTTATGGCTAACAAACGATCCCAACCAGACCCGAAAGCGATTAAAGACCTGACTGAGCTTTATATTTCTATGGAGAAGGCAAAGGACGAGGAAGAGTTTCAGCCACTACTTACCCGGCACGATGAAATAACAAAAAGTTTAGGTTTCCCCCAAATCCTTTTCCGCTCGCTTGAAGATATGAAAACCCGGCAGCACTTCCCTACCCTATCAACTCCATAATTCATTAAAATCTTAAATACGTTTTTAAGTTTTGAAATCCGACTTCCCTTCTTGACGGGAAGCCGCCGGAACGACTAGGATTTTACCCGAAACGTAAAATTACAAAAACTTAAAAACGTAAATGATAATTTCATTATTAAATCAAAAAGGCGGAGTTGGAAAAACTACGCTTGCCGTTCACTTGGCTACTTCTCTAGCCCAACGAAACAAAAAAGTTTTGTTAGTTGATGCCGACCCGCAAGGAAGCTCGCTTGATTGGTCACTTAGCCGAAGCGAAGAGGACGACGCGCTTATTTCAGTTATTGGGATGCCGAAGGCGATCCTTCATAAAGAGCTACCCAAAATTGGAGCGGACTTTGATTTTGTCGTGATTGACGGCGCACCGCGAGTTTATGACGTTGCCCGGTCAGCGATTGCCGCAAGCGATCTAGTCCTTATTCCGGTTCAGCCGTCGCCCTATGATATTTGGGCAGCGAAGGAAATTGTTGATTTAATTTCAGAAGTTAAAAGTTTTAAGGAAAACCTTAAAGCCGCTTTTGTGATTAATCGTAAAATCGTAAATACTGCAATTGGGCGTGATGTAGTCGAAACGCTTGCAGAATACGAATTACCAGTTTTGAAGTCGCATATTTGCCAGAGAGTTGGCTTTGCCGAGAGCGCAGCCGTCGGACAGACGGTTTTAGAATCAGGCTCAGAGAACCAAGCAAGCCAAGAGATCGAGGCACTAACAAACGAGATAATGGAGTTAATGAAAAATGAGCAAGAAAGTTACAATGTCAACAAAGCCTAATAGGAACAACGCCCAAGAACTTGACGCTGATACTTGGGTTTCTCAGGGCGCAACTTTGACCACCAACGGAACCGAGGCGCAGAAGGAATCAACCGCCAGATTTACGATTGATATTCCGGTTTCTTTACACGCCCGAATTAAAAGCCAATGCGCTCTAAAACGGGTGAAGATGAGAGAAGAGGTTTTAGCAATGTTAGAAGAAAAATTTCCCGTAAATTAACAAAAGCGTAAATAAGTTTTTACGCTTTTACTTAAATAATGCTGCACAATAACGGTTACGGCTTTGCACACTATCGGTTACGACATTGGATGTTTACGGTTACGGGAGTGAGTGTTTTGAGTTACGATATTGGATGTTTACGGTTACTACATTGGATGTTTTGGGTTACGGTAATGAGTGTTTACGGTTACGATAAAGGATGTTTACGGTTACGATTTTCCGGGCTAAATTGTTGATTCAATTAGATTATCAGACGCTCAACTATTAGACTTATAGACATATAATTAACAACAACAACAGAGGGAGCTTTGCAAATGTTGTTGTTGTTCGTATAAATTCTTTCTGAAATGTCAGATTCAAATTTAGAAATTATTCCCCAAGACATCATCAGAACGGAAACCACTCTCTCTCGTTTCCCGATTCACCGACTTTCAAAATCCGGCAAAGTTTCAATCGAAATTAAAGTCAAAAATTCCGATGGAGAACTAACAACCAAATGGAAGATTAAAAATCCGCCCGACCCACTAGGTTATAAAATTGATACCCTAATTATTAATCGCAGAATTGAAGAAGCAGGGAAGCCCATTCCGAAACTAATCAGGCTTGGAAGCCTGAGAGAGATCGCTAAAGAGTTAGACCTAAAGACCGAAACGAACAGAATAAAGGAAGCTCTATTGCAAGATGCAGGAGCTTTAATAAACGCCAAATTTACTTATAAAACTAAGGACGGCGGAGAAAAATATATTGAAATAGGCGATACCCGATA
>MWWH01000463.1_pt1 | contig 11732 bp, 15 predicted proteins | sample 1047231 | NCBI WGS metagenome assembly MWWH01 (sample SAMN06349967, study PRJNA376086) | soil metagenome | isolation source: MG3-2 sample Antarctic (ecotone) soil | place: Antarctica | collected 2015-01-13 | reverse complement strand
CTGCGAAAGATTAAGCCTTCACGCAAGAAAGGGATTTATAGCAATGCCTAAAACTAAAACACCGCGCAAGGTCACGCGCACAAAGGCGCGCACAGTTGGCGAGATGACGCTCGAGGAGTTCACGCGCGCCGTTCAAACCATCGGCATCGAAACGGCGCAGGAAATCTTTCGGCTCGTCACAGAAAAGAAACTGTCACAGGCCGAGATTCACCGGCACGTCATGGCAAGGATGGACAAACAGGCTGCCGCGAAGCGCAAACGTGCGGTGAAGGGAGGCGCACGCTAATGCCAAAGAAACGCACGGCCAAAGCGCGCACACTCAAAGGGCGCGCCGAAGCGATTATTGCCAACTCAAGGCGCTACGATTTGGACACACCCGAATGGCTTAGAGAGCCGAGCCGTCAATGTACAGCCGTTAAGATGCTTCCCATTGATACTCTCTACGCTCTTGATCTGGCGGAACAGTGCGCGCCGGATGACCTTGACACGCGCGGGCGTGATGACTTGATGGAACTTATTTGCGGGATCGCGGCCATTGATAACCAGATGTATCGGCAGGAAGTGGCATATCAGGCGATTCGAGCTGTCTATCAACTCAACAATGAGCACGGCGAGGAAATCAACCGTTGGATGAATAGGCTTTACGAAACGAGGTGAAGGCTGCCGCTGCCGTAAGGTTTTAATAACTCGCCCGGCGCGCGTGTTGGGAGACTCGAACAATTAAGCCGCGCGTGCGGCCACTCAAAACGTTTAAGCCAAAAGGGGCGATGCTTTCGAGTGTCGCCTTTTTTACTTTGCGGCGAAAGTTTCCCGGCTAAAACTTCGGCGTGTAGAGTCGGCGAATCTTTGCGGAGTTTGCGGAGTGAGCGCTGACGAGTTGTCCCCGTTGGCTTACGATCAAGGTTGCTAATAGCAACCTTGATATTATTTGACTTACGATCCCCGCCGTGCTTTTCCCACACAGCTCTATCAATCGAATCGAGCACTCCGATATCATCGGCGCAGATACGCTTGTGGTTCAATCGAAGGCAAAGTAAAAGCGGCGAACGCTTGATACATTCACCGCCTTCATCTCACAATTTTCATTGTGAGGCGCGCCCGAACATTGCCCCACATCTGGGCGCTCTGACAGATGCGTTAGCATCCATCCCGTTGCCGCGCATCTTATAGCGAACCGTCGAAAGCGTCAAACAATCCGCGCTTCGTGTCCGATAATTGTAGTTATGTCCTAAATTTTGCGCAAAATAAGTACAAACTGTTCGTCTAATTCATAGACGTGGTATGGTTTAGTGCAACTTTCGCACTTCTGACTATTGCGTGATAAAGCTCTTTGCTTGCTTGTTCGGCCCATTATTCCTCAATTGAAGTTGCTGGATGCTGAGAAGCCGTGAGCCCTCAACTACAACTTCCGGGAGGCTCATCAAGTTTGTCACACTACATACAGTAGATAGGACAAGTGGGATGTCTTCTATCGGTTACAGGAGCAAGGTCTCATTATTTTGCGCAAAATTTAGGTATGTTTAGGCAATTATGGCTTTTGCTTTCCGTAATAGGTAATGACACGAAACATAGTTAAATTTGGCTCAGATGTAACTTTACCCTTTCTCACTTGAGTAACAAACTCCTGACGCTCTACCCAGTTTCCGTATAAGTCGTATTTGTAAGTGTACTGGTGCGAGTAAGTTTCTCGATCTTCTTTGGCTAGGTTGCCTTTCGCATCGTAGGTGAATAATGCTATGCCGTCTGGCGAGCCATCCGGTTTATACATCTCCTTCCTTATCCATTGCCCTTGCTCGTTATAGCTAAGAACTGCCTTGAACGGAGCGTTTGCTGTGCCTCCCTATAATACTCCCCAAAATCTGGACCAGACACTAAGGTGGTAAACTCGCTGCTCAACGAGGAGCAGAAATGAGCCAGCAGCGAAAAACTTACAACGCCGAGTTCAAGGCGAAAGTCGCCTTAGCTGCCATCAAAGGGCAGCACACGATCAATGAAATCGCTGCGATCTATAGCGTTCATCCCAATCAAGTGACGAAATGGAAGAAGCACGCCATCGACGCCATCCCAGATTTATTTGCGTCACGGCAGGTGCGTGACGCGCAGGCGGATGAAGAACTCAAAGCGCAACTTTACCAACAGATCGGTCAACTCAAAGTCGAGTTGGACTGGTTGAAAAAAAAAGCTGGACTCTTCGCTTGAGGTGAAGCGCGAGTTAGTCGAGCCTCAGCAGCAACAGATCAGCGTGCGACGGCAATGCCAGTTGTTAGGGCTGAATCGAACGAGCCTCTATTACGCGCCGCAAGCAGAGACAGTTGAGAACTTGGAGTTAATGCGGCTCTTAGATGAGCAATACACGCGCTGTCCATTTTACGGCGTGCGACGCATGACAGCATGGCTGGAGCGACAAGGTCACACGGTCAACGAGAAGCGCGTGCGGCGATTGCTGCGGGAAATGGGGCTGTTAGCGATTTATCCGCATCCCTCATTGAGTCAGCCATGTGTGGGAGCGCAAGTCTATCCGTATTTGTTGCGCGGGCTTTCCATTGCGCGAGTCAATCATGTGTGGAGTACGGACATTACATACATTCGATTGCTGGGCGGGTTCGTGTACTTAGTGGCGATCATCGACTGGTACAGCCGGTATGTGATGGCGTGGGAAGTCTCGAACACATTGGAGAGCAGTTTCTGCGTCGCCGCACTTGAGCGCGCACTGCTGGTCAGCACGCCGGAGATTTTCAACTCGGATCAGGGAGTACAGTTCACGAGCCTCGTTTTTACCCAGCGGTTGAAAGAGCGCGGTATCGAGATCAGCATGGACGGGAGAGGGCGAGCACTTGATAACATCTTCGTCGAACGGTTATGGCGCAGCGTCAAGTACGAAGAAGTTTACCTGAAAGACTATCGCCAGATGCCTGATGCAGTGAGCGGATTGCGAAAGTATTTTGAATTCTACAATCGCGAGCGATTGCACCAGTCGTTGGAATATCAAACGCCGGAAGCGGTCTATCGGCAGGGGCTAAGACAAGCAGCGGAGACCACCTTAAATTGACCGATCTGTGGTCTAGACATTGGGGAGTACTTTATCCGGGACGGTGTTAGCAGAGTGGGACAGCACTTCAATACGGTTGCCTTTCTGGTCGAACGTCTCTGCGCTAACGCCAAAGGAATATTCAACCCGACGTTCTGAAGTGAGTACAGTTCGCACCGAGCCAACCAGCTTAGTTTCCGGTTGTGAATATTGCGCCCACATTTCTATCGGGGAGCTGATTTGTTGTGCAAGTGCTTGATTTACAGCTAACAAACTAAACAGAACCAGCAAAGTTATTCTCTTCATACAGTGTCCCTCCTTTATAGTAACTGTTCAGGTACTTGGCGAGTCTAGAGCTTAACTTTCAGCAATTTGAAAGACAAGCGGCTTGCCGTTGAAGACACGCACCAGAGCCGAGAGCAGGGAATGGCCCTGCTTGCGTGCCGTTGAAAGATAGCTTCTGACGCGACAGAAGTTGCGTGCTCCTGCAGGAGTGCGGAAGCAGCCAGAGATTTTCTGTTGGAGTTTGACCATCCGCAGGTCACGTTCCGAGCCGTTGTTATCAAAGGGCACACTCGTGTCTGCCATGAAGCGCAAGACTTCATCGCGTCGTCTTTGCAAGCGGTTGATTAAGCGGCGCGGGGTGAGTTGCGTCGCCGGCTTTTTCGCCGTGTCGCCCGCGTCTTTTCTTCTCGGTGGAGGTGGGTTGAGACGATCAGCACGCTTGACAAGTTTATCGTAGCGGCGCAGGAAGTCGTTTTTCGTTTGCGCGCTTAACTCAACCTCGGCATCCGTCTTTGCTTGAGCGACCGTGTCTTTGATCTTCAGTAGAAGCTTGGCGAATGGACTAGTCCAGACCTTCTGTGCGGGACTACTTTCTTCGACGAAGACGAGATCACGCAAGAGGTGAGCATTACAGAGACTATGCCGGCACTGCTCGTACCATTTATAAGAAGAGAAGCCATCACGGACGAGCGTGCCACGGAACTGCGGGAGGATGCCGGTCTCGTCCATCGCCGCCTTACCACGGCGTTCGTCATAAGCATAATGCGTCAACTCTTCGGTTCTGGCGACGTGAATGTAGCCACCCGTGCCAGCGACACGAAGACCGGTCTCGTCAGCGCCAATGACAGCGGAGTCACGGATCGCGGCTTTGATCCGCTGCTCGGTATTAACCAGTTTTGCTGAGGAAACACGCGCCGCGCGTTGAATAGTCGCCGCCGAGATGGGGCAAGCGAAAAGATCGCGCATGGTCTCTGAGGTTCTGGCGACCGGGAGTAGTTGGTAGAGGTGAAGATAGACGGAGCGTGAAAGAACACCTTGTCCATACTGGGCGGGGGCGCGCACTGTGTCCGGGAACTTTGCCTTCGTCAGCGCTCGGCAAGCCGGGCAGCGGCGAGACTCGGCGCGATGTTCGATGACTTTCATGCGCCCTTCGAGGAGGTCGAAGACTTGGCGGCGGATGCTGACGGTTGGCGTACTGTGGTGGAACTGAGCGCCGCAGTTCGTGCAGGTCTCGGGCGTATGAATGATGACCTGATCTGGTTGCGCGACTTGTCGTAGCGTGGCACCGCGATGACCGAACTGACCGCCGGGCTGAAGTCCGGTTTTCTTTCTGAGGCTTCTGGTGCGAGGGACTTTCCGCCATGGCAGATCAAGTGAAGGAGGCAAGGAGGAGTTATGCGAATCGCGCTCGACATGAGGTTGAACGCCGCGCTCGACTTCAGCTTCCAACTCACGCAGGCGACGCAGGAGTTGATGGTTGAGTTGGTGCGCATGTCGAAGTTCGTTACTTTGGCGTGCGAGGTTGCGTTTAACTTTGGTAAGTTCTTTGGAGAGCGCGGCGATAACAGGTTGGGGTGAGCGGATGAGTTGCGCCTCTAAGTCTTCGACTTTGTCTGTGAGACGATGGACGAGACGGACGATGGCGGCTGCGCCTTGATCGTAAACCCTGAAGATATGAGCCGCGCTGTAAAGGTTCATCGTCCGCGTCAAAGTCGAGAGTAGCAGAGCAAGAAGCGGATGGTAGAGAATAATCGTGGCTGGCAAATGGCGGTTCTATATACTTTACTTGTCGCGTTTTAGCTCAATACCTGAACAGAAACCCTTTATAGGTTGCATCTGATAACCGTAATTATGTGCGACCATTTTGAAAACGCCTGATGATTATCAGACCGAAGCGCAAGATGATGTGTGCCTGCTTTGCAACGTAAAGTGCGGTTTGTTTCCATTGGTGACACTTTTTCAAAATGGCCGGCGCACACCACATCTTGTTGTCTCACCATGTTAGCGATTACGGTCAAAGCTCCCAATTCTTTGCGGCGGCGCGCACGGTCTTAACAACCGCTTTACCGAAGTCCTTAGATTTCACGAGAGCGCGAATACGGCCTTCACTGTCCTCATAAAGATTAATTTCTTCGATAACGAGGGTGCGCGACGAGGGCGCGCCTAAGCTTTGCCCGGAACCGTTTGATGAATCACCAACCGTGCCGCCAGAAGCGAACTGTTGCTGTTTGTTCTGGATACGCGCGCCCTGTGGAGCGAGCATGTAGGTGTCGTCAACGCCCCTGTCCACGCCGGGAATAATGCCGCCGTCGCGCAGAAGTCTTTCATGCTCGCGGGGCGGTAAAAACCTCTCGCCCGGTTTGAGTTTGATAAGTTGCAATTGTTCAACGACGCCGCCGCGCGCAAAACGCTTTAAGTTTTCTTGCGCTTCTTCGCGTTCATTGCTGACATCGAATTGCAACTCGCGTCCGCACTTCGGGCACTTTTGAACGGCAACTTCGACACCTGCCGGGATAGCTTGTTCGAGCATAGGAGCGCAGACCATGCACGCTCCTATGCGGCGTAGTGCCCGTTTCAGTTGTCGCTTTTCTCTTAGCTTCATTACTTTGCCGATCGTTCACTTCACGCGCACGCCATTGCGTATCTCGAATGTCGTTTCGTAGCCGCGTCCCTTGTCGAGCCATCGAAAACTGCTCGCTCTCATGGAAGCGCCAAAGTGGAACTTCGGGTAATCCGCTTTGACCCTTTTAATGAACTTCAGGTCGCGGCTGATGGTTGCTTCATGCACATCCAGCAGGACGGCCAACTCCCGCCCTGTAAAGTCGCGCTGATCCTGCAAGGCCAGAATCCGACAGATACGAGCCGCGCGCGTGAAGTGACGACGCCGGTTAAAAGCGCGCCGGCCAGCCGCACGCCTACATGCTTCGTTGAAATTCTTCGGTGTCCACGACATATCAAAAACTTGCACGCTTATTGGATTTCCGTAAACAAAAAAAAACCAACTTTTGTTAGCGTCTTCCAGTTAATTTTCTTCGACATCCTGCGTAAGTTTCATGCTCGCGCCCGCTTTTCGTAAAGTGGTTGTGCTGTTCATTTCTTTACCTTTCCTTAATTTGTCTTAACCCATGCGGCTAAAGTTGCGAGCGTGACGCGCTTCGTTGCCCCGCCGGATACAATCGGCAGATAGTCGGACGCACTGAGGCTTGTCAGGTCCGGTAATTCCGAAATCTTCTTATCCCCCAGTGCAACGGCTTGAAAAGAAAAAGGCTGCGCATCGGCAAGGTTTTGCGTATTGGTTCCGACGATTGTTTTAGTGCCCGTACTCGCTGGAGTATATGAAACCGAGACGCTTTGCGAGGCGGTTGAAAGCTGCGGCGCTGCGGGCGAAAACGTGCCGCCCGCGTTGTCTGTCAAAGTAATCGCCGCGGCAGGGCTTTGCGTGCGTCCGCTTGGCGAAAGCGCGAGTGTCAGAGTGACGGCTTGCCCGACAGCGCCAGTGGACGCGCCGGTAAGCGTATAGGCTGCTGCCTTGCCAAGCACAGCGTTAGCAACGTGGCGGGCAATGATCGCGTAGCCAGCATCAACGAGATGAACGCGAGTGTCTGCTGTGCCGGATATGTAATAGTAAGTAGGATTTGTTTCATCACCGGCGTCACCAATGCGCGCGTCAGCCGCCACGTCTGCAATGACATCGGCAAACGTTGACCAGTTAGCGCGAATGTTTGTGTTGCACGTTTGCCTGTCGGTTTCAAAGCTTGACGGAGTACCGCTGTTGGAACGCGGCAGAACGGTCACGGCAATTACTTTCCATCCTGCCGCACGCCGTGCCTGGCAATAGGAGACGTAATTATTATAAGCGGTTGTCGCAGATGCGCCGAAGTAGAGATCGTTGGTAACTTCCCATGCCGCCAGCCAATTATCAAGATAGGTAGCGGTGCTATACAGAGGGTCAATCTGTGTCGCTGCGTCCGAGCTCATCTGCGTGGTGGTTTGTCCGCTGACACCGAAGTTTTGTCCCGTCCAACCTGACCCTAGAAGTGCTAAAACTTGTGACGGATAATCATTGCCCGTTGTTGAATCCTGACCGGCGGTTAAGCTATTACCGTCAAAGATTATTTGCTTTTGTGTCGGTGTAGTGGACGGATTACTCGCTGAAAATGAATCAACATGGATGCCGGTAGTATCGGTTTGAGCGACACCGAACCACACACCAGCCTTGCCTGCCGTTGTGAGAGGTGAAGTGGAATCGCTGGCGGTCAAAGTGGTCGCGCCGTCAACGACCAGCGTAAGAGTTGTCGTCGTTGTGCCGCGCACTTTCAAAGTTACAACAGGCGCGCCGCCGACGTTAAGCGTGCCTGCCACTTCACCGAGCAACGTGAAGCCTTGTGTGGTGGATTTATAAATCTGCCATTTATTTGTTCCACCCGCGAGAAAGCGCGCTAGATAGAAAGTGCCGGGGCTGCTCGTCGCAACGTGACGCACGACAATGCCGGCGTCCATATTAGCCTCAATAAGGCTCAGGACTTTCAGTGTCGCCGTCGCGTCGTAATCGGCAGATGCAGGCGTACCGCTTGCCGTGTAAACGACTGAAGCATCGCTTGAGCGCAGGCGGTTCGCGTTTGACATTGCCGCGCCGCCCGTCCACTGTTTCGTCCACGTCGCGCCTGCTTCGCCGGTGTGATTTTCGAGAAGCGTTCCCGCTGTGCCCGTAAAGGTATCGTTAGAAAATAAGCTCATTATTCTTTACGCGCGTAATTCATGCGGCCTCTGTTTTGATTGCTTGCTCCGCTTCATGTTGGCGCTTCTGTTTTTCGTATTCAGCGAGAGCAAGCCGCGTCGGAACGCTGAAGCCGTCGAAGGTCTTGCGATCCGTGCGGCGCATGGAGATTAGCCGTTCATAAAAGCCATTCGACTCGAAGGGCGGCGCCGCCTGTATTGTTGTCGTTTTCATGCTGCCACCTCTTGCGCCGCGCGGTGCGCGCTAATAATTTCCAGACCGCTGAAAACTTTGGCAACTATGCGCAAGCCTTCATCACAAAGGGCGATGCTTGCCAGCGCCGGGTCAACGCCGGACGCCACCGTTAAGGGCGCTTGCCGCCTCTGGAACGCTTCGCGCCCGATACTCGACAACTTGCCCTCTTCTTCGATTGCTGCCGCTTCCTCGCGCTCGTAAACGAGTTCGATCAATTCGCTTTTATGCTCGAGGAAAAGTTCGGTTAATTCCGGCGTTAATGTTTTCTTCGGCGCGTCCATTGACAGCTCCGATGATGACGCGCCGAGCGAGACGGCGCAGCCGATTTCCGCAAGGTGATACAGCAAAACTTCTGCCGTCATATCGTCATGCGCTCCCTTCCCTGCTGTACAGGCTGTGAAGCAAGATAGTGTTCAGCCGCTCGAACAGTTCGCTCCGCATAGTCATGCCGCCGCGCGGCTTTATCTCTGACACTTTGCAACCTTGATATAACAGAATGAGATGGATGTCCGAGAGACAGACAGCGAACAGCAAAGCTCTCATCGGCGCGTGAAAGATTCGGCTGGCCGTCTTCCTTCAAAGGCGCGCGACTGACGTAGTAGTGATAATCCGGCCACTCCGTAGGCAGCTTTGAGTTGGCATAGCGCGAAGACTCGACGAGCGTTATAGCGGGAGCCGCAGGAACGTCGGCAAGAAGCGCCGCCGCTTCCAATTCTTCGGGCGTCACGATGCGCCCCATCGCTACATGCGTGAGGCGAATTAGCGGAAACGACGGTTGATATTTTTCTTTGATGTTGAGCGTTCCCGGTAATCTTGTGCTGCTGTATGCGCCGCCATTGGCAAACTCGCCGCGTTCTTCAAACTTCTCCAGCAAACGCTTACGGATCGCTTTGCCTGCTTCGTTGATCTTGCCATCAGCGCCGACAAACGCTTTCGGCAGGGCAAGCCAGACTTGATAATTGCCGGGCGAGGTTTCTTCGGCGTAGAAAGCGAAAGGTCTAAGCCGTTCCAAAATCTCTGCGTTGCAATCATCTACCTGAATAATTGCTCCCCACGCGCGCACAGCAACATTGTGGTGCTGCTTTTGGTTGCGTTTGACGTATTCGGGAACACGGGACTTAAACTCGGCGGCCGTCATGCTTTCGCCGTTCTGTTTTGGTTCGCAGCCTAACCTTTCAGCTTCGCCATTGAGCGGGTAAATCCCCAGAAAGACAGCTTTGAATTTATCGCAGCCAACGCTCTCGAAGGCTTCGGCGGCGCGCGTCGCCTGCTCCGTTGGAGTCAAAAAGTTGGTGGCATGAACTTTTTCGACGGTTTGCGAATTTGCTGAATGATTTTGAGTTTCTTCGTGATTTAGATAGGACACCGGTGTCCGGTTTTTGGCGACTGCCGGAGCATCGTTTTTGGTCGTGTCCGTATTAACTATCACAGGGGACGGAGATGTAAGTACGGCGCGCGTCGCTTTCGGCTTCGGTGTATTTGGCGGGCGCGATGTCCAGAGCGTTTCGATCTCTGCATGAATTGCCTTTCGGTAATCAATCTCTTCTTCCTCGCTCATACCGCTTTCTCTGGCGACGCGCTTTCCTTCCGTCACTAACTTGAGCGCAGCTTTCTTGACGCCCGTGCGCGGGTCGTCTGTTTTCGGCCCGGCTGCCGCCGCTGGCTTCGCTTCTTCGATTTTCTTGTAATCTTCGAGCGTCCATTCCGGTGCGTAAGTTTTATCCTTCAAAGTTTCGCGGAAATGCGCGAGTGCTTCGTCTGCCGCTTTGTTGTAGCGCCCAATAGGTTCGCCGCGCAGCCTGGCCGCGCGGCGCGCCGTGTCAGCAACTACGTCGGTCAAATTGTCGATATAGTCAGGCGTTATGAGTTTTGCGCTCGATGACTCGCCTTTTTCGCAGACAAGAAAAGGCAGATGCGTAAAACATTGCGCGAGGTGGAGACGCTTGAAACGCCGCCGCCAATTTCTTCCGCGTGAATCGATCCACTTCTTTTTTTCTTCTTCGTTAAGTTCGAGCGGAATGTTGACGCGCTTATAAAACATCTCCATCCGGTAGGCGGCGCATTTGAAGCGGCGAACTTTGGAGCAAGGCCGATTTTCTGCTTCCGCGAGATATTCGGCGCGCTGGCCTGCGTCCATCCCGGTGAGTAGAAGCGACTTGATTTCGTTGAGATCAAGCCCAAGCGTTCGGCAAGCTTCCGGAATGCCGGACCGACGGAAGACAGCGGAGAAAGAAGCAACGAGCGCACTGCTTCGCTTTCGCGTTTCCACGGTTTTCGCGTCAGCGGCGTGGGTCTCTTGCCAGCTATTTTCGTCACTGGCGCAAAACGTTTCTTCGTCCGGTTCGACGGCAACAAAGTCCGGTTCGACGAATGTGTTTTGGTGTGCGCTCACGCTGCCACCAACCTTTCCGGCTGGCGAAGCTGCGAAATTTCAGCTTCCAAGGCGTCACGCTCGGCGCGCAAAGCATCGCATTCAATGGCGAGCGCTCTTCTTTCTTCTTCGAGAAAAGAGATATGGCGGGCGCAAGCTGAATCACCACAGCCGCGATCCACAATCATGAGTGAAGGCGGCTGATGATAATTTCGCTTGAATTCGGAGTGAGATTTAGAGTAGAATTGCATTGTTAATCACCTGTCCTTTGTTAATCACCTAAAACTTACGAATGCTTTGCGTTGATCGCGCAGGCATTCGTGTGCCTGTTATGCGGCTTTGCTCATGCTGGTGCTTGCTATGTAGCGATCAGCGGCATCACGCAAAATCAAAATGTTCGAAGCCACACGACAACCTTCGAGCGCGCCGGAGCGCACAAGGCGACGCACGGTTTCAACATGGCAATGCCATTCTGCTGCGAGTGTTTCCGGCCTGACGTATTTATCTTTAGCTGCGCTTGTGTCGCTCATTTATTTTGTCTCCACCGAACAGAGAAAAGCCTCTTACGAATTCCAGCGTTGGAACCCGAAGAGGCTTAGTTAAAGATTTTCTTTTGCCGCGCGTGTTGCTGCCTAAATCTTCGCGCTGTGCCGAAATAGATTTATGCGCTCAAGTTGATATGTCTTGATTTTTTCGCTTGTTTCGTGCATAAATCAATCAGCAAATGGCTAAGTTATCCGACTAGCCTCTTTGAGAGTGGAGCGCGCCGTGAACAAGTACGCTCCCTCTCTACTTCATTTCAAATTCAAAAGTCTCTCATCTAACGAAAGCAACTATAACTCCCTAAGGCACGCGAAGCAATAGGAATTTTTATCAAACGGACAGTTAAATTCTACTATTGTCCGTTTGATATGAATCAAGCGGAGCTATTCTTTTGTCCGTATTGGTTATATCAAACGGAGCTATCATTGCCTGTCCGTTTGCCTCCGCGTTTTATAAGTCTGCCCAGATCGACGTCAAGTCGTTCGCACAGTTTCCTGAGCGATTCGCCAGAAGCCGGTGCTCGCTCAGGAAAA
>MWWH01000462.1_pt1 | contig 11750 bp, 12 predicted proteins | sample 1047231 | NCBI WGS metagenome assembly MWWH01 (sample SAMN06349967, study PRJNA376086) | soil metagenome | isolation source: MG3-2 sample Antarctic (ecotone) soil | place: Antarctica | collected 2015-01-13 | reverse complement strand
CTAACAAAGCGCTGCCTACTTCGTAGAAGGTTTGTAGCCCCGCCTTAACGGTTGTTTCATGTGTTGCTAACTGCTCGCGCTCGCTTGAGTTTAATTCTTGGCTTAACTTGCTCATCGTTTTCCTTTCATTTCTTATCTCGCTTCTTCGCTTTCGCTGCTTTGTTTACCATTTGAGACACTAAGGGCATTCCCTTCTGCGTGCGTATAAAGCTACTGTTGCAGATGAGCCGTGCTTGAGACTATTAGCAAAGGCGCGAACTATTATTTGTGGTAAGAGGCGGTAACTTATACTTTGACGATACTCTGCATGGTATCGCTTAACTTTCTTCATAGCCGAAGCTATGCCGCAAGCGTGGACTCGGACGGATGCCCTGTTGCTGGATCAACTACCAGCCCGTTGCCGAGAAAAGCCCGCCTGAATTAACAAGCGGTGAAAGCAATTTCATTACCGTCGTTCATTCCCTTCGGATGCGGCGTGTTGAATCGCATCCTAGCAATATATGAAACTCTCAAACCGTCTGCCGCCGTCAGACTAAGCCATAATTTTCCGGGTGCTTGTGGCTGATACATGAACCCATCTTGAAGTTGAGCGAAGAAGCCGTTAAAATACGGATTGAAACACTCGAACCACTGCCTTTGCTGGCGGTAAACAAAAATAGCAACGGGAAGAGAGGACACCAAGCCACTCATCGCCGTTGCTATTTTCTTGTAGAAAAAAGAAATCATTTAACTTTGCGTTTTCCCTTGCGCGCCTGTGGCTGCTTTGTTTGCTTCGATGCCGGGCCGGGCGCAGTCTTGCGCTGCTTTGCGACCTCAATAGCATCTGCCGAAATAACAAGCGCACGCCCGAACCGGGATGCTGGCAAACTCTTGTCAATTACCATCTGCCGCACACGCGCTGATGAAACACCTAGCTCATCTGCCGCTTCGTTAGTGGTATAAGTTTTCTTATCCATACAAGCCACAATATAACCCGAAAAAGATATTTACGCAATAGCGATTATTTACTTGATTGTTACTTACGTTTCTGTTAGTATCTCACTTGTCAGCAATACTACACGAAACGGAGACGAAACAAATGTTCATACTGAAATCACAAGAGACAATCGCAAAGGCAATCGAACGCGCACGAAGCATTAAGCCGCATGTCCGCGCCGTCAAGTTCGGACGCTACGAAGTATCCGGCAGCACGGGCGGCTTCTACACCGTGCTGTGTTATCGCAACAGAGGACAGCGCGTCATTGATTGCACATGCAAGGCCGGGCAAGCTGGCCGTCCGTGCTTTCACAGTGCCGCTGCCGTCGGGCTTCATTCGTACATGGCGACGACACCACTCGCACACTAAAACGAAAGGCTTAGGCGATGCTGCAAACATCCCTAAGCCTCTCCAACCTTCAACCCTTCAAAAGAAAGGCCAGCTATGCAAAAACAATTCTATCACGCCACAGGGCAGGGAAGCGCCGCAATCGCTGCCGCACAGCCTGCGCAGACCATTCAGCCCGGCGATAGAGTCCGAATCTTCGACGGATTCTATGGTCAATATTTCTGGCATGAAGTCGTAGAGACGCTTTCGGGCGCGCATCCTCAAATCAAAGTTGATGCGTACAGCTTTTACATCTCTGCCGCGTGCGTGAGTGGTCATAGAAAGGGAGGAAAGCGTTAATCATGGCAACGAAGCAAACCGAAAAGAAAAGCACCATGCGGCTTCCGCAAATTCATTACAAAGCCGCGCGCAAGTTGGAAAACATGTACCGGGCAACACAGCTTTCGACGGAAGCACCGCGCGCCATGAAACAAAAGGCGACGCTTTACCTTAACCGTCTGGCGAAGGATGCCGGAATCAACACGGAAGACATGCGGCGCGGCGAAATTTACTTGGCCGCGATCCGCTCTCTCATCGCCTCGCGCGGCAGCGATGCGTCATATCCAGCGCGTATGATTCAAACCATTGCCGAAGAGTGGAACGAGGAAAGCTATCGTTTATGGGAGCAAAGCAAGGCCGCCAAAGCTACAGCGCAAACGGGCGCGCACAAGGGAACTACCACGCTTGACGACGCTGACCACACGCGCGAAGTATTCGGGATGCTTCCCGGCGACACGCTCGAATATGAAGACGTAGATATTGAAGACGTGCGCGCGGGCGATATGTTGCTTGTTTGGGATCGTGAAGCAAAAGAGTGGCTTGGATTAGGGCGCTTTGTGTCGGCGTGCGGCGAAGAGTTCGAGCTACAGGAAGCAGACGGCGTTTATATCTATAAGCGCAAGCCGGAGTGCCAACTGTGCCGCATCACGGGCATTGTGCGCCGTATTCGTATCGAGCGCGGAAGCGTCGCGGACGTTGAACAGGCGGCGCGCCGTGTGAAGCTTGAAGGATTAAAGCGGCGGCTTGAAAAGTTGGACGATCTCGAACATGAAGGAATGCGCTTTCGCGTCATGCGAGAAATCCGCGACTTGGAGAATGCCGCCGACGTGGACGGCGACGAATGGCCGGACATTATCGCAGCCTAAGTTATGGCAAGGCGGGTTAGAGACAAAGGGGCGAGGTTTTAGGGTTTCGCCCCTTTGTCTCTTGATGGACGTTTGTGAGTGCGCGCCCACTCCAACAATTCTACGCGAGGGAAAGTGATTGCACCTATATCTTGAAAAGGAATCGGATGCTGCGCCGTGCCTTTCTTCGCTTCCCTAACACGCTTGTAAAGAGTGTCTTTTGAGACATTGAGCAGCAGCATAGTCTCTGGCACGGTAATGAAGGGCTTCGTGTTTATCAAGGCGAGTTGCTGCGCCGTTTCGTCGGTAGCAAAGAGCAACGCGCGTTCAGCTATTAACTCGCGCACGGCTTCTTTGATAAGTGCTTTTAGTGCGTCTTCGTCAACTATTCGCATAAGAGAAGCACCTCGTAAAACGTCGCGAATGGGTTCAGCAATTTGCTTTTGCTATCTGGACATCTTCGGCAATGGCGCGCGCAGCAGTTTATAGATGCAGCGGGTGTGCTGGATAATTTGTCTACAATTGTAGACATTCCGTCAAACGAAGCACAAGCCCGTGAACTCGCCGCGCTACCCGAAGCCGAAATGCCGCCCGTGCGCGCGAGGAAGGTGAGGTTTGTACTACGTAATACAAACCTCGGGCGATCAGATTGTAAGTATCCCCTAAAATAGGACCATGCAAAAGTGGAGGTTTCCGGGCAGAATACACCTGCGAAGGAGACCATCAATGCAGAAAAGTAAATTCGGCGAAAATCAAATCATCACCATCCTGAAGGAAGTTGAAAAGGGGCGAACCGTCAGAGACGTTTGTCGTGAACACTCAATCAGCGAATCAACTTATTACCAATGGAAAACCAAGTATGGCGGGATGCAAGCCTCTGACATTAGAAGGCTGCGCGACCTTGAAGATGAAAACCGCAAACTGAAACAGATGTTTGCCGATCTCTCTTTAGAGAACCGTGCCTTGAAAGACGTGATCGCAAAAAAGCTCTGAAGCCGCAAGAGAAGCGAGAGCTGGTTGAGAGCTTGCGGCGAGATCATGGATTAAGCGAGCGGCGAGCGTGTCAGGCAGTAGGAGTAAAGCGCTCGGTCTTTCGCTATCAGCCGGATAGGGGGCGCGATCATCCAATCATCGCAGCGCTGATGGAACTAGCTCATCTAAAGCCGGAACTTGGTTTCAGAAAGCTCTTCGAGATGTTGCGGCGGCAGGGGCACAAGTGGAATCACAAGCGTGTGCATCGCATTTATTGCGCTCTCAGACTGAACAAAAGGCGGAAGGGCAAGCGTCGGCTGCCGACGAGGAATCCTGCACCATTGAGTGCCAGCCAGAGAGCGAACGAATGTTGGTCAGCAGACTTCATGAGCGATGCCTTGTGGGGTGGACGCCGGTTTCGCACCTTCAACGTAGTTGATGATTTCAATCGTGAAGCTTTGGCTATTGAAGTGGATTTGAATTTGCCAGCCGAGCGGGTGGTCAGGGTGTTAGAGAGAGTCACCCTCTGGCGCGGCTACCCACAGAAGTTGCGCCTCGACAATGGCCCGGAAATGATTTCGATTGCTTTAGCTGAATGGGCCGAAGAGCACGGTGTCAGCCTCGAGTTCATTCATCCGGGTAAGCCGATGCAGAATGGATTTATCGAACGATTCAACCGCAGTTACCGTGAAGCAGTGCTGGATATGTATCTGTTTCGCTCGCTGGATGAAGTGCGTGAGCAGACTGAATACTGGATGAAAGAATACAACGAAGAAAGGCCACACGAGTCTCTGGGGAACTTAACACCCAGAGAATATCTGTTAACCAAACATCCGGAAACCTCTACTTATGGCTGGTACTAATTCGGGGAGGTTTACAAGATGATGAGTGAAGCTAAGGTTAATAGACCGGTCTATAAACCTAAACGTTTTCATTTTCAGCATGGTTAGATTGAAACCTAAGAAATACGCCACAATCGAAGGCAAAGGAAAGGCGGCTGGAACTTCTCACGTCTCCAGCCGCCTCTTCTCATAACCTCTCTTTATGAGGCGCATCGAACGTCCTCACCACGTCCGACGCTGAACGAATGCGTTAGCATCCGTCTATGTACCGCGCATTCTACTCTTGCGCCGAAACTCTGGTCAACCTGCCTCCGTCCCATCGTGCTACATTGGCTACATAATCTTGTTATGTTCTTATGTTCGTTCGCTGGAAGCGCAGACAACTAAGCCGCTTGGAGTTCGCGACAGCAGACCGCTGGATATGTTCGCTATGCCGTACTCGCCGCTTCCTTTGTTGGTGCAGGTGGAAAGATGTACACCTAACCGGGTTGCTAAGGAGTCGCTGAGTTCTTCGCGCGCGGCGTGCCATTGATCCGCTTCTTGCCGGAATCCAGCCCGTTGCGCACCACGCCGTTGTTGTTCGCCCAGTTGGAAGCCACGTTACCGCTCGTCGCCGGATTAATCCGCTCCATCGTGTAGTAGCCGGTTGTTGTGCCCGCGAACCACGCCCCGCCAAGCGAGTTAACCACATCCACGCGCGCTCCCGTCGCGTTCTGCAACTCCAGACTGTCGCCCGTATTGGCAAGGCTCATGCTGGAAGCGACCACGTCGCCCGTAACATTAGTCGCATTTGCTGCCGCTTCAATCAGGTAGTAACCGCGCGCGGCAATCGTGCCTGATAAATTATAGATTTGCGCTCCATTGTCATCCACGATTCGCCATCCGGTGAGGCTGATCGCCGCATCCGTGTTGTTGTAAAGCTCGATCCATTCATTTAACGAGTCGGATGTCGAACCCATCCACGCCACTTCATTGATGACCACTGGCGCGGCCGTTGGAGCGGGCGTCGGTGTCGGGGTGGGAGTTGGAGTTGGCGTCGGACTCGGCGAAGGAGGCGGTGTGCCGGCACCGATGCCGTCCGTCGCGTAGCTGAAGGTTTGACCCGTCGAACTCATCGTCACCGAGTAGGTCGTGCCGTCGGTGAGGAACGTGATGTCGCCTCCGACTTTGACTTTCGCGTGCGTGCCGCCCGCTCCTAACTCCGTCTGCCAGATCGTATCCATTGTCGGAGCGGCAGCCAGGCGATCAAGCACTGCCTGCGTCGGATGACCATAGGTATTGCCGTCACCGCAACTAATCACTGCCTGCTGCGGCTTGAGGGCGTTGACGAGCGTCTGGTTGGTCGAGGTGAGGCTGCCGTGATGCCCGGCATGAAGCACATCCACATCGCCGATGTCGGGTGCGATTGCAGATTCGACATCGGCAGTCGCCACGCCGCCTGTGGTGCCACCGCCCGTCAAGTCGGAAGCGATGAAGTAGTCGAATGTCCCGTACCGTAGCACCAGCGCCACTGAGCGGTCATTCTCACCCGTCGGCGTCACGTTGCCGTGATTCGTGCGACCGTCAATTGCCAGGCAGGTGAGCATCACTCCTCCGCCTAAATCTATCTGCTGGTTAAGCGCGAGGGTGGTGCGCTTCGTTCCCACAGCGTTAACGTAATCCGTATAAGTTTGTGATGAATAGGTGCCGCCCCGGTCATAAGAAGCGAGATTGACGGGAATGCCGCCGTTGATTAGTTCATCAATGGCTCCGATGTGATCGGCGTGGTAGTGTCCGGCAACGAAGTAATCAATTGAGGTGATGCCGAGCGAGTTGAGCACGCTGCGGATTTTCGTGCCAGAGCCGGTCACGCCGGCGTCGTAGAGCAAGGTGCGGGTGGGGCCGACGATCAGCGTGGCATCGCCTTGCCCGACATCAATATGGACGATGCGCAGTTGCTGTGCATCAGCCTGTGTTGAGAAAACAAAAAGGAGCGAAAGCAAGAGACAGGCGAAGAGCGAGATTCTGACTGATTTGTGCATTGATTCTTCTCCACGTGGTTAGCGGGCGGTGGTGATCGAGAAACCGGAAGAGAGATGTTGCTTGCGAACTCGCTCCGGTCTGGTGATAATCCTGGCGACCCTCAAAAGAGATATTACACCAAGCGTATTGATATTAGGTTACAGTATTTTACGAGGAGAGAATTAAGGGTGATGACGGAGCAGGGAAAAGCGCACCAACTGCTGGCGGAAGCTGGAGTGCTGCCGCGCGAGATGCCGCATAACTTCACCTACGACAAAGCGCGGGAAGTGTTAACTCAACTGGAAGATGCCGATCCGGTGCAAGTGCGTCACGCCATAGCCGGTGCTCAGAGATTAGAAATTAAAAGTCCGTTGGCGGCGGCGATTTTTATCAAGCACAGCATGGAAGGGGCGCATGAAGCGGAAGTTGATAGGTTGGAGGAGAACGAAGAGGATGGCACACGGTATGCCGTCTTGATTTACCCGGAGGGAGAGGTACCGATCAAAGTTGAGAATTTGCCTAAAGAAGTCGGTGTCGGTAGTCGTGTGCAATATCAGTCGGCAACAGGGCAGTTTAGTGTTAAGAAGAACGATCAAGTTCAATCATCGAAGTAATGCTTGGCGTATTCGATTGTTTGGATCGTCGCTTTCGAGGTTCGTTGAATCAAGTAGATTGCTCGGTGGCTGTGATACCCAAAAGTCATTGCCGGAATGCGCTCCTGAAGCCCTCGCGTAATCGCCGCTCCAACTTTTGGTGTAAAACTAGCGGCAGATGCTGCGTTGAAAATAAAAGCGCCGCGTATCCTCACCATACGCGGCGCGTCGTCACAATCATTTGGGCGATTGTGAGGGGCGGAGACGTTTAGCCTCTGTTCCGCGCGTCCTCACCATGCCCGATGCTGGACAAATGCGTTAGCATCCATCTGATTGCTGTGCATTCTACTCCAGTGATTTCCACCAGCGCAACCATTACTATTAAACCTATGTTCGTGAGATGGAAGATTAGACGCTTACGCCGTCCTGAACTAGACGGCCAACCCGCCGGGCTGGTGCGCTATGCCGTGCTCGTCGAATCGGTGCGCCGGGAAGGGAAGCCGCGCCAGAAAGTGCTCTGCCACCTCGCGCACATCAGAGAGCGGCACATCGGCAGCGCCCTGCGCCGCGCGGCCTTCTGGCAAGCCGTAGACCGTCGCATGATGCTACTCAATCTTGACACATCGGTGCGCGCCGTTATTGAAAGTAAGCTTGCGGTGATCGCGCCGCACCCGACGGCTGTGGAGTTGGAAGAATTGCGTCGGAAGTTCATTGCTGGCAGAGCAAAGAAAACGTAGTGCCTATGATTTGTTTTCGGAAGGATCAATGAGCCTTAACAGCATTCTCACTTTTGTCAGAGCCATTATTAGCGTGGAAATTATTGAAGAAAACCTCTATTCGGGTAATTACTATTATGCGAATAGAAATTTAAGGTAACGCTTATCCGCGAGAAGTATTACCTTACCTTTTTGCTTCACGCATTCTTGGCGTCCGATAATACAGTTTATGTTCGCTCATCTTGAAAACGCATGATGGTTATCAGACCGAAGCGCAAGATGTTGTATGTGTGCTTTGCAATGTAAAGTGTGATTCGTTTCCATCGGTGACACTTTTTCAAAATGGTAAGCGAGCACAATATATAGATGATGTGTTAAACTTTATGGCTTCGGTCTCGGACAATTGGAGTCCGACCTGCCGGAGCCGATCCTTGACGACGGCAGCACTAGGTACTACCCCTTTTCTCACCTAAGCACTTTGCAGAACACCAGCCGGATCGAAAGCCGATTCATTGACCATACGCAAGTTCTCTGCGGCGTCTGCGCTGGCACAAAGCACGTCGCTCAATTGTCGCCACAGTCGCGGGCGATTGTGCGGCGGCCCGGTAAGCGCGATGACATCGCCGCGCGCTTCCGTTTCCTCAATCTCGGCCTTGATCCGGTCGCGCTCGTGGTGAAGACGAACCAGCCATACGCGCAAGCCGTTGATCGCTTCATCGCGCGCCAGAATACGCGCCTCATAAATGCTGGCACTGCTCGGCGGCTGCAACACTTCATCGGGAATCTTGCTCAAGAGAAAGCGCACGGCCTCGCGCTGCTGCATCGCCGTTGCAGTCTCATCAACGCTCGTTAAGTAATTCGCTGCGTCAAGATAAGCGGTCAACTTTCCTTCGAGCGCAATTAGTTCCTCGTGGCGAGATCGAATGCGCGGGCCGTCAGGAAAATCTTTTTCGGCTTCGGCGCTGCTCGCACGGCTCTCGACGCTCTTGAGATGCGTGTCGAATCTATTCGGCGGCGGTGGGCGATAGCTCAACTCGCGGGCGAGTGCCTTCAGCAACTCCGATTCATTACAGACATTGCGCCGGAATGCCGTCGGCGCCGCGCCCTCTTTGAGTCTCTGATTGTAAATCTCGGCTTCCCACTGGTTGAATGTACCTTGAGGTCTCATTGGCTTCTCGCTTTCTTTGATTCTAAAATATCGGCTACTTGCGCCTGTTCCGTTGGGTTCATCAAAGCAAACACTTTCTCGGTGTCTGGCATTGGTTATTGGCCGATTTGATAACCCTGACGAATAGCACTCTTAATGACATCTTCGGGAAGCATGTTGAGTTGCTTCGCTTTCTGAACTACGGCATCGGGCGACAACACTTGCCCTGCGCCCGGATAGCGACTAGCGAATTGGTTAGCGCTCATCTTCATGCGATCACGTTGAATACTTTGTGAAGCGGCAGCGATGTCTGCGCGAGAGTTCGCCGCGATATTGGCAACCTTGAGACGCAAAGCTCGATTAGCAGCATTATCGGCGACGCGCGCCGTGCGGTCTGCCGTGCGCCCGACGACAGTTTGCGATTGATTCGGTGTGAGTCCGTCAACGCCCGGCAACTTCGAGGCGTCCACAATCGGCGCGGGCGTGCCGTCAGCAGTTAGCGCAGTCGCCTGCCTAATGTCGCCCGTCTTGGAGTTCATGGTATAGGACTGCCCGCCTGACTCATGCCATGTAAAATTACCGCCCTTACTTTTATCAAAGTTCGGAACAACCATATCGGCGGCTTCGAGTTGCGCATCCAGCGATGGGTTTTGCCCGCGCTCGTACTTTCCGGCGACGCGAAGCGTGCCGAGAAGAGAAGCCTTCGTTGCGTGGCGAATCGCGGCACGTTTAGCTTCATCGTTAAGGGCTTCCGATTGTGCGGCGCGTTGCTCTTTTTCCCCTTGCGCATCCATGCCGACAACCTGCGCCTGTTTCTGGATCAGCGCGTTCTGCTTCTCTTGCGCAAAAGCCTTTTTATTGACTAGCCCGCCGAGAAATCCGCCGAGTCCTGCGCCGATGGTTCTACCAACGGAGCCACTTTGCGCCGCCTGTCCTGCCGCTTGTAGCCCAAGCATTCCCCCCGATGCCAACCTATTACCCGGCAAAGGTTGATTGATAAGATTTCGCAGGCGTATCTGCGACTGCTGAAGCGGCGAATACACGGGCGCAGGGCTAGGGTCTTCGGTGGCCGTCATTGATACAGGATCAGCGTTGACAGTCGGCAACGGACGACGCGGGCTGACTCCTTCGACAATCGGCGCGTTGTAGGTTGGCAAGGCGGCGGGCGTCTCGGCGCTGGCATCGCCCGTCACGTCGCCAACTGAAGGCGGGCGCGGCCCCATGTAAGCGCGGCGCGGGTCAGTCGGTACAGACACGGACACAGCCGCACCCGTGCGATTGTAGGTTGGCAGCCTCTGCATCATGTCGGGCCGCATGGTTTTCTTTCTCGCTGCCGGTGATGTGTAAGTCCGATATTGCATGATCTTTTCTCCTTAACTTTCAGCCGTAGCTGGTGGTTTATCTTCTCCGATATTTCCTATGCTGCGCTGGACGCCCGAAGAAGCTGCCCCAATTCTTTTGCGCTTCCTTTTCTTCAGCCTCTTCCGCAATCTTCATCCGGTTCATGGTGTGTTGTTGCTCTAAGTACAACTCCACAAAGTTAGGCTGCCCGATGTGCGACAATACCTCCGCAGGCTTCAATGCTGCGGGAAGCCGGGAGATGCGATGCTCTTCTTTCGTCATGCGATTAACAGACGGCCCCCACTTCGTTGCAAAACCCCTCACGGTGTCAATGCAATCATCCAAGATTTTTAACGGTCGCATTTTCTGCACAGGCTTACCCATCTCTTCCGGCGGATAGTGGTAAGAGGGCATCTCTTTTCTAAATAACTTGAAGCCCTTATCGGTAGCTGACGGCGTGACGAAATAGCGAGCGTGCTTTTTATCGAACACGAATTGATATTCCGATTTATCGGCGACACAGTAAATTCTTGTCCTGCCCATTAACTCCGCGCGGAACGGGTTCGGTGTGTGTGTATCAACGAGTGTGAGCCACTGTTGAATTTGCGGAATTCCCAAATTGTAATCCGTGTCCCACGCTTCCCAGTAATCGCCGAATTCATCCATCAGTGTTTGACGAAGCTCGCTCGCTTCGTGCGACATTTCAGACACGTCAGGCTCACTCTTTAGGCGCAATGATTCTTCGATTGCCCGATACTGGGCGCGTCCTTCCTGCGGGCTGGCTCCCGTCGGTTCAACGCGGTGCATTGAAAAGATGAAGACTGAATCACTGAGCGGATAATTCTCGCGCGGTCGCCCCATGTGCGAAATGATCCATGGATGCCCTTCGGTCTGCCCATAGTCCTGCGTTCTTCCCCAGGACCAATCTTCCGGCACACGATGAGTGCCCGTGTCTTGATCGACAAACTTAGAACCAAGTCCGAATTGATTGTAGTAGGCAATAAGTTCCTGCCATGTAATCAAAACGTATTCTTCCTGCCATTGCTTGAAGACCTTACCCGGCTGCGAAGCTTCGTAGTTACGATCAACTTCCTGCGCAATCACTTCCGCCGACATCGGCGCGCCGCCGTAGCCGAAAGGCAGCGCGTTGTACCAGCGCTGATCCTTCCATGGATGCTCTCTCCATTCCATCACGAACACCTGCGCGTGCCCGCTGTGACGCTCTTCGCTAAACTTATTGTGCTTGCCCTGCACCGATGAGACTTTGACCATTGAGCGCGTCGTCTGCGAGAGAGCCGTATGCTGTGGATAGCCGCCATACGGCCACGCTGCATACTCATCAGCGAGGACGAATGTGCGGCGGCGCTGGCGTCCGGCGTTCGCCGTCGGAGCCGTGCCGCTGATGACCGCGCCGCTCTCGTCGTTGGCGATGTTCATGTAGGGCATATCGCGCGTGAGATCGAAGCCTTTGGGCAGCATCCACGACGGCGTAAGGCGAAGTTGAAAGCGTACTTTCTCGAAAAGAGTGTCCGGGTCTTTCTTCGAGTCAACGAGGTCTTCGGTGGCGGAGGCAAGCATCGCGGAAAAGTACGGGCGAAAGAGCCACTGCTTGACCGTCCAATTGAGCGCGCCGACAGTCGCGCCCATGTCG
>MWWH01000461.1_pt1 | contig 11775 bp, 13 predicted proteins | sample 1047231 | NCBI WGS metagenome assembly MWWH01 (sample SAMN06349967, study PRJNA376086) | soil metagenome | isolation source: MG3-2 sample Antarctic (ecotone) soil | place: Antarctica | collected 2015-01-13 | reverse complement strand
GCCTTTTGGCCCACCCAAACGTATCCACCATCAATTTTTTGCACGGTAACCTCACTTAAGCGGAGGAGCTTTTTCGAATTTAGGCAACACAAAACCTATTGACTTAAAAAAGTGACAGTTGACGCATTAGATTGGAGGAAGTACTCTGAAGGTCTCCCAGGTCTTCAGAAATTCCCCGCCTCTAGTGCGGGTTTTTTCATGCCTAGATAACCTAGGCATCTTTTTATTATTTCAAATAGCTCTCCAAGAAACCAATTTTAAGAAAGCTTATCAGCTATAATATAATTCTGTAAGTAGTTAAATTAATTGTCTATTATAAGTACGTAGTAACGTAACAACGTACTAACGTAGTTACGCATAACGAAAAAACATTAATACGTAACAACGTAGCTACGTATCAATACAAAATACGTAGGAACGTAAGTACGTAACAACGTAGTTACGTACTTAAAGAGCTATTAAGTCGTTTTAAAGCATATAGAAAGCCTTTTTAGTACGTAACTACGTAGTAACGTAACAACGTATTAACGTAGTTAAAATTAAAATTTTTCTCCTTAATACGTAACAACGTAACAACGTTGCTACGTTGTTACGTATTAACGTAGCAACGTAATTAAGTATCTTGCCAGAATTTCATGCAGCGGCTACTTGTAATTTAGACAGGAGAAATTCATGAAAACGCAAATAATTGTTGTCGCAAACCAGAAGGGTGGTGTTGGAAAAACAACCAACACTATCCATGTTGCTCGCGCTTTAGCAGAGCTAGGAAAGAAATGTCTTATTATTGATCTCGATTCTTCGGCAGGAGCTACCACCACTATGGGTGTACCTACTACGGGCTGGGATACAATTTATGAAGTAATTGCAGGGGAGGTAAGCGTTGATGAAGCGATCATTAAGGATGACGATCAGGAAGTGCGGTTACCTAAAAATATACATTTGATTCCTGCATCACTTAAACTAAACGAATTAGATAGTTTTCTTAATCGAGATGAAAATTTAGGAATTGTTCCTCAAGATTTGTTAGTTAGGCCAATAGCAGATTTGAGAGGGAAGTACGATTATGTTTTTCTTGACTCTCCACCGCTTGTTACTAAAACAACTTTCCCTGCTTACAAAGTTGCTGATTACGCAATTCTTTCTACTCAATTAGAAAAATTAAGTTTTGAGCGCCTTGAGAACGCAATGAAATTAATTGCAAGTGCGCATCGTAATGGCAACAGCCAGCTTACGTTACTTGGAATTTTGGTGACTATGGTTCCGCAGCCCACTACACGCCTAGCAATGCATTACCTAGATTTAATTGATAAGAATTATCTTTCAGAAGATGGAGAGCCGTACCGCATAAGTGCTGTAATCCATCGAAATGTGGCCATCCAAGAAGCAGCAACGGCAAAGCAGACACTCTTTGAATATCAACCAGACCATAGAGTATTAAATGGTTACAGAGCTGTAGCCAAAGAAATTGAAGAGCGAATTAAAAAGAGGGAAGGCTTTAAAAATTTACAAGTTCAGCAGGTGGTAAATGGCTAGAAAAAAATTTGAAGAAGCAGAATACGATCCTTTTGAGCAAGATAGGCTTCGCACATTAAGCAGACAAGTTGCGACGCATAAAGATCAAGGATCGTCAGGAGAAATTTCACCATCAGAAAAAATTGCACCAAACGAATCACCGCCAGCAATCACAAACGTGGTAGCAATCCCAAAAAAGCCAGTTCGTGAATATGCTTCGCTTGAGGCATTTCAAATTGCAAAAGGGCCTCAAAAAAGCCGTACGTTTAAATGCTCAAGTGTGGCGCAGGACAAAGAACTAGATGGATTTCTTGCTCGACTTAAAGAAGTCACAGCCACTGATGTGCCTTTTCAAGTTATAGCCCGAGCGGCAATAGCCGCTACGATGCGTGCCGAAGAACAAATAGCAGAAGTTATTCGCAAAAAGCCCGCAATGAAGAGACCCGCCAATGTCTTAGCTGCTGAGTATGCTCAGTTTGAACAGTACTGGGCCGATGTGGTTATGGAAGCGTTGCGAAAGGTAAGGCCATATCAGTAGTTAGCAAATGGGTTAAGTTTAGAAATAAAGAGGTATATAATGAAATACCTCAATAGTGTTTTCACTATATATCTCGATACCTCTAACGCCTTAGTGGGCGTTGGGCCAGGCCAGCCATGCGAGAGTTTCAAAAATCACTGGCAAATGTTTTGCTCGATGGAGTGAGTGGTAAGAATCGCATTTTCAATTTCGGAAAGGGATCTGTAACACAAAGTGTGTAAGCGGTACGAAACGTAGAGTATAGGATCCAGCCCCCTACCACCAGTTGTGGTCATGACCACAACTGGTGGTAGGGGGCGAAAAAAAATGGATTCACTTTAGGTTGGAAATGAGGGAGCTTCTTTAAATGAAAAGGAAGCGACCAATGAAAGAAGAAAACACACAGAATGAAGATCAAATATCTGGCTCTCCAGAGGTAAAGTTTAATTTTGACAGCGAGGGGTTCCAAAAGGCACTCATGGCAGAAGTCAAAAAGGCTGGTGGAACGGAGAATTTTTACAAGCAAGCAGGTGGAGCCGCTAGCCTTGCACAGAGTATCATGAAGCCATTTTATCAGGCGCTGCTTGACGCTGAAATGGCGGAGCATCTGGGCTACGAGAAAGACGAGCCGGAAGGTAAAGGCAGCGGCAATTCTCGCAATGGGCGAGGTTCTAAAAAGATACGTGGGGACTTTGGCGAGGTAGAGATCTCCACTCCACGCGACCGCAATAGCACCTTTGACCCGAAAATAATCAAGAAGCGCGAAGCCGCTGTCGGCAATTTCACTGAGAAAATAATCTCTTTATATTCCCGAGGGATGACTACCCGAGAAGTTGAAGAACATCTTCAAGAAATCTACGGCATAGATGTTTCGCCTCAGTTCATTAGCCGAGCAACACAAACAGTGGAGCAGGAAATCACCCAGTGGCAAAATAGGGAACTCGACTCGGTCTACCCAGTTGTTTATGTCGATGGATTAAGGGTTTCCATTCGCGATGCTTCCAAGGGAGTTATGTCAAAATGTGTCTATATTGTACTTGGCATTTCAGTGTCAGGGCGCCAAGAGGTGCTCGGACTTTGGATCGAAGACACTGAGGGAGCAAGATTTTGGCTTAAGGTTTTTAACGATTTAAAGGCTCGCAAAGTCGAAGATATTATAATCCTCTGTGGGGATGGGCTCAAAGGTCTTCCAGAAGCTGTACAAGCTGTATATCCGAAAACGGACATTCAGCTCTGTGTCGTACATCAAATTCGAACGGCTACCAAATTTGTGGCTTTTAAGGACAGAAGAAAATTCTGCAACGACATGCGTCCAATCTACACTGCTCCAACCGTCGAAGCGGCTGAGCTGGCACTAGATAATTTTGCAGCTACCTGGGAATCTAGCTATCCAATGTCCGTAGCCTCCTGGAGAAGAAACTGGATACTCCTAACTGCCTTCCTAAAATATCCAGTTGAATTACGAAAAACTATTTATACAACCAACGCTATCGAGAGCTTAAATGCTCAGCTTAGGAAAAACACAGCCAATCGAAAAGTCTTTCCTACCGAAGATTCCGTTATAAAAATCCTATATCTAAATTTACGAAATTTCACAAACAAATGGAATAAACGTCACGGTTGGGATATCGTGATGAACCAGCTCTCGTTACTCTTTCCTGATAGGCTTAATATCAGAAAGGAGTTCGAGTTTTAATAACATGGCTTCCTCAATCGCTTACACACTTCCTGTTACAGTCTCTCGGAAAGTGTAATTTTTGAATCTTGTGTTGGCACTAATCATCATTGAAGATTAGTTTTCCATCTGAAGAAAGCGCATACGAGACACTAGGCTCCGGCCCGGAAAATACTAGCCAAAATTTCTCACCTTCAACTTGATACGATTGTATATAGTTAGCAATGGTTGGATCGCGGAAGGAATAATGTGCCGATTCTATGGTTGCTGGGAAATTACCTTTTTCGTTTTTTTCAGATTTAAGAGAGGCTGCCAATTCCATCATTTCAGATTTTATTGCCCTGAGTTTAAAAATTCTCGGTACAATCCAAACACTAGAAATAATTAAGCATAGAGCTAATACAATTAGCTCTATTTCATGCCTTCTCTTAGTCATAGACATAAGTATGGCTGGGAGTATTACGAGAACTAACAAGAACAAGGCTTGCCCGTAGGCGGCACCGCCTGATACCCAATAATATTGCCTAAATAAAAGTAGCTGAGCAGCAACTCCAATTAAGCCTATTACAGCAATGGTGTAGCGGGATTTTAAGTTTAGAAAACTCATCTACAAGTAGTTTTAGCTACATCCGGCCAATCGCGAAAACTGAGGCCATTAATGTAGCCGCAAGTTCCTCCACCAACTGCTGTCCCTGCCGAATTGCAACAACAATTCCATCCAGTACGTCCACCAATCACTACTCTAGTCGCAGTACAATGATCGGGAACTTTATAAGCATATGGGCTCCAACCAATTCTATAGGCACCATCTACAGAATATTCAGTTTGATAAGGGCCTTTAGGGCACCTCAATGCTGAAGTATACCCGCTACTATTATTCTCATCTTTAATAGAAAATCCGGATGGGCCAGGATTGTTCGCCCAAACAACTATGCCGGAACCATATCTTGTAAGCCTAGTTGGATCCCAAGGTCTGGCGCATATGCCACGCGTATTGATCGTTCCCGAGCCATACTCGAAATCGGTATTTGTAGAAGAGGTTCCATTATCTGACGGAGCCGCAGCCGAAGCAAAAGACTGTATTTGATCTTGATCAACCTCATCATTGAAATATTTGTTCTCAGAAGCTGGTTGAATTATCAGCCAGTCCAAACTCGCTGCAATTAAAGTTGTGCCATATTCATCAAGATGAGAATTCGCATACTCCAACCATTCTTCACGAGTAACAAAGATCCCAAAGCTACAAATACTTTCCTTCTTCCTTTTAATTTTGACTTCAAATTGTTGTTCGGGAGCTTGTGAGCGCAAAACAAGATCAGCTCCTTGCCCTATTCGTGCAGCAATTTGATCTCTGGCCGGAGATTCCCCACCATTTTCTAAAACTATGTTGTCATTATTTTTAATTTTTGTATTTGGACAAAGCTTTTCGAGTGGAATATTTTTGACCGTTGCCCATGGTCTGACAACCAAGTTTAGTCGTCCAGGCTCTGGAAGTATATTTTCGCGCGAGTCAGCCAAAACAGCTGATGCGATTAAGACACAGCCGCAAAATACGATAAGGTTGGTTATTCTCGAAACTAATTTACTTCTCATAAATACCTACTTCCTCTTTAAAAGAGTTGTCTTCATAACACAGAATCTTAAAATAAGTTCGAGAAAATTATGATTATTAGGCTAAATTCTCCCTAATTCTTATAAACAGGCTACCCTTAATCTATCTATATTGAGACTCTAACGCTCTCCTAACCGAAGTTCGTCCGATCTGAAGTCTCCTAGCAATTTCAGACTTTGAAAGCCCCTTTTTAAAAAGCTTTTTAATTGCCTCCGCTTTTAAGCTTGAAGTTTTTGGCCTTCCTCCGATTCTTCCCTCAAGTCTTGCCTGAGCGATACCAGCTTTGACGCGCTCTTTTAAAAGATCGCGCTCGAACTCTGCAAAGACTGAAAGAAGTCCAACCATAGCCCGGCCGGATGGCGTAGAAAGATCAAGCGCTTCTGTAAGCGACACAAAAGCAACGCCTATCTCGTTCATTTCTCTAAGCGTAAGCACCAGATCGGGCAAAGACCGCCCCCAGCGATCAAGCTTCCAAACTAAAATGCAATCAATTTCACGCCGCCTTGCAGCAAGTAAAAGCTCTTCACGCTTTGGGCGTTCAGAAGCACCGGAGCCAACATCTTTTATCTCAAGCGTTACTTTCCATTTTCTACTCTTTGCATACTTTCGCATGGCCTCAAGCTGAAGCTTCAATGTCTGCTGATCGTGGGTAGAGACTCTCGCGTAAATTCCAACTTTCATAGAGTGGCCAAAAACCCTGCTAAATTTGAATGTGTAAATGCAGGGAATTGAGCGGATTTTAGCCTTAAAAAGCGCCTGGCCGAAACCTACAGTTTTTGGCCATACCGTTTTAAGCAACTTTTTTGAAAATTTCCCGATTTATATAGAGAAGTATTTTTAAAGGGAATTTTATGTCTTTCTCAATTTCACCGTCGACCCCTTTTGCTAGCATTAACTGGGATAATTTTGAAAACCGTCCACCAATTAATGAATCGATGCCGTTCTGCGACGATAAATACACTGGCAGCGACAGCAAGTGCTGCATGGATGATTATGCTTTAGAAAGCGTTACACGAGTCGCCCATAAAAATAATTTATGGAATACTCCGGAAGTTCAATTTCTGGAAAAGTCTCCGTGCGTAAATTTGGCAGAATTAGATTCACTAGCGGATCAGATTGATGAGATGATCCCAGAAACCGAACAAAATACTACACCACCCACTGAAGCTAAACTATGCCTACCGATAGCCTTATTCGAGCAACTTAAGAAGTTTGTATGTTTGGAATAAATGGATATGGTTGTTCGGGATCGAAAATGATCTTGTCGCCTTTCTTTTTGTCCGGCTTGAAGACTCCGTATCCTTGATCACTTAAAACCTGAGAAAGGGACTTACCATTAAAATCAACATCAGCTAGCCAACGCCCAAAACTGTCTGTCTTCTCTGTCTTGATTAAGATTTCCTTGCTAACCGGCAAATATTCTGTCAGCTTGGCTGTTCCAATTAAACCGAGCGGACGCTGTCGTCCATCGCTTTCTGGGGCGTAGTAATTGCTCAGACGAAATCGCTGTCTACAATAAACGTAAAACCCTAGATCGACCGAAGCTTCAAATGTATCAGCGTCAATAACTTCAATTACTGCTGCTTTATATTGGTACATGCATCACCATTAAATGTAATGATCTCATGTTTAGTATGGCTTAAGTAGAGGGAGATAAACTACTTAGTTTTTGGCCAGGTTCCTCAGCGTACTATATTTAATTAATAGATGTGTGCCCCAACTACATGAATACATTTAAAAATTATTAATATGTTCAATTTAACTGAATATGCATTGCATTTGCATATACAAACAGACTACAGTGTGATATTATGAAATTAAGGTTTTCTGGTTTCGATTGGGATCGCGGGAATTCACTGAAATGTGAAAAGCACGGAGTTTCAAGAAAAGAAATTGAGAGTTTGTTTTTGGCTGGTCGTTTCCTAGTTGGTCCCGATAGTAAGCATTCACACAGAGAGAACAGAATGTTCGCTATCGGAAAACCAGTAAAGACAAAACGGTATATCTTCGTAATCTTTACCTTAAGGGAGATCGACCAAGAAACGTTGGTTAGACCAATTAGCGCAAGATTTATGCACAAGCAGGAGATTGAACTATATGAAAAAACGCTTACCAAAGCTGAAGAATGATGAAGAGGCCGAGAAATTCATAAATACGGATTTGTCGGATTACATACATGCTGGCAACTTCTCCCCAGCATCATTCGAGTACGCACCAAAGAGTCAGTCCGTTAGCCTTCGTCTCTCGGATGCTCTACTCAATGCAATTCGTAAGACCTCTCAGAAAATGGGAATTCCCTATCAGCGCTATATCCGACAGACATTAGAGGAGTCGCTGAAAAGATCCGGGACGCGTGGTTAACGCAGGATTTTTTACCGACTAAGTCCGAGCCCTTTATACTTTTTCCTGGACAGCTCAAGCTCTTGTAGCTTGAGCTTAATTTCCTGCTCATTTACTTGCGGGATTTTTCCGCGCTCTAAAATTGCCATAACTTTTGTTTGTCCAAGGCCTTTTAGATCCAATCGAAGTTTGTAGCCTTTCTGAAGTTCACTAGATATTTTGCCATGCTCTTTTAATAGCGATTCTCGCCTGTCTTGAGTTGCAGACCTCTGTGCCACCAGCAGAGTAGTTGTCTGGTCAAACGCTTCCTTATGTTTCCCTGTGGAAAGCATAAGCTCTTCGTCTTGAATGACCTTTTCTGCCTCAGCGTGCCTCTGCTGAGCTTGCTTTAGATCGTTACTAAGACTCTTCTTCTCTAAAATATGAATTGGTGAAAATTTTCTAAAAACTGAGCCCTGCTCCTTTTGGGTCAAGTTTGACAACGCTTTCTCAGAGTCCAAAACAGCCTCAATCGTTCTTTGCTGTTGCGCCCTCATTTTCTTGTAGGCAACTCCTCCCATGTGCTCCAACGCATCACTCCGCAACTCATCGTCTGTCGGCAGATCCTCCCAGCCCTTAACTATCTTGTAATGATAATAAAGTGGATCTTCTGGGTCTGCCTTAAAACCCATTTGCTTTAGCTCATACTTTAAAGCCCGGCTCTGGGCTTCAAGTCCTGGAATAAAATCTCTTTCAAGCTCCCTTGCTAGATCGGCTGCACTGTATTCTCTGACTTTTTGGTTTTGTCCTTGCTGCGGTTCCGGCTCATTTCTTTTTTGCTCCCGGTTTGGCGGCTCGTTAGTACGGTACTGCGCTTTTTTAAGCTCCTCGGCTTGTTTCCTCTCTTCCAGTAACGATAGATCTTTGTCCTCCGGCACGTAACCAGAAACAGGCACTCCCCTCATCTGACCCTGAACCCAAAACTCGCGGCGAAACTCAACTGAGCCTGAAACTTTTACAGCCTCCCAACCTTTTTGTTTAGCAAGTTGAATGCCAGCCCTAACCGCCGTCTCGCTGATATTGTTAAAAACAATCCTGTCGCCCTCGTCCGTAAACGCAACGCGGCCAGACCGTTTCCAGCGGTACTCAGTATTACCATCTCCGATTTCTTTTTTATCAAGCACAAGATCAAGAGTGCGCTGATACCTTCTTTGCTCCTCATCACTGAGCTTCCGTCCCTGCCCGACTTTGGTAAACGTAAGGACGTTTTCTTGTTCTTCTTCCCTGATTGGTTCGCCAAATTGAAGCACCCGGCCACGCTCAAGTTTGATCTCTTTATCAAGCTCCTCTACCTCACGCTCAAGCTTTCTATAGTTTCTAAGCTCAATGACTTTACCGCCGACTTCAGTCTCTTGCCCACGCTTTAACCGCTGCGTTACCTCAGGCCCCATCTTGGGTTCTGGCTCCCTATCGATCCCCTGCTCTTCAAGTGTGCGCCTATCAATCCGAACCTCATGTCCTTCCTTTTTAAGTGCCTCGTTGGCAAGCTTCTCCCAAGCAAGACGAATCGCATTGACCCGGTCATTACTGCGCTCGTCCTTGCTCCATTCACGGCTCTTCCTAGCCCCGCCTTTTTCAGGATGCTCCGGGTTCGCCCGCTTAAAAAAAAGCTCCTTGGGACGCTCTATCCCGTCTTTTTCTCGTATTGAAAACATCACATGGGCGTGCGGCTGCTCGCCTCCATCAAGAGCCTTTGGGTTGTGAACTGCCACAGTGTAAGGGAACCTATTCCCAATCTCCCGTCCTATAAATTCTCCAATCACCTCAATTCTTTTTTCCTTAGAAAGCTCCCTTGGAAGTGCAATCACAACCTCGGTATAGACCCGCCCATTAGACCGCTCAAAGGTGTCAGCCGCTTCCCAAAACTCCTTAGCACTCTTAGCCCAGGGCGGCAGATTCCCACTCCAAGTTGACTCAAGCTCCTGAGCCCTCCTCTCGTATTTCCCCTCCCGAGTCAGGTACTCAGAATGCGACTTAGCTCGCTGCTCTTCTAGCTTTTTGTACTTGCCTTCTCTCTGAATGTACTGAGCATGAAGCTTCGCTCCTGCTCCTCTGCCCTTGGCTTTGTGCTTTATTGAAAGCGCGTAAATAGCCATGCTCTTGGGTTATTTCCTTTCTTCTAAAACAGTCGGGGCTGGTTGCTGGGTTTATTGTTTTTAAGTTGTATTGCATTCGCGTCCGTTTCTATGTACTCATTGAAACGGGTAAACGCGCTTTACTATTAGATCTTGATTTGGGGATTACAGTAATACAGTTAGGCGACGCTTTCAATGGTTTTCTTCTGCCGGGGAATAATTGTGGTTGGGCTGAGGGGGTTGGTCTGCTCTGGCTGGTTTGGGGCGCTATTAAAATAGGAGGGCTATGCCTAAAAATGATGGTAAAGAATTAGAGCGGCTTAAGAGACTGGAAGACCAGTTCGCTAAAAAGAAGGCCGCGCTTATCGCTGCTAAAGGTCACATAAAAGAGCTTGATAGAAAAAATAGAGCCAAGCGCCTCTTTAGAGTCGGCACTTTAACCCAAACCGCTCAAATCTTTGAACACGACGATGCCGCACTGCTGGGTGGCTTTTTGCACTTGGCTAAGATTATGGCTGAGCAAGATACTTTGAAAAAGTTCAAGGCGGTCGGTCAAAAAAAGCTCTCTGAGGCGGCTAAAAAATTAAAAGAAAATTAGAGCTTTTTTGTTAACCAGATTTCCTCAATGTCTACACAAACTTAACCCCAATTTATCTACTTTTGGTTTACAAAATGTTTACAACCTAAAATCCTGATTTTATTTAGGAATTGACTGATCGTGTTATATGCGTTTGTTTTCATGCTGCATAACGCAATTTGCTTTCTCCTTGGCAGCGAAACCTATCTGGATCTTCAACTCGGTAACGTTTAAGCGCTACAAGTGCCCTGTCCTCGTCTGCCTGGGTGATGTTTTTCCAAAGCTTGCCTCGGATTAACCCCATAAAGATTCTTGGAGCGTCTCCTAAAACTGTTCTTGCCCTCACCGCTGCCGCTAAAAAGTTAATTGCTCCGGCTTCGGTTGTTTCAATTAGCCCGCGCCTTACGGCCTGAAAGTAAAGTTCCTCAACTCTGCCAAAATTTTCAAGGTCTTCTGGTATTACATCATAGATTTTTGGTTTTTCTTCCTTGGCTTTTTTTGTTTTACAAAAACCAGTGGGCTTTGGGGCTGTGCCTAAAGTTTTCTGGTTTCTAAATTCGTAAGAAGATAATTTGTCTCTATATGGGGGTGAAATTTTAGTGCTATTTTTGACAGGGAGGGGTGAAATTTTGGTTGACAGTCGAAGCGAGTTATCAACAGGCACCTTTTCCACTACGGGGCTTTTAGTTGTCCCTTCACTCCCTTTCCTATTGATAACTAGCTCAGTATTTTTGCTTTCACTCCATGAAAGATTGATTGTGAAATAAGCGCCGTCTTTGTTCAGTTTTCGCTGAAATTTTGTGGTATCCGGCGTAATAAGGCCGATTTTTAGCAGTTCTGCTCTAGCTGTCCTCACCGAGCGGATAGTAAGCCCCGTTTTTTCGGCAATAAGAGACGCTTTAGCCGTACCAGCGCTTTTGATTTTGCCTTTATCAAGACTCATTCCTCTTTCTAGATACGTTAAAAGTACTAAGATGGTTGATCGCTTCTCACATTTAGCAAGAAAGCGAATAATTCTTCTAGGAATTGGGACAAGTTTTCCTTTTTCTGACGAGAAAAAATCTGACAAGCGAGCAGCCTTCAAAACTTTTGAGGCAATTCTAAGAGGTAAATTTGTGAGTTTTGAGAGTTCTTTTGCTGAGTAGTTTGGAATTAGCTCCCTACCCTTCTTATTTTTGCCTCTCTTAGCTTCTGCGGCTTTGCGTATTGAGAGCATTTCAAGAAGCCCTAATATCCCCCTAGCCTCATTTATTGTAAGCTCTCTAGTTGAAATTTGAGCCTTTAAGCGTGAAAGAGCCTTTTGGCCCACCCAAACGTATCCACCATCAATTTTTTGCACGGTAACCTCCCTTAAGCGGAGGAGCTTTTTCGAATTTAGGCAACACAAAACCTATTCACTTAAAAAAGTGACAGTTGACGCATTAGATT
>MWWH01000460.1_pt1 | contig 11791 bp, 14 predicted proteins | sample 1047231 | NCBI WGS metagenome assembly MWWH01 (sample SAMN06349967, study PRJNA376086) | soil metagenome | isolation source: MG3-2 sample Antarctic (ecotone) soil | place: Antarctica | collected 2015-01-13 | reverse complement strand
AACGCACTGGCGCAGGCCCTACAGGAATATGGCAAGCTGTGCAAGACAATTTCCATATTACGTTCAATCCAGAGCGACCAAGAGCGGCACCGGGATGAAAACCAGTTAAACAAAGGCGAAAACATAAATGGATTGCGAGAATATCTCTTTTTCGGCCAGCAAGGGCAGTTACGCAAACGCCAATTAGAAGAACAAAACAACCAGACGAGTTGCCTGACGTTGGCCGTTAATTGTGTGGTGGTATGGAACACGGTTTATATGAATGCCGTGGTGGAACAGCTTCGAGCAGAAGGAAAAGAAGTAAAAGATGAAGATTTAACGCACATCTGGCCTACGCGGACGGAACATCTCAACGTTTATGGCAAATACCATTTCAATTTAGAGGAGGCCAGTAACCGGCAAGGCTTGAGGCCACTACGACAAAGCAACCCAGAAGGTGAAGTGGAGTTGGAATGAGTTGTAGTTAGTCGCCAAAGGTCAGTAAGTTACAAAGCTAACGATCTACCGACTCATTTGGTTCCTACAATGGCTCAACGCGATATTGTCGTTCATACCATAAAAACTCCAATTTCCAACATTAGAGTTAGCAGGACTTACAGGTGTAACAGCTGGATATAGATTTTGGTTAGCATACCAATTTTGAGTATGGTTACAATAACCATGTGACGATGAAATTTGGTTGTTGTAACTACCAAAAGTAGAAACATAATAATAAACGTCACAACCAGCATAACCATCAACTACATAATTTACGCCGCTATAATATGCATCCATATAAACAATAGCAAGTACTACATGAACATCCAATGTAGAACTGGGATTAAGAGTGTTCTGTGTGGTGAAGCCAAATAACTTGTTACTTGCAGACTTAGGGTTATCTTTTGCCCTTTCTTCTGCACTAGCATAACATTGGTCTTTAAGAATCGTAGAAGGTTTACCAGAACCCTTTGTTGTTGGCTCAAGAAGCTTGTAACAGTATTTACCTTGTGTTACCTGTGTATTAGCCGAAGCTGAAGTAGGAGATAGAAATACACATAAACCAAAAATAACAACTAAAAATATCGCAGACTTTTTCTTGTTCAACTATGAACTCCTTTCTGTCCTTACTAACCCCCTTAAATTATAAGTGACAACTGAAGCATTGGTCCAGTTTGTTAAATTCCTTGCGGTTAACCATTTAACAATCCAGAGCAGACTTTTAAGATTGGACATCAGTTGGCTCCCTGTAATACCAAGTTTGGTTAGACACTATACAAAAGATTTATGTAATTGAGGCTAAATAAACTAACTTTCGTATAGTAATTAGAGGGATTTGGTATAAATCCCATTGTAAATGACTAAATGTGAGTTTTTCAAAGCAAAAAGCTTAAAAAGGCTATAAATGGTCATTTTGAGACTTGACAACTTTGCTAAAAGCTAAGTTGTCATTTATGCCTTAGATAATTTTTTGTATGAGATAAAAAGCGTTATGGTTTAAAGACTTCGAGAAAAAGAGCCAAAAGGTCCTCTTTTTTTCTCTTCACTATAATTATAATGCGTTTTTTGGTTTTTACCATCAGTCAAAGTAGTCAAAATATAGGCAAAAAGACTTACATCAAAATGACCTAAAATGGGCAAAAAGTTGTAGTTTTATTTGGTTTATTCTTTGAAGCCTTATTGTTATATCCTACTAACTTAACCTCAAAAATCTAAAATATGAGGGCTAATGACATTTTTAGAAATAGCATTTACTACCGCATGAATACGGTTGTTCGCTCCTAGCTTAACATTAATATGGGATAAATGAGTTTTAACGGTTTTAGTGCTGATTTCTAAGTTGTGGGCTACGTCCTTGTCACTTTTGCCAGCCGATAATAAACGTAAAATTTCTATTTCGCGGTCGGTTAGACCACAAGTAGAGGGAGATGAATGCATAATAGCAGTAGCCCTAGAATATTGCTCCCTCAAAGTTCCTGGCTCATGATCTAGCACTGCATAAATAGATTCTTTCAATTCTTCTGGACTGAATGAGGTGGAAACAATGCCTTGCACCTGGTTTTCTAATAGCTCGTCAAAAATCGGTATAGCTTGCGGCGGACAGAGGACAATAACCGGCGCTTTAACGCCAGCAGCGCGGTGTTTGCCAACGAGATGAAGATGGGGGTTATCTGGAAAGCCAACTGGAAAAAGTATTAGGTCTGGTGGACTCGCTACTAAACTCTTAATGTTTAGCCTCAATAACTCGTCCATACTTACAATGTTTATATCAAGATTTCTTTTTGAGTCGTTTAGCAGAAATAGCCGGATGGTGTGGGAAATTAAAGGGTGAACAGAGATGTACAAGATTTTTGCTAACTTCATATTGATTCTTCCTTGTATTTATATAATTAAGGCAGCTAATAGGAAAAGTTGGGGCATAAAGCACAAAGGTAGAACCTAAATCAAAATCTATTCAAGAAATTCTGGCAAAAAGTTCAGAAGAAGGAAAAATTCGTATGTGGTAGATAGTAGCCAGAGATTTTAACGAACAAAACTAGGATGCTGTCTTTTAAGCTCTACAAACAAAAATTAAATAGCCAATCAAAATTTCCTATTTTTGAGTTATCCAGTTACTACAATCACTGCAAGTATTCCGAGAATAGCAAAGGTTGCTACAATACCTGCTCAAAATAGGAACGTTATATAATATATAACACGAAATTTCAGATTTTTTCATTAAGATTATAGTAAATTATTTTAATATTAATTAGTAATAGGAAAATTAGAATAAGTTCACAGCAATTTAGCATAAAAAAGGTGTCATAATAATTTAACCTGTTTTGATGAATTTTGTGGTGGTGTCTCTGTGATCTATAGGAAGCGCATTTTTAACTAAATCTCTTGGTTTGTTTGGGTTTGTTCTTAGGTTTAGGAGTTTGTCACAAACGGTAAGGTCCATTACCGTTATGAGCTACAACTGATCATATTAGAATCGTTTTATGGCTCTGGATGGAATATAGTCCAAAATATTCGAACATCTAAATTTCCACCCCCCGCATTTACTACTTGATTAAGATAAAGTTCGAGTGTTTCTGGTATTTGCAAAGTCACCCTACAACCAGGACGATGATGGCATTTATACTCTTTTGCTGTGACAAGCTCGTGTTCAATCGCTTGGCGAGCAGTCATACCAAAAGTATCAGGCATTTCTTCAGGACATTTCCCCATCCTAATATAATGGCCTCTTGCACTATCATTTCTAGGCTGGATGATAATATCAGTAGGTCCAAACAACTTAACCAACATAAGACATAACTCCTTACAGCTCGTTTAGCATCTGTGAACTTTATAAGGTTTAATATACACCAACAATACAGGCTTAACTAGCCTCACAATCCTAGTCAAGATAAGCAAACTTATCTTGACTAATCAGTAGTTTTTATAGTGTTTTGGGGATTTTGAGCTCAAAAGTCGGGGTTATCGCTGCAATGAGGTAATAATCTTGGCACGTGCCAGGCGGCTAGAGTGAAGAAAACCACCTTTTATTAGGCAATCCACAGAGAAAACCTATTTTTATTTCCGGCACTTTATTAGTAATAAGCTGTTTTTCAGGGCTATATAGGAACAGGAAAATCCTCTCAGGCGTACCGGCCCTTGACCTGGCGTGCTACCCGCTCTGCGGGCGAAGCGAGGTGACGTGATAGCAGTTAGGACCGGCCAGGCTCTCGCTTCGGTCTTTCCAGACTAGCACACCGGGCAAGGGTTCGCGCTCAACAAGTGAGCGCCCGGTCCACCATCGCGGATTTTAGGGGGCCGTGCTCGGCTCAGTGATAACCGACTACGAATTGCAGTATAAACCTGGCTAGTCGAGGGGGTTCACCTTTTTCGTGTTGCCGTTGCATCTTTTTATTGGATTGCATGGCAGCAACGAAATGAAGCTACCTATCGCTCTTTACCAGGCACTTCGCCCCCTGGCTACTTCTCTAAGAAACTCGGTGTGCTGTTCGTTTGCGTCCCGGCGGCTGGTAGCTTCGTAAACCCTGGCCTGGTGCAGGCCTCCCAACTTCTCCTGTAACCGCCTGGCCTGGCTCAGCGTGTCCAGCTTGAAAGGATCACTATTTTCCTGATTCTCAAAAATCCAAAAGCTGCTAATTGGTGCGGGCTTTTTCTTTGCCCTGGTTGGCCGTGCTATTGCAGTACGGCTCTCTGTTATCGTTTTCTTATCGTTTTCGTGGTGGTTGATTACCGGCGCTGGCGTGTGTTTCTGTTCCAATACTACCGGGGCCTCGGCGGAAAGTTCATTTACTTCCACTCCCAGCGCCTGGGCCAGCTTGTGGACGGTCCGGCCTTGCGGCTCCCGCTTGCCATTTTCTAGAAGGGATATTGCCGAATAAGGAATTTTACTCTTTGCGGCTAGCTTACGTAAGGAGAGTCCTTGATGTTCGCGCCAGTATTTAAGGCGGGTTAGTAGCATGGTAGTGTTACCTCTTGCAGGGTTGGTTGAGCTAAAGTGATAACAAACGATAACACATTATATAACAGTTCTGGATAATCCGGCAATTGTTCGCCGCCTCCTGGATAGCTTCTAATCAATATCAGCCGAGGTCTTACCAGCCAGGGTCTGGGCGGCCATATTGGCCCAGCGTTCAGCCAACCACACCAGTATTGGGAGCCAGGACCACTATCAACTCTCTAACCTGGTTCTGTCTGACGACGATGATCTGCCAGCCCTGACCGCCGGGGAGCTGGTGTAAGAGGACCGCTTGGTATTGAAAGGTCGGCATTTACGACTCCTCTTCTAACTGTTCGTCACTTTAATGCTTCCGCCGCTTATTCTTACCCAGAACCCGTGCAGCCTCAAACCCCAGCGTATTAATGTCAAGTTGGTGCAGCCCTGCCGCCTTATAAATATCGGGGTCATTCAGCCAATCATCCAAGGCAATCAGGTTAAAGTTAGCAAGGATCGCCCGGTCCGCATCTGTAAGTTTAATATAAATACCCTGGGCAGCCAGCCGGTCGGCGAGGGGTCTACACGCTGTCAGTATGGCGATAACTTCGGTTTTCTTCATACTCGCTACCCTCCGAACATGCGTTGCCAAAATCCCTTTTTAATGGGCTCTGAGGCGGTTTGCTGCGGTTGCTCAATAGTTACCGGTTGGACCGGTACCGGGGCTGGTGGGGGCTGTGGTAAAGTCTGGGCGGCTTGTAGCTGTGCTTCGAGGTTTTTAACACGTTCTTTGTACTGTCCTAGTTCCAGGGCACTTTGGACCGACTCCAGCCGCCTAGCCTCAGCATCAAAACGCCTTGCTTCTTCTAGACGGTGAATATCAGCTCTCCATGCCTCTTGTAAAGCGTCATATTTAGCCTGCAAATCATCGCGTTCTTTAGATAGTGCCATTATTGCACTTTGTGCTATTTGTCCACTAACTTCACGGCGCATGGCAAGATCAGCACGATTACTACCATTATTTCCTCTAACTGTCGCATCATTAGTGCCTTGTGCCATGTGTTCATCATAATCATGAGCAATAGCACTTTGAGCAATTCGCTTTAGCCTGGCTTGTTCGGCACTTGATCGGCTAATCTTCTGGCCTCTTAATTTACCATCAGTAGTGAGTTCACCAGTTTCTACCAAACGGTAAACATATCTTTTATTCACACCAATTAGACTGGCGGCTTCGAGTGGGGTTAACCAAGAATTAGTGCTATCACCCGCATCTAGGGGCGGTAAATTATTCTTGTTGCTGTTTTGCTTTGTGTCGGTCATTTACTTAGCACATGGCACATGGCACATTTTTAAGGTTAATCAGTTAAATTAGCTCGGTGATCTGATCGAGGATATTCTAGCATGGTAAATGGGAAAATAAAAAGGTCCAGTTATTTGCCGGACCTAAACCACTAACCTAAGTTCACTCATAATCACAGTTGTTCTTATATTAAGCAAAGCTTATGCCAAAATAAAACCACTTGGGTACTGTGTTCCGGTTATAATTCAACGCCCAGCCTGTGTTAAAAAATCGGTAAAAAATAATTATTTTGTTGGAAATAATCATACCACCAGAAAACACCTTGTACCGTGTGGTATCCACATAATATAGATCATATAAATAAAGACAGATTTAAATTGGGGCCGAATAGAAGAAAATCACCCTGATATAACAAACATATTTAGCTCTTGCTTTATTCCATAAAAGGATTATAATCCTTTTATGGAATGGAAAGTGCTGGCATATCCCGATTTTGAAGAGTGGCTGTTAGAACAGGATGCCAAGTTGCGCGTTGTTATCGCCGCCCATGTTAAGCTTCTAATGGAGCGAGGCCCTTTACTTGGTAGACCCTATGTAGATACTCTTCATGATAATGATATGGACAACTTAAAAGAACTTCGGGTGCAACATAGGGGCAAACCGTGGCGCATTCTGTTTGCTTTTGACCCCAGGCGACAGGCGATTTTGTTAGTTGGAGGATGCAAAGAAGGCGATGATCGCTGGTATGAAAAGATTATTCCATTAGCAAAAGAGCGCTACAAGCAGCATCTTAAAGAATTGGAGGACCATAATGGCTAGAGATTTTAATGACTTTATAGCTTCTCTACCCCAGGAAGAACAGGAAGCTATTCAAGTTGAAGCTAGTCGTTTGATAAACGAAGAAATGACATTAAGGGAGCTGCGTAAAGCACGGGAATATTCACAGCAACTAATGGCTGAACTTTTGCATGTTAATCAAGCGGCTGTATCAAAGATAGAACATCGCACTGACATGTATATCAGTACTTTGCGTTCATTTGTAGCAGCGACAGGTGGTAGTCTGGAACTTGTTGCAACTTACCCTGACCGTCCTCCGGTTAAAATTAAGCAGTTTGAAGACCTTGAAGAGCCTTCCAAAGCTTATAACGATTTAGACACCGAAGATCTAAAACAGGTAATATAGTAGCTCTACAATAGCCGGTTTTTGATTAGAGGTAGGTTGTTAGTTAAAATTAGCAGCCCATTTACTTCATAAGCTCAGTTTGTATCAATTCGTCTACTATTTATTATTTAGCAAAGTATTGACTCTATGGCGATCATGGCTTACATTAGGCATGGACAAATCACCTTTTAAAGAATAAGAGCAGATGAAATTAGCTAAAGCCAGGAAAACCGGCAATAAACTTAAAGTTTACCGGGTCAAGCGGAAAATGACTGCCGCCGACCTGGCCGAAAAGTCGGGCGTTGAGCGGACTTCTATTAGCTATATAGAAAACAACCGCCGTCGGCCACGACCGGAAACAGTTCTTAAACTGGCTTTTGCTCTAGGCTTTGAGGTAGAATCTGCCGAGGAAGCCGCCGAAATTTTAGGCATTCAGATGTCTAAAAGTTGGAAGGCAGTACATTCAGAGGAACCACATGGTTTAACCGAAGATTTTTTAGTCTTAGTTGAGGAAGAACTAACGATAACCGAGAAATAGTAGTAAATTAAACATGAAAAAAGCCGCTCGACCTGGAAAGTTAGCGGCTTAATTCATTCATTACATAAACCCCACAGGTTTGCGCCTGTGCTTTGTCGTTTCTATCTTATATTACAGCTTTTTAACTGTCAATAGGATAGAGGCGCTGGAAAGGCTAGTATTTTTATGCTTGAGCTAAATCCTGGTTTCACTCTCATTCCAAATGACTTTTTAGATCAGCTTGCATCAGATTTAACCGCTGCCGAATTACGTGTTGTTCTTTACATTTACCGCCGCACCCTGGGATATCAAAAACTTACGGATGCTATCAGTTATAGCCAGTTTACTGATGGAATTACCGCCGCAGACGGTCGCAGGTTGGACAAGGGAGCAGGCATCAGCAGGCGTAGCCTACCGGCAGCCCTGGCCGGCCTCGAACGACGTGGCATAATCAGCCGGTCCAGTGGCGGTAGTGGTGGAGTAGTTCGCTACACGATTGTGCAAACACAAACCAGTACTAAACCGAAAGTTAAAGCAAAAACTAAATTGCCAGAACCGGATGAAGGCTCTGGCTCTGGTTCAGATTCCCAATCAGCTACTATCGAACTAGAATTGACAACCCTACCACAACCAGGGCAAAAAACTACATCTAGTGAGTCCCAACTAGAGCAAAAAGTGTTAGAAAGTAATGAAAAAGTGGGGCAACTACTTCCCCCCACAAAACAAACCGAATCCAAAATAAAATCGGACCGGGCGGAAGTGGTTAATTTGATTTTGGAAGAAATAGCCGATATCACTCCTAACCAGGCTGCAAAGCTAGTAGAAATAGCGGAACAGAACCGAAGGGACATATCCTATATACAACGTTTAGTGGGGTATGTCGCCTCAGTAGCGGGTAATCCAGCGGCCATGCTAACCACTCTAATAAAAACCAACCAGGACCGCACCACTGGATCCGGCCATGGTGTCTCACACCATAGCAACCGCCGCAAAAATGAGCTTCCTGGATATGACTGGACACTTAAAAAGCCTACCTCGCGCCAGCCGATAGACTTTTCCAAGCCATTTTACCAGCGCATTATTGCCCAACAAAATGATCTATCAGCATCTGCCAATCAATCAGAGGCTATTGATAGTCTGGCACCGGCCAGTACCAACCAGTAGTAGACTCCAGGGAGTTGAACTGGAACAACCAAGAGCTTTAAGCGTGGCTTGGAGCCGCCAACTTCGAGGCCAAGCAATTAAGTTGAGATCGCAACCGGCCTTATAACTATTTTGGAGAGGTATCATGATAGCGGTTAGCTTTTAGCAGCTTCCCAGGAAGAACCAGCACTTAAACGACTTTTTTCAAGATAGAGGATAAAGAAAGAAACCAGGACTTTGCAGCAGGGACATGCCAGGGCCGCACCGGAGCAGGCTGGATGACAACTCTCTAAGGCCACCAGGAGCCGGAGCAGGACGACACCAAAGCCAATAACTCTGATTAAGTAAACAATAACAAACGGTAACAGTACTTATCTAAACCAGAGAAGCAGTTTTATGGCAGGCTATACCAGAGCAAAAGTTGTAACTGAAAGGGACCAGGAGCTGATGCGCTTTATCGGCCAGGGCGGCGTGGCTACCCTCGACCAGCTTCACCGCCGCCACTGGCCCAACGCCCAGGTCCAGACGGCCAGAGACCGCCTCTCCCAGCTTGAAAAAGCAGGCTGGATAAAGGCCCAGCCCGTGAGCGCTGGCGGCCAGGGCAACGAGATAGCCTTTACCATCACTAAAAAGGGTGCGGCCCTTTTCCCAAAGGCCGAAGCCGAGCGCTTTTACATAGGCCTGCCCAGTGTGAGCGAGCTAAAGCAGCAGCTAAGGGGCCAGGATGCCCGCATCCAGCTCGAAAGGTATCTGGCCCAGCGCGGCGAAAAGCTCCTCTACTGGAAAAGTGAACGGGAAATAAGGAGCGAGTTCTACCGGGAGCGAGCCGCCTATAACAAGAAGCATGGTTATGCCCATAACAAACAGCACTGGGATAGGCCATCTGTAGATGATATAGGCGATGCCCAGGCCACCGTTATTGACGGAGGGGGGAACGAACGTACCATCAATATTGAAATTGACGGCCAGTATTATGGCAAGATGCTGGACAAGAAAATCGAGGCCTTCGCCAAATACGGCGGCAGCAGCAATAGCACTCAAAGTATGTGGGTAACAACCCCCAACCGCTCGGAGCGGGTCGGAGCGGCTCTCAGCGCCCACAACCACGGCCACATACTCTTAATGGTCGTTGGCAATTGAAAGGGACTGCCGCACTACTTTGGCCGCTCATCAGTCATTAGCCATTAGCACCTACTTAAACCGAGGAACCGCCCATGAGCCTGACTACAAGCGAGAAACCTAAACCAAAAACAAGGCAAAGAAAAGCTGTACTGCCCTCCAATTCCAGCGTTTTGACGCCGGGAAGGCTCTCCATCCTCAAATACCTGCACGAACATAAATTTGGCACCACCCACCAGCTTCACCACGTCCTGCAGGCCGATAAGAAGGTCACACACACCCTGGGTGACCTGGGCCGTCTTCGAGAGCTAGGGCTACTCAGGAGCTTTGAGTGCCAGACCGATATAGGCAAAAGGCCTATGCTGTGCTGGCTGCTGCGCCGGTCAGGAGCGACTGTCATCGGCCAGAGCTGGAACAACGAGTACGACCGGGAACCAGGTAACGAGCAGATCCTGATGCGCGATTGGGAAATGGGCATTGAGGAAGGCCTCGCCATGCTGGGTTGGAAGCTGGTCAAGCCGGTCCACTACAACCGGGTTAAGGTGATGCCAGATCGGACGGTGCAGTCTATAACTTTGATCGAGGCCCTGAAGAGAATTTACTATTACCGGATTACTCAGAAGGGCGAGATCCAATTAAGCGATGAGTACCGGGTACAATTCTATGACGTCTATGTGCCTCGCCACTGCAACGATTATGTAGCCTACCGGCAATACAAAGAATGGGTCAGTCGGCCAGGCACTGGCAAGCCGCCGGAACAACTCACCCAGTTGCAGGCCATCACATTCGTCCTGGTGCCGCCCTCGGCCAGCAGGCGTTATCTCAGTGCACGGATGGAGTTTTACAAGCGGTTTGTTAAAGAGATGCCGGTAATCGCGGTTTTCGGTAACAGGGAGCAGGCGCATCTCAACCGGAATTGGTTAAAGAGCGGAGGGCTTGGCTCGACCAGTTTTGAGGATCTGGCCGGTCTTTTGATGGGGTACGAAATGGCCGGGATGGACTATTACAGCAGTCAAAAGATAAGTTAAAAGGGCAGTTAATAAACCTCCCAACGAATTCTTATATTTCTTAACGACCTTTTTAACGGTTATCAGGCTCAAATAGTGGTTAAATTTACAGTTCTAGGTGAGGCCTCGTCGGGCAGAGCTTCCTATCAACCATTCATTCTTACCCCACCTGCGGCGGGGCAAGGTTCGCTACGCGAACTAAGAATGACGGTTGATGCCCCGCTACGCACCTACGGCGCGCCGCCAGGGCACGGAAGCTCTGCGAGGCTAAAATCTCTCAGTTGGTTATTATATCTTATCGAACTTTGAAAGGTCGGTTCAGCCAGCTAGATTGAAAAAACCACAATTTTCAAGTAACCAATAATAATGTGCGCGAAGCCTATTGGGGTTTAGGCCAATTCTTATTTTGAAAGCTTTCTGATAAAGTTTTGTTATAAGGTTCTGCGGCCTTGACCTCTTTTTCTACCAATTTGTGGAATAAATTAAGCCTTTTCCTGTGATCTTTCTTCCTAATCTTTCTAGAATTCCATACAAAGACTGAGAGAAAGTGAAGTAATAATGGTAAAAGCCAGGTAAATGGTAATAAAAAACTGTACAAAGGTAATGGGTAAGTTTGAAAATCATAACCAAACAGCCAAGATAAATAACCAATTGTAATTGAACCAGAAAAGATTAAATTAAAAATACAGCTTAATTTGCTGTAAATAGAAAACTTAGCCTGCTTATACTTTTCATTACTGTTTATTTCAGGTTGCTCTGTGTAATATTCCTTCATAAAGTTACTTACCTTTACTACAAACCTTAAGTTTAGCGGTCTAATGCTTATTCCTTAACATGCATATTATAACCTTTATAAGTTGTTAAACCAAATGAAGAAACAATGGAATCTCTGATCTTTTGCTTAAAGCTTTCACTTTATTCCAAAGAGCCAAAGATTCCATTGTTTCTCCAAAAGACAAAATTAGGATCTCTTCATATACTTGCTATTATACTACTTGTTCCCAAGATTCAATATTGTCGTTCATACCATAAAAACTCCAATTTCCAACATTAGAGTTAGCAGGACTTACAGGTGTAACAGCTGGATATAGATTTTGGTTAGCATACCAATTTTGAGTATGGTTACAATAACCATGTG
>MWWH01000459.1_pt1 | contig 11796 bp, 15 predicted proteins | sample 1047231 | NCBI WGS metagenome assembly MWWH01 (sample SAMN06349967, study PRJNA376086) | soil metagenome | isolation source: MG3-2 sample Antarctic (ecotone) soil | place: Antarctica | collected 2015-01-13 | reverse complement strand
TTGCCCGAACCAATCAGAGACGGATTACAAGACGGTTTGCTTGACCTTTTCAACTCGCATATTAACCAAAGCGAATTTCACGATTACGAAAAATCGCCCGAATATGTCGAAAAGATTCTGCGCGGGTATGCGGCAAGGCATCCTGACGAATAAATCAAAGTGCAAATTTGCAGAGTTAAAGCCGGACGTTTTAGATGCGCAGGTTTCACAATCTACAATTATTCACAAAAACATATCACGAGTCCGTGAGCGTCAAAAACTTGCGGCAAATGGCATAAAATATCACTAATTTAAGTGTGGTCGGACGTTTCGCGGTATCGGATAAACCGCGCTAAACAGAATGATAATTTACGAAGAAACGCAACAATCAATCATCGAAATACCTGCGCGTCTTGAAGACATCAGCGACCAATTAAAACGAACCAACGACCGATTAGAGAGAATCGCCGACGCATTAGAGTTATTAGCGTCCGCCATTCAGCCGCAATTCAAAGACCGCGACGCGACATTAAACAGTCAGGCGGTTTGCTATAACCAAGCAACTTAGAAGTCAGAGACGCGCCGCACGCGGACCGCAAACGGCATAAAATATCACTTACAGACGTTTCGCGGAGTTCGGATAAAAACCGCCAACCCTTCACTGTTCCCAAGACAAAATAAGTTTGGCGGTTTTTTGTCTTCTGAAAATAAAAAAATGTTAAAAAAGCATAAAGTAAATATATTTCCTGAATTAACAGGCGAAGCATACGATGGGCTAAAAAACGATATTATTGAGTTTGGCTACGACGATTCAATGCCGGTTATTTTGTTTGAAGGCGACGTTCTGGACGGCTGGAATAGAGCGAAAGTTTGCTTTGAACTAGATTTTAAGCCGCCGACAAAAAACTTTGAGGGCAGTTTAATTGAAGCGCGTGATTTCTGCTGGCGAACAAACAAGCGCCGCGACTTAACTTCGCAGCAGTGGTCGACGCTGGCAGTTGAAGACGAAGAACTCGTCAAGGCTATCCAGGAAGAAACCGAGAGACAGAGACGAGAAAAACAAGCTGAAACGCAGAAAGTAACTCAGACAAAAGAACACGGTGAGCTATGTAACAATTTATTGTTACATAGCCCAACAGACAGAAATGAAAACACTGTCGTTACAAAACTAGCCAAGCAATCTACAAATTTCACAAAAAAATATCACGAGTCCGCGAGCGTAAAAACTCGCGGCTATTGGTAAAATACAAACAAAGGAGAAAATTAAAATGGTTGAAGTAAAAGAAATAATCGAATTGAAGGCAGAAATAAAGGCGAACGAAAAAACGGTGAACCGTTGGAAAGGCGAACGGCTTGACCGAATAATTAACCAAAGTATCAAATTACCGATTGCTGAAGCAACGGCTTTTTATAAAATCGTTGACCAATTTACGGACGGTTTCGGAATTGATGCTTTGCGCGAAAAGATAGACGCGCAAATGCCGAATCTATGGAAGTTATTTCCGCCGCCGAAAAATGAAACTGAATGGACGGAGTATTTCGACGACCTTTTAGCCGACTGCGCGGCTGAGCGATGTATAACCGTCCGGGAGGTTTGGCAAATAATCGGATACGACGCGGGCGAATTTGAGGCAATGCGCGGCAGAGGTCATTCGTTTGTTCAAGCGGTCACTGAATTGTATTTGAAGGAAACGGAGGCGCAAATGCAGGAACGAGTGAAAGATTTATCGGCTGAGCAATATAAGGAAAGAATTGAACACAGCATAAACGAGTGGCGCAAAGGTCAGGAAATGATAGCGCGGCTGCGAAACGATGCATTTAATAAATTTGGCGTAAACATTCCTTTAGAGGATAAGTAAACATAATGGTGATTCTGCAACTGCGGATTCCGCAGTTGCAGAATCATTTGTTAGCGCGTCTAAAAACATCTAAGACGTTTTGAGAAAACCATATTTGAGACATTAAATAAGACACGATTTTTGTCTTCTCAAAATGTATACTTTATAAGACACTCTCCACGCTTCACTTCTGGCTTACTTAAGTTAGCCAGGTAATTTGTTGCATCTGACACATTTAAGTGATACAGATGTGAGTGATGCAGGCTCAAGTGTGACACACTTAAATGTGTCAGATTCAATTTCACCGACACGCGCATAGTCTCGACCATCCGTGACACTTAAGTGTCACGGATGTAAAAGCACTTGCTCCACACGCATAGGCTCGCCTTGTCTTCTGCATGTTTTAAATTATGCAGATGATAGCCAACCAACCCGCACGCACGTGGGCGCGACTTATACATCATTAATGATGTATTTGATGCCCGCTTTGTTTCCACGCCCACGTAGAGCCGTCAATCTAAGTGCGGATTCCGCACTTAGATTTTCCATTCAACCCACGCTCACGTAGAGCCGACTAATTTTCCAAAATTATTTTCAAGTTACTCAGAAACCAACCCACGCTCACGTAGAGCCGACTGTTACCTTTAAATGTAACAAACGCGGAAACGGATTGAGACCGCATACACGTAGAGCCGACAGTATTAAATCCCTCATTAATGAGGGATAACACATTGAGACCGCATACACGTAGGCTCGCCACTTGATAAATACTGGTTTTGAGCCGTCATTTAGCTGTCCAAGTCTATTGCTTGACCTGTGAGCGCGTTTTGTATGGAAAGGCTTGGTTGGCATAGCTTGGAAAGGAAAAAAGCCACAAGTTTTAACGCTCGCGGCTTTCTAACTTTGGCGAGTAAATCGGCGGATGCGTGCGGGTAGGTTTGTCGGTAGGTTTGCGGTTCGACATCTAAAAGTTAAAAATTGCCGGGCTGGGCTGTTTACGCCCGGCAATTCGGCGACATTCAGAGACGGAGACGTTCTCCTTGCCGCCGAGATTAATAACGTAAACGCGAGAGCTGCCTTTTGATTTCAGCCGCCTGCGACAAATCTGCGCGCTCCTCAACCAGATTTGCGCGCAGATGAATCCACGCCTTGCTCTCAAAATCGGCTTCGGTGAATGTCGGATTATTCGCTAACCAATCGCGCTTTAGCCGGAGTTTCGTCGGCAATAGTTCCGCATCAATTTCGCGTTCGCGTTGGCGCGCTTCGGCATCCTTTTTCTCTGCGAGCGTGGCAAGATATTCGCTGCGTGTTTTAGCATTCTCCCACTTTGAATCGAAAATGGCGGCATCGCGTACACTCTGCCAACTTTGATGGTCGTGAGGCTTTCCGGCGGCGCGTTGCTGTGCGCTCCACGCCGTGAAGTCGAGCCTGATGTTTGTTTCCAATTGTTGTTCGTGTCTTTTTTGTTCTTCTGCTGTCATAATTTTATATTCTCCTGTTTATTTTATTTTTTGCTTTTTTTCCTCAATTTTTTGTTAAATTTTCACCAAGAAGTTTCGTAACTTCTGGAGCGTTTGACTTCATATACATAGACGGGTTGAGCCGCGCACCAAATCGCCATTGCGAGTGCCAAAACTAAATCATCGTTGTTGCCTACCCTCCACTCCGCGCCCGCGCCGTAGGTGTCGTTGCCGGACGCGGTTATCTTTGCTTTGAAGTTTTCCAGTTCACCGATTAGTGTTCCGGCAAGCGGGAGTTTTTTTGCAATCTTTAATTTGCCGGACTGCAAAGCAATCGAAACGGCTGACACTAAGTTGCGCTTCGGAATTCGTGTTGTGCCGTTTTCCGTATTAACTTCGCTGCCGCCCGTTATTTGAATCGGAATGAGTTTCGCGCTTGTTGTTTCGCGTTTGAATAAGTCAATAACCGGCGCGCCGACGCCCGTCGCATCAATCGCCAAAACTGTCCGGTTTTGATTGTTTCGGGCGAGCGTCGGACTGTTGACCAATTGCAGGACATCTTGAACGATTTGCGGATAAGAAGTGCGCAGCTCCCAGCGACGCAAGTGTCGGCAATTAAATGTGTATTGCTCCGGCGAGTTTCCGCGCCGTTCTAAAACCACCAATGCCGAATAGTCCGCCGATTGTCCCAAGTCTAAGGCGACAAAGAACAAGGGGATGTCCAAACTGCTGGCTTCTTCCGATTCATATTCCTGCATTTTAAAATCCCCCTAAAAATAACGGTTCAACTTCGTCTGAAATTGCCGATTGAATATCGCTAAAAGAAAAAACCGAATCGAGTGTTTCGCAGAATTCGCAAAGATATTCCTGACGAAACCAAAAGTCCGGCATTGACTCTTTTTCCTTCAAAAGCCATTCGGGAGCGATGCGCGGACACTCACGCGCCGTGATGCGCGTCCGATTCCAATCCACGTCGGGCGAAGTCCAAACATCATGAAAAAAGCCGCGTTTGCCGCGTGGCGTGGATAATAAAATAATGCGTCCGCCGGAGACGGCTAACATTGGTTTAACACTGAAAAACAGCGCATCTTCGCACGTCGCCGCTTCGTCGCAAATTAGTAGAGCGACATTGGAAAAACCTCTGACCGTCTGCTCCGTGCCAGGCAAAGCGACGATTCGCGAGCCGTTGTCGAGTTCTAAACGGAGTGCCGACTCTTCGATTGGTTTTGGCATCGCGGGCGATTCTAAGGCGTTGTAAATGTCCTTTATCTTTCGGAATAGTTCCTGCGACTGCCGCAGACTCGGACTTAATAGCAACACAAGCGATTCCGGCGTGTAAATCGCTTGATGCAAGCCTAAAACTGCGCTAATCGTGCTTTTGCCGCTCTGCCGTGAACAATTCAGAATCACTTGCCGAGCGTCGCTTCGGAGCAAGTCGGATTGCCAGACATCGGGCGTAATGCCAGCACGCCGCGCCATAAGCACAGCGTCGGAGCGTTCCCGGTCAATGCGTCGGGCAATCGCGTTATTCGCCGCCTGAATCAATAGCGGATTCGATGAGTAGTTTTGCTTCGTTGATAACATCCTGTTCTGTTACTCCATATTTTTGCGCTTCGGTCCGCCAGTCGGAAATTTGCAAATCTAAGTCAATCGATTGTTTCGGTTTGCCTTCGGTTCTGTCGCCGATTTCCCGTGCCGCCTGCACGTTGCCGCTTATGGCTTCACGAATCAATGCACGGGCAATCGCTTCGGCAATTGTGCGTTCTGACGCGCCTGGCATCGCTTCGGCAAGCTGCTCGCGCAAGCATTCGGTTAGGCGGGTGAGTTTCGGTCGCCCGGCACTGTTTCCACTCTCGCCTTTAGCAAAGCGGTTTCCTAATTTATGACCGGGCGCAAACGTGCCGTCAGGTCGCTTGTTCACCGTTTGTTCGCCATTTGTTTTTGCGTTATTTGCCATATTCTTTATTTCTGCTTAGGCGCGTTTTCTAAAGTCAACTCAGTTTCCGCCGAATCCGTTAGAAGTTGGCAGATTTGAGCGGCTACTTGCTCAAGGAAACATTCGGCGACAACGTGCGGATTTCCGTTTTCGCTTTTCTTTACAACCAAAAAACGGTTATCGTGAAGCATCATCGTAAATTGTGTATTCGTCATAATTTCCATTCGTGGCGCGTCCTGTGGCGCGTTTTTATTTGTCGAGACTGCCATTATCATTCCGTTTCATTAAAAACTTTGCGCCCACCCTGCCTTCCACGTCCGTTGTGGGGAGTCTTGATCCGGCGCGGCGCGTGCAATTGAAATTAAGGTTTCGGCTTCCGTTTCGTGCACGTACCAACAGTTGACATTGCCTTTTGCGGTATGACAAAGAATTTGAACGTAGGCGGGCTGAAAACGGTTGCGCTTAGCGTATCCAATCGCGCCTTTTTTGAATTTTATCGAGGCGCAGCTTTTACCAAGCCGTTCGTGTTCGCCGAGGGTAACGATGATGCGCCACGTCATCGTATCCAAGTGCGCCACCGCCGACACCAATGTTTTTGTTGTATCCAGGTTACCTACCATAAATCCTCCGTTTTCAGAATGACGGCAGTTGTGCGCCTCCGCACGCCGCACAAGTTTCGGCGAACGATGAGATTTCCGCTCTACAGTGGAGACAAGTATCATCTCCGATGGCAATTAATTCGGTTGCTTCGCTGTCGAATTTGTTTTCACTTTCAGCTACGTTATTAACGTTATTAACGTTATATCTATCTGATTCGGACTCATCTTCGGGAGATATAACGTTAATAACGTTAATAACGTTAGGGAGTGCAATAAATATTTCTTTTGGTCGGGTGGTTGATTTTTCTTTGTAAGAGTCAATCCTTCCGAGGTCAAAGAGTAGTTCAAGCGCGATGTTTATTTCAGCCGCGGAGCGGTTTTGTTGGAAGTGCTCACGAATATCATTCTTAGACATTCCGCCCTTTTTTCGTTGAAGCTCGGCGAATATCTCGTCGGCAATCTTATTTCCGGTTTGCGCGCCGAAGATATACCTCGCGGAGTCTTCGCAATACCGCCACAAAGCCAGCGCGGCGGTTAAATGGTCGAGGCGTATCACTTTTGAACAATCGAGCAGTGAATATAGGCAAGCAATGCGTAAAACCTGCGCTGTTGCCCGTGATGTTACGGAACCAAGCAGACCGGCGTGACCGTCGGAGAGTTTTCGGTACACTTCACACCACAAAGCGTCTGCTTCGGCATCCCGTTTTATTTCTCCGGCTGTTTTCGCGAACTCCACAGCGCGGCGGATTTTAGTAACTAAGACGTTAATGTCTAAGTCCGATAAATTTCCCCCACTAGGTAAATATTTAGATCGCCTTGAGCACAACCAAGCAAAGCGATTGGCAAAGCCGTTCGTTAAATCTGAGTCCGCCAGCGTGCGTAATAATTCTTCTTTTGTAATGTGTCCGATAATCGAGATATGAGCGTTTGACGCCGCAACCGCTTGCTTTGTTTTTATTTGTAGGAAATCCTTGTCCCAGGCATCTCTAATGACTTGTGAAAGCGTGTTCCCTTCGCGTTGTGATACTTTCAGCACCCGCGCAAACTCGGACTCCACGACAAAGGCGCGCTTTTCGCTTGTCCCCTCGTCATACATCTCGTCTTGATAATCAACGATGCGCCCTTTTTCACGGACGGGTGTTTTCTTAAACTGCGCGTCCCGGACCGTGTGTATCAAACCCTCGCCGGATGAAAGTCCGCCGTGGATACAAAACTTGAAACTTTCATCAACCCGTACAAGCACGCGCTGGACTTCGCCCCAGGAAAGCCCCTTTCTACCCGCTGCCGTCGCACCGACGACCACCGCGTTTAATTTTGTATAGTGAGCATCCGCGCCAACCCGAAAGTGCGCGCCGCGCCCGATTAAATTACCGAACCCTGAGAGGAATTGAACCAGCAGCGCCGCGTTATCTGACTCGGTGTGCGGCGCAATAACTTTGACCAGCTCGCCAGCCAATCCAAAAAACACCGCGTCGGAGAGTTTCGGGTAACCGATTTCTCTTTCCATCTCGGCAACGTTATTAACGTTATTAACGTTATATCTCCCCTCGTCGTAATTGTTCGCCGCTTGCCTGGTTTCTATCGCCAACCATTTGCAGATGGTTTCGACAAGTTTTTTATCGGTCAATTCGGCGAGTTTCGGGAAGCCGTAAACGTTTTCTTTGTGTCTTAACTTTTCCGCCGTTGCGTCAACTGCTTTCAAACGCATTGAAATTTCTTCGTCGTTCGCCGCCGCGCAAACCGCCCGGATGAAATTCTTTGTCGCCGGAACGTCAAAGCCGTTTCGGAGCAGCGCGCCGCCCACCGCCATTGTTAAATCTTGCCGAACACCATCGCGCCAAAACGTGGAAATAAGGCACGCTGTAGCCAACAGAGCAACCGCCCGGTGCAATTCCTTAGCTCCAATTTGAGTTGGTTCGCCGTCTTTGCTCCAGGTGATAGCTTCGCCGCTTGTTTCGTGTGTCGAGCCGGGAAAAACGGTTTGCAACCCTGCTTTGCCTCGAAATTCTACAATACAGGCTTCGTCTCTCACTGCTTTATCCGGCGAGTTGATTAAAAAAGGGTTGTTGATTTTGTCGGAAAATTCGTCCGCGCAAATATAAAGGCGGTGCGAGCGCGGCATACTGGTGCGCCCAAATTCGGATTCGGTCGGCGGTAAAAAATAATCGGCAATCTTGACCGCTTCGGGCGAATCCAAGTCAATGTCGCATAGTCCGTTTGATGCCGCGCCAAGCAAAACACCAATGTTTTGCCGCTTGCCGTTGAAATGTTTCGGCAAGTCGGCTTCGGTTGTCTCGAAGTGTTGCCAGCCGTCGAAGTTTGGATTTTTTGAGCGATGCGCGATGGGGATTGGTTGCCAGCCGCGCCGGTGGTATTTTGTTGCGAATTCAAGTGGAGTCATTGTTTTTGCACCCCCAGGAATTCTGCCGCGTGCGAGTCGCAAAGAGCTTTTCGCAGATACGAACGTCCGTTGCTGCGTGCCTCGACAAAGTTTTCGCCGTATAAATAAAGAGGCAGACAACATTCGTCGCAAGTGAGGCGCATCCCGATAAAAGAACGAGGCTCGCCCGCCTTTTGACCGCCGAAAGCCGTAACGGTAATGCTCGGCGGTCGGCTGCCGACGTTAAAAATAATTTGGTTTTTTTCGTTTTTTGTGTTATGATTAGTCATACAATTTGAATGCCCCTGTGTTTAGATTGTGTGTTCGTTTTTCGTTAGTTTGTTTGTTTAATTCATTATTAAAGCCGATGTTGTGGTTAACATCGGTTTTTTTATTTAGATTCATCATTTCCTCCATTTAAATAATTCATAAAATCCGGCATAAGAATTACGATGCGCCGGGAGTTTCCCGGTCTGACGATGCGAAGCCTTCCTCGCTTTATTTCGAGGCGCAGAAAGACTTTACTAAGGCTCGAAAGCCTGCTGGCGGTTTCCACGCTCAGCGCGAGTGGTGTGTGTGTTTCTTGAATTGTTCCTGGCATTTTTACTCCTTAATTACAATTAAATTTCTGCAAAGATATACCCTATCTTTGCTACATATTACACAGTATTGACAGTAGAGTCAATGTAAATTATACTTACAATCTAGTGAGACTAATGAGGCAAAGTTAATTGCATATGAGGAATTATAAGAAAAAATCCGAATGTCCGGCGCAGCTGGACGCGCTAATTGAGAGCGTTAATCTATTGCCGCCTTTGTATCGTTTGAAGCCTCTGGTAGGTAACGGACCAGTGCAAAAGTGCTTAAAAGATACGCCTGAAGCGTTTCAACAGCACATTGAGAATTTGGCAATAGACCGGCTTGACCCCTTGGGCGGTCGCCCGATTTCAAAGCTCCGCTTTTCAAAACAACTGGCTATAGAATATGAATCGTTCCGCGTCTCTTATGATTCGTTGATTCCTTATGTGGAACGCTTAGAACGCGAACGTAAGGCACGGGATTTAACCGCCGCACGATTACAAAAAGACAGAAAAACTAAAGTAGTTCTGGATTACAGACATTTCCACGATTTGAGCTGGGACACGTCGCCCCTAGTCATAAGGACGGCTATCCGAAGAGATTCGGACGGCAAGCAATGCATTACCGGGTTAGCCGCTCTAATCGGCACGTTCGACGACAATCGCTTGCGGATGTGCGCGATATGCAGTCGGGTTTGCTGGGCAAAGAAAACGAATACGGAAACGTGCAGTAAGAAATGTGCCGATATCTTAGGTAATCAAAAGAGGATAAAACAAACGTCCGAATAGTAAATTTACTGTGCGGGTGTTTGCGGGTAAATCTAAAGATTTGATAGACTGATTTTGCTTGATTAGAGATTCAGTTTTCAAAGAACTGGATGAGACGGCTTGAGTATCAATCAAGCCGTTTTTCTTTTGCTCACGATTGTAAATTATTAATAAATTCGTCCAAGTCCGATCTTTTTATTTTATAGCCGCGCCCGATTTCCCGTCCGGCTAGTTTTCCCGAATGAATCGCCGCACGTAGAGCTGCGTCGGATAATCCCTAGCCACGATTTTTAATAAAATCCTGTAAATCTGCCTCACTCACAAAATTATGGTTTTGCTTTCCTTTGGTCGCCCGCAGTTTGCCTTTATTCACGTAGTCATTAACGCGCTTACGGCTTAATCCGAGCCTCTCTGCGACTTGAGCCAGCGTAAGAAACCCGCCTGAATTGCTCAAAGATGGTTGTTTCTCGTTTCGTGTAGCATCTACGTTGCGTGTAGCATCCGTGTTGCGTGTAGCATCTACGTTGTGTGTAGCATCCGTGTTGCGTGTAGCATCTACGTTGCGTGTAGCATCTACGTTGCGTGTAGCATCTACGTTGCGTGTAGTAGTTCGATTATCAGAAACAATCAAATCTCCCGGCTTACACTCCAAAGCCACGCACAGCTTGTCTAAGACATCAAGACGCAATGCCTGCGATTCATTGCGGCGAATCTTACTAATAACCGATTGGTGTAAGCCTGTTTTCTTAGCCAGCGCGTAAGCAGTCAAATTTCTTTCAGTTAATAATTTATCTAGCTTTAAGGTAATCATTTGCGCAATATACACGAATCAAGAAGTAACACACGAATCAAGAAGTAACACACGAATCAAGAAGTAACACACGAATCAAGAAGTAACACACGAATCAAGAAGTAACACACGTTATTTCTTGGCAGCTTCTTTCTTCGGTCTGCCTATTGGTCGATTTCGCACGCGTTCTAAATCAGCTTCCTTAATCAGCCAATCACGCCCAACTTTTTCGGCTGGTAACTTGCCGACTTTTATTAAAGCCTGGATTCTTTGCTGACTTATTGCCAACCGTGATGACGCTTCTTTTGTTCCGATTAACTTCATAGACATTATTATACATAGAAAAAACTATTGGTCAAGGTAGCGTTTTTAACTTGACTTACTATTGTTCTAGGTATACAGTATTTATTAGATTGAAAACATTCAATCAAATCTAAATTACGGAGTGAAAAGAAAATGTTACAAATCGAAAACAAAGACACATTCGGAAAAATAATCGCTGACGCGTTGAGCAAGGTTGAACAGACAGTAACCGACGCGCAAACCAAGAAACGATGGATTAACGCCATTGCTAAAGCGACTGTCGAGATTGAACAGAACGGCGATTTTATGACGTGGATGGAAGCGGACAAATCCCTACTTATCTGGAGCCAGAAGAGTAATAACATCTATGCGGCAAACGGAGTCTGCCAGTGCCGCGCATTTGAGCAAGGCAGCCCGTGTTTCCACCGTGCCGCAGCTCGACTGGTTCGCATTTACAAGGAAATGGAAGCCGTGCATGTCGAGATGGTCCAACTGTATATGGAATCGGAAAGCGTGCCTGTTCAAGCCAAAGAAATCCCGTATCTCAAGCCGACGACTCACGTCAAAGCGGAGCGGATAGCGGGAATAAGAGTCAACTAAATACGAAAGGCTTAGGAAAATCTTGACGGACTTCCTAAGCCTCTCATTTAATCCCTTTTGGGAAAGGAACTACTTACAATGAAAAATAATAACACGGAAAATAACATTATGAACCACAAAGACGCGCTGGAAGCAGCCGACGAACGAGCGGAAATAGGCAAAAAACATATTACCGATATTGCTATGACTTGCAGTAATGATTACACGGTGATTGATAGCTTAATGTGCATTTTAGAGTTATTCACGGTCAAAGATGCCGATGTCAACGTCCGCGATTTAGCCAACGGATTACAGGATTATTTATTTCGCTGGACAAAGGAATACGGCAATTCTGTTGACGCTTGGAAAGATTCTGTTTTGTATGGCACAAAATACAAAGACGCGCCCGGCGAATCTCTCAAACCGAGCGACACGGCAAAGCAAGTGTCTGATTTACTAAATAACCCGGATTTGCCCGAACCAATCAGAGACGGATTACAAGACGGTTTGCTTGACCTTTTCAACTCGCATATTAACCAAAGCGAATTTCACGATTACGAAAAATCGCCCGAATATGTCGAAAAGA
>MWWH01000458.1_pt1 | contig 11814 bp, 21 predicted proteins | sample 1047231 | NCBI WGS metagenome assembly MWWH01 (sample SAMN06349967, study PRJNA376086) | soil metagenome | isolation source: MG3-2 sample Antarctic (ecotone) soil | place: Antarctica | collected 2015-01-13 | reverse complement strand
CTTTAAAGAAGTGCAAAATATGTGCGAAGCACATTCATTTATTAAAATAAATATCTGTCAAAAAATATCAATGCTTTTTTACTTGATAATTAAGAATTTTATTCAATTCGACTTACTTAATAATCTAGAAAAAATTTGTATTGTATTTTATTTTTATCTATGTTAGTTTCAGATTTGCTGGCATCAAGTTTTTTCAAAAAAATGTCAAACAGAAAATATGACTAAATCAAAAGAAAAACTGAAACCTAAATTTCTGATTACTGCAAATAAACAAACAAAACTATCTATCCAAATTTCGCAAAAACTATCTGATTTAATAGATGATTACCGAACATTTCACAAAGAATTTTCCGGTGAAGAAGTTACTTTAGACGCTCTCATTTCTGCCGTTATCAGTTCCGCTCTAGTGAGTGATAAAAGTTTTGTTAAATGGAGACGTGATAAATCAGGAACTAGCGAACAAGAAGCAAATTCGGAAGATTCATAATTGATAAAAGGGAGAATTTCTATGAATAGCGAAACAGAAAGTAAAAATTATTTGAACGAAAAATGGCAGAGAATAAATAAACCCTCTAAGGAAGATTATGTAGAAAAAATTGCTGGCGAGCTTAAAGAGATACATAGTTTGATAGAGCAATTAGATTTAACTTCCGATATTCCGAAGCTGCCCAAAATGCTTATGTATGGAATGGAAGAAAATATTTCAAAGGTAAAAACTACGCTTTCGAGCTTAGTTGAATTGGCTAAAAGAAATGAGCTTTCCGGGAACGATATAAGCGAACTTCTTCAGTAAAATTTCAGTAAAAAGGAGTTGATTTTATGGTTGATTTTATTATTAGAAATTGGCAGGTTTTTGCCTTTTTGTTGGTTTTATTGTTTGCCGTAATGATTATCTGGAACTTCGTTGCTGCATTTTCAAACGCTGCTCGATAGAGCGTATTTTCAGATGCAGTTTCATAAAATCATCTTTAGGTATTACAGAAAGAATTTAATCTATGATAGAGCAGACAAATAAACTGATCGGCGAAACAGACCTTCAAACACTTGGAGAAATTTACACAAGTATATTCTACTCTTGCTTCGCAAATAAGAATGTGTCCGGGTTCTCTCAGTCAGTTAATGCCTTTCAAATCTGCAAGATTTCCGGTAACTACCGCTATGAGCTTCGAGTAATTATAATGTCAGATCACGATGACGGATTACCTGACCGAATCCAAGATTCGGTAAAGTTCTATGACCTATTAAATTTGGTCGGCGGCAATCGTCCGATGGCGAAGATTTCTCCGATTATTCAATTCAAAATTTTGCCTGAAGACTTTCTCCGGGTGGACAAATGGCTTTCTAGCCTTTCCAAAATTTCAATTGATATAAATGTTTATTCTGGTCTGTGCTCTGACAAGGAAACTGAAGAAACATTTTCTGTCGAAGATTTGAAAATATTTGAAAGTTACCAAGCTGAGAATTTGTCAGTAGCTAAAACCGTCAGCGGCTCAATCATAGATGTCTCTAGCAAAACGCCGGTGTCATTTACGGTTACACTCTCTGATTGGATTGTTGAAGCTCTATCGAAAGACTACCTTAAATTGAGTGTTTCAGATAAATTGTTTTATAACCGGAATTTATTACCTGTAATCAAATAAATCACAACCCTTTTGAGTTGAAAATAAAAAGGCGATGATGGATTATTACTATCAACGCCTTTTTATTTCTATCTAAAAAACTGCTTCTTCGGTTATAACATCTTCGCCAAAAAAATTTTCTAGCTCGTATTGGGAACGCTCCTGATGAAACAACAATGCTTCTTCGATATGAATACACCGCTCGTTTTGGGGTAATCCACAAGAACAATAAGCGAAAGCTCTACCGTGTGAAAGGAAACTCAACAATACGCCGAAACAGATTTCAGTTGTATGGCAATAAACATCATAAGCGAACTGCGTCTTACCTTTTTTTTGTAAATGTTTGCTTTGTGTTTCACGAACGAGAGAACCAGCCGTATCTATTTTATTAGATAAGTCGGTTATTAGCTGAGAACTAAGATTAATTTTCATATACATAATTTTCACCTCAAAAACTAATTTTCAGTATTGCTTAACTGATAAATAAACTATATCATATACGATATAGTTTTGCAAGGAAAATATATCTCTTGCGATATAGTTTTTAATCGTTTATTATTTTGTAACTATGAAAGTTTTAAGCACAACAGAAGCAGCGGAAAAATTGAACGTATCGGCTATTCGGGTTCGCCAGTTAATTAAAGCGGGGCGGCTTCCGGCACAAAAGGTTGGTCGTGATTATATTATTCAGGAAAAAGATTTAGGTCTAGTTTCAGATAGACAAAACGGCAGACCGCCAAAACGTGAACGTAATGGTCAAGTTAATGATTAGACGGAAGAGTACAAATTGGGAGACGGATTTTAAGACTACTGAAGGAATATTGCTATAAAACTACAACTTTAGTTCAGTCCGGTAATTGGTCGGGCGAAATGTTCAAGAGTTCTGCTAGTTTCTGTTTGGCAACTTCCCTAGATTCATCGTCTGATTCAGCTCTCGTTATTTTACGCATAATCACCGTATCAGGCTCAACTTCAGTAAAAATGTCAATTTGATGTTTAGCCGAATTTAAGTCGTCAGTCAAAGTAATAAAATGTTGAACGCCTGTAATCCGCAAAAGCTGCGACTCTAAATCTTCGTAATCTTCCAAATCGTAAGCAGCAGGGTCGAGTAAATCGCCCTCGTGGACAGCTTGAAATGGTGTTTCAGAGCGCAACGTCGCTAAAGTGTCAATAGGATTGAATGGTGAATGAACTACTAAAACGTAATTTTTCATATTTTATTAAAGTGAATGTAGAAACGCCCAACGATGTTGGCTAAATAGTTTTTAAGTCAACTTTTGCCACAAACTCTTTTCAAGGTTTCTAAATTCCTGCAAGCTGCGGCGCTCCGCTCTTTTAGCTCCAAGTATCCTGCGAAAACTTGCCTTCAGAATTGAGAAAATCTCCGGTTACTTGGTCAAGTTCCTGTTCGCCGCGCTTTGTCAATCGGCAATTCATAATCATATCAATATATCTGTTGCCTGAAGTTGACTCGATGTGTGGCTCGTTAGACGTAAGCATTTTCTTTTCTTGAAGGTCGGCGATGGCTCGCGCCACTGATTGAAATGTTACCGAATCAGTGCCGAAATCGCCCGGCTGAAAGTTCCGTTGACCATTTACTATAGCGTATAATATTTTCGCTTGATTAATTGATATTTTCATGTTTTGAAAAGCATCTCTAAAAATTTATTCACGATTATAACATCTTCAATAAGCGTCTAGGTGTCTTCAAATAGAAACCACGTTCTTTAATTATTTAGTCCTGTAACGCTAACAACTCTGTCGTTGAGAATAAAGAATTCTACAGAATATTCGAGTGACCAAGCCAGTCCTGCACGAATCGAATATCATCGCTTGCTTCTAAAAGATGAGTAGCAATCGAATGTTTGAGCGTGTGGAAATGCAATTTCGCCAGTGAGAGCTTCGCCTTCGTGCCGTATTGCTTTATTAGCTTATCAAGCATTCTTCTTCCAATTGGCGAATTTCGATTACTTGGAAAAAGTATAGGGCTATCTTTTAGTTTTTCATCTTGGTTGCGTTCGCGCAAATAACCTTTCAAAATCCGGGCTTCGTCCGGCTCAATCGGATGCTCGCCTGAAAAACTGCCCTTTAATCTCGTTAGTTTAATTCTCAGACGTTTCCAGTCAACATCGCCGACGTAGAGCTTTCCGACTTCCGAGGCGCGAAGTCCGTGCCGGTACGCGATCAGAAAAAGCGCCTTGTCTCGCTTTTTTGAAATTACGGCGAAAAGCGAGCGTAGCTCGTCGGGCGTGAAATAAGTTATGGTATCAATTTGATTGGAACGGGTCATCTACAAAAGTTCCCAAAATAACTGTTTTGGGTAATTATAGCAGATATAGGGTTAGTGTTTAAGGGCTTTTCCTGTGGGTATGTGAGAAGAAAATCGAACTATAATGGGAACTTTTATAATTTTGTATAGAAAATTTTAACTTATATAGTGACGCTTGCTAACTTTGGTGTAGAATGTCCTTAGATTCCTCTAACGAGCTTCAAGTATTCTTACTACGCCGGGTAACTCTCTTTCTTTAGCAATTTCTAGTGGTGTTTTTCCATTTTCATCCTTTACAGTTACATCGGCTCCACGATCTAATAATAATTGTATAATATTAGCCCGAGCGCTTGATTTTACTGCTACTAACAATGGTGTATCTGTTGCGGCAAACACTGGACTGTCTTTGATTGGCTCCCCTTTATAATCGAGATCAATAAATCTAACGTCGACATTTTCTCCTTCATCAAGCGTCTTCTCAACAGTTTCAACATCTCCAAACATAATCGCACCGACAAGTGTACAGAAGCTCCTTATCTTATTCATTTCATTCTGTTCCATAGTTGCAACTTCCCAATAACAAAACGAGCAAAGAAACTACTCATACGCGTTTACTGTTCTATCCTAATTAAAAAGAATTATCTCAAGAAGAACATAGTTCATTAAATTTTAGGTGGCACTTAATTCGGATTAACAAAACAGTTCGTTCCAATCAAATGCCACCCTCCATATTCTTAACAATCTAATTATTCCCACTAATTCTTTTGACATAAGCTAAAACATGTTTCTGCCGGCAATCCAAGAACCGTCATACAAACAGCTATACAAGCCAACCAGGGTGCCGGACCTTGATCGACGGGAACATCCTCCTGCACAAATCCAAATACATTAGTAGATAGAACAGCCAAAAGAGCCAATTTTAAACCTAAATTTACAATTTTATTCTTTTTCATTTTGTTTATTTCTCCTTTAAGAATTAACCTCATTAACGACTTCTACTTCTTGATCATCAGTCAACTTGCCAATCCAATACTTTACTACTTCACCTTTTTGATTAGTAATAATAAGAGTTGGCGTGCCAAAAGTATTTAGTGCAGAAATCGGTGCCTGTTTGACTTCAACTCCGCCGATGCCGAGCTGACTTAAATGCGCCGTCGCTTCCGCAACCGATTGCGGAAAAACGGCAACAATCTTGACATTTTTATTTTTAGTTGTTTCGACTAGTCGTTTATAAAATGACGCACTTTCATCACAGAAATGGCAGGTCGTCTGAAGTGCTAATATTAATGTCTTTGGTTGCGCCGACCAATTTTCATCTGGCAGATTGACTTGCTTGCCTATGGTTGGAACCAGAAACGCGGGTTGATTAACTCTAGGTTTAGCAAAAAAGTAGCGTTGAACTAGTATTCCAACCAAGAAAACCGTAGCGACTACAAATATAATATTAGCTGTCAGCTCTACCTTTCGAGAGAATTTACTCATAGATCTATACTTCTTGAGAAAAAGGAATAGTTGTGATATGCAACAAAACTATACCTTCTTAAAATTAGTGTCAATAGTTTTCCGCACAATATTGAGATATTCCGAGATTATTAAGTTACATCTTGAGAAAATATATCCCTGAAACAGACCGTTAGCTGCCTCTATCCTCTGCAATAAGTATGTATAGCCCTAAGTTCAGCCTACTTAAGAGATACTGCTTCTTTGATTCAGTGCCGCCCGTCCTTACAACTGAAGTAAGACAAAACGCTGATGACCAGCCACCTTTAAAGCTATTTTAATATTTCTCTGTTCATGTTCCGTTGACTGAGGGGGTGAATCATCTATTAGCCCTGATAATAATCCTATTACCAAGTCCGCCAGTTCAATGCGTTTAGAATGACGCGCTAACGCAGTTTTCAGTGCCTGGCGAAACAGCCAGCTCACCTCAGGTGCAATCCGAATTCCTTGACCTCTGTGCTTTGGAGCATTGACCACCAGCTCTTCTAAAAATTTATCAGTCAAGAGCGGCGCGATTTTGAAAAAAGATAGATTTTGATTAAATAAAAATGGTTCCTCAGCTTTCAGTGCTTTGAAAACATGACTCAACGACAGATAATTTTGTCCACGACGGATAGATTCATCTATTGCTTGATCTAAAACGCGAAGTGCTTTTCCAGCAAATCTATTACGATATTTATCTACATCGAACATAACTTTCCTGCTTTGAGCTTGAGCATTATAAAATCAGCTCTTTCTATCACTCAATATTTTCAGTGGTCTGCCAGGATTCTTATTTCGCTGGCGAGCTTTTTCCAATTCATCTGCATTAATAACGTAAGATCGTCCGACTTTATCGGCTTTAATGCTGCCGGTATTAATCATTTGGTTGACGCGAGCGCGGGTTACGCCTAATTCGGCTGCCGTCTCCGCTACACTGAATAATTTTCGATTATCCTTGCTCATTTTCAGACAGCATAATTCTGGAAATAATACTTGTCAATTGAATAGTATTTGATTGACTAAAATAGTTGACGATTGTATAGTATTTTATGGTAGTAATTAACAGTGGAGTAATGATTTATGATTGAAGAAATTAAATCTCTCGAAATTGAAGACGAAGAGCGAAAAATGTTAAAAGTTATTCGGCTTGAAATGATTGTTGATAAAAAGACATTAGCGAGATTTATTCCTGCGGCTTATTTGGCAGAACTATACCGCTATATTGATGAAGCTGATGAAGTAGAGATGCGGTTTAAGATTAACTCGGCGAACATATCAATTTTTCCCTGACGACATCTTTTTAAAACCTAAGTTTCAAGCAATAATTGACCAAAAATAACATATTGCCTATTATCGGTCGCGTTTTGCTTAAACTTTTTCGATTTTCCGAAAATTTGATGCTCAAACCACAATATCTTGTATTTGAGCAACTTCAAAACTATTCGTTTCGGATCGTTTTCCGGGATTTTTATTAAACACAATATATTGTGCAACGAATTTAGAGAATTTAATTTTCGTAAATTAATAAACTTTGATAATTTTATCTTAATCTGTTCGCTCCCCGCGAACGGATTATCCAGCGCGAAGGGGTGAGGACTTCGCGCTAATGGAAGGGTAACGGTGTGGGAGACGTTACCCTTTATTTTTTAACTAGCTGTAACAATAGAACAGAAACTAACTATATTTGTTGGTGTTTCTTGAGTAAGGCTTCGACAATTTGTTTCGGTTCTCGAAACGGCGTTTTTCGCAGTCTATCAATTGCTTCGGCGAATGAAATTAAATCTGTTTCGGCTGCCCGGTCGAGGACGCTTAGAGTGCCAATGGTGATAAATCCGAGTTTAGCAGCTTCGCGCCGTCCATCCTTTTCATCTATCAAGATTGCGTCTGCTCCGAGTTCTTCAGCCAGAAAAATTGCTTCGCGTTCTCCATAGTCTAAATTTTCGAGTTTATTGCTTGGGCTTACAAGTGCGGTTCGGACTTCAAGCCAAGTGGGTTTTGTGGTAATCCAATTTTTGATTTTTTCCGGCGTTCTCGCGTGCTGTAATTCATTCAAGACTGCCTGCGGTATGATTATTTGACCGAACAAGGTTGGTAAAATGTCTTGATAATCAGTTAAAATCAGGTAATTGAGGGGAGATGTATCGGAAACGACAATCATTTTTTAAGTAGAAAATCTAAATCCGCGTGTTCGCGTTCTAAATCTTCAAAGCTATACTCCAAATCAATGCGGTGTGCCTTCAGAAAGGCATCTAATTCGAGCCTAGTTTCTAAACCTAACATCTCCATTACCTGAAAGCCGGTTAAGCGGTCTGAACGGTAGCCTTCAAGCGCGATTGCTTCCAGCGCGGCGCGTGATAAGTCATTCTTGCTAATACCGAGCTTTTCAGCGACTGACTCCGGTAATTCAACTGTGATTGCAATACTCATAGATTTTTCCTTTTAAAGTCTTTAGATTCAATTATAAATTTTACCATTTTATTTGTTCAAAATTAATCTAATTTTGCCTACCTTCTTGTTGCGTCCGATAACACAAGGGTTAAGAATAAGATTAAAATAAAGGTTAAATACAGGTTAAGAAGGATAGGCGCGATTTTCAAAAAACATCTCTTTTATTTTCAACAATTATCGGACGCTATGTGTAGGTCAGAACTAGATACGCGCCCTTTTTTTTCTTGAAACCTGTCAAAGAATCGCTCAAAAATTCTCCTTTTTTCCTAAGTGTAGGTCAGAACTAGATAATGTGTAGGTCAAAACTAGATAGTTTTTGGCTAGGTGTAGGTCAGAACTAGATAATGTGTAGGTCAAAACTAGATACTTTCCCTGCTCTCCCTGTGGAAAACTTCATCAAAATCTATCAAAAAGCTGCTGGTGTAGGTCAAAACTAGATAAAGTGTAGGTCAGAACTATGTAAAAGTGTAGGTCAAAACTAGATAAAGTGTAGGTCAGAACTAGATACTTTTTAAGTTAATCCACGCATTTTCTTTGCTCTCGCGTTCGCTCTTTTTACATCAGCGATAAAATCAAAATGCGGCTGAAATTTTAATTTCGCATCAATCAATTTTGTTCTCGGCTTTGAATCAAAAATCTTATCTACTTTGCAGTTTAGAACGACGTTCTTTTCCTTCATTTCCTCAATGGCATTTTCAACTTCAACTAAATTTTGCTGTATGCGCTTCTGCGGCGTTAAGCCAAAATCTCTAACTATGGTTGTCAAAAGAATTTCGTAGGAATCTGTAAAGCTCGCCTGCGTGAAATGGTGCGACATTCTTTTGTGAAGCTGCCGGGCGATGACGCTCCGGTAACTCATAACCTTGTCGTAATTGATTAGTCGGTAAGTCCCGGATTTTATGCTGTGCGTAACGAGCGGCGAAAATCTAACAAAGGTCTGCGTTTCGCTGCCCTTTCCTTTTAAGCCGAGTGTTTCAATCGGGCTAAAGAAAAGCTGAACTTCTGTATCTTCGGATTTTATTTCAATATCTACTTTCGTCAGGATTTCTAACGATTCTTTTAATTGGTCGTAATCAAGGCTATGCCCCTTTTCTTTCAATTCTTTCTGAAGTTGGTAAAGCGTGAAAACTATTCCAGCTTCTCCGTCCAGCATTAAACTCTGCCGCTCGGTCATAAGTTTGCGTAAAGCGTCCTCTACAAGCTCCTCACGCTTCGACGGGTAAAACTCTTTGAATCCGCCCTCTATCTCAATTCTGGCTGGCATCAAATTTAAAAGATACTTTCTGCCTCTGCACTCAAATTCGCGCTTTAAACTGTCTAAAAATTTCCCGTTAAGCCTTTCAACCTTTCCCCAAACATATTTTGGTATAAAGTCGTAAAGCTCGATTGATTGTGAGTAATTATCTTCGTCCGGCTCTAAGTCAAACAAAGTAAGCTGAATCGGCTTGGTTGCTTCAAGATGCTCAAACTTTTTAGACTTCTCGCGTTTTCTCCGGCGCGGCTTTTCCTTTGCTATTTGCTCCTTCGGTTTCATTTACGTTTTTGCGTTGCTGAAATTGTAAAATGTTAAAAACTCAAAATTATTCTTCAATCCACTTCTTTAATAATTCCTCAATCAACTCGCTAAATTCACCTTTATTTTCGCGGTCTAAAAGTTTTATTGAAACTCGCCGGTAAGTGTCGCGGCGAACATAAGCCGTTACTTGCTGAAACTCGGCATTGCTGCGCTTTCCATTCGGTCTGCCGCGTCTGGGTGCGGTCGCGTCATCGCTTCCGTTGCTTCTTAATTCGATTTTCACCGCCGATTGTTCAAATGCTTTGCTTTGCGGCGTTTCCTTTACCTCAATTTGTTTGGTGTCCTGTAATTGCTTAACTGCCTGTAATCCAGCGAATCTGTTTTTGCTCATCGTTTGAAAATCTCCTTTCCAAGCGTAGTAAATTCTTCCCAAGCTATTTGTCCGTCTTTTAAATTATCAACCGTCTTGCCTTGCAAAGCTGCTCTTTCGCATATCGCTCGCCGGTGAATCTCTGTTTTGCAGTATGGAACTTTGATTTCATCGAACATCGCCTTTGCATCTCTCGCGGCGTTGCTTCTCGGCGGAACTAAGGTTAATAAAACCTTGTAATTTTGAGCATCGAAACTTTGCAAGCTGGCGACAATTTTCAAAAGCGCATCGAGGCTTAAAGCATCGGGTTTCGTCGGTATCAAAAGCAAGTCGCTTTCTGCGGAAAGTGTTTTGAGTTCTTCGGCTGAAGGTCGCGCCGGCGTGTCTATGATGATATTGCTAAAATCTCCGGCGTGAGCGGCAAGCTCACTTTCGTCAATTACTTGAAAAGGGAAGTTGCCGCGCTCACTCCAAGCAAGCGCGGAACGGTTCGGGTCGCCGTCAACTAAAACGGTTTTCGCCTTTTTTTGAAAGTATGCTGAAAGATGAACTGCGGTTGTCGTTTTTCCTACTCCGCCTTTGAAACTTGCGATTGAAACGAGCATTAATTTCTCCCTAAGAAATTTGCTGTTATCATTCCACAATCCTTATGTTTTGACAACTTAACATTTCAGAATTTTACATTTTCACAATTTTAGCAACGCAAAATGTTAGAACATTAAAGGCTCACTATCTTAGTTTTTTTGATTTTTTAGTTTCGTGTCCAATATGCCAATATAAGCAAAAATTACAGGTATAAGCGTGAAGCTGTCCTCTCTTTTTTCCGTTTTTTTCTAATGAGCGAATAGCACAAATGGCGGCTATCTCTGAATGAAATCGGTATTTGATTCCGCACGAACGCTTTTCTAAATAATAAATGGGTTTTATACAGTTACCGCTCTCCGGCATTATTTTTAATGTGAAATTTTATCTTAGAGATTCATACAAGCATATTTTATCATCAAGCAAATTGTTTTCTAATTTTGTTCACTTGCTAATCTTAAAATCCGGTAGGGTGTAAATATCGCCAATCAAATAAATCAGTAATAACGGAAATGAAAGAAAAATAAAGATTACTGAGATTTGATATAGTATTCTTCTTTGTTTTGGCATTTCATACTTCCTAAAATATCTAAAATCTTCAACATCTTCACGTTTAGGTAATTCACAGAATAAAAGAATAAATAATGCTTGCAGTAATAAAGCGGCAAAAAATTTCTTGTATAAAAATTGTTCTGAAAAAAGGGAAGTAAAACCTTGAAAAGTAAGCCAACAACTGAGAAATAAACTTCCCGGAAAAATAAAATCTCTGATTTTCAAAAATCCGTTTTTGATTTTTTCGTAAACATCTACGCTAATTGGCAAAATAGCAGAAAGCCTTGCACAAAGGCAGAAATTGACAAGCAGAATCCAAAGGGAAATAACCGTTTTGGGAGAAATATTTTCGTTAATGGTATCTGCAAAACGTGGGACAAACCTTGATAATGCAAAAAGGAATGGAAACAAAAGAAAAATTTTAAGATGATGTTTTTTGCATTCCCAAAAGTAGCTCTTAATAGGCTTAAAGAAAAACTCAAAACAACTTAAAAGAAAACTTAACGCGGATTCTAATATATCTTTTTTAGTGGCTGTAAAACCCATAATAACTATCAAACCTCATAATTATTATAAACATTATTTGAAAATATTTTTGTGAATTTTTAGAGAAAAGGGCGAGCTTTGGTTGGTTTCCAATTGCTCGCCCTTCCAGTCGGAAGTTTACCGGGCTAGTCGTCGGTTTCCTACGCCCGTTATCTTCTTCCGTCCTGATTTCTACACACTATACTTTAAATAACTATTCGTTGTATTGGTTTATAAACCTAAAAATTCATTGTTGTAATGGACGATGACGGTATGAGTTGAAATGGTCAAGCTCTGTTTTATAGCGTTCAAAGTAACTAAAATCTGGATACATCATAGTTGTCGGAATCTGCAAACATTTTATTTTTTGGTTGTAAATTATTGCGCTGCTTCTCCGGCTCGGCGGCGTTAGCTCATTGAGCGTTATCATTCGCATACTATTTTCAACGAC
>MWWH01000457.1_pt1 | contig 11818 bp, 16 predicted proteins | sample 1047231 | NCBI WGS metagenome assembly MWWH01 (sample SAMN06349967, study PRJNA376086) | soil metagenome | isolation source: MG3-2 sample Antarctic (ecotone) soil | place: Antarctica | collected 2015-01-13 | reverse complement strand
CCGCTAAAGACGCCGCGCAACACCTGGATTTTAGAAGCGATTTTAGAAAAGCTCGAAGGGCAGAAATAAGAGGAAACTTTTTCCGAAAATTGCCGATAACTTACACAGTAAGTTATTTTGCTTAAAGGAGTAATTATGGCAAACGGCATCTTCAACATCTTAACCAATAAAATCTTTCCGGCGACCGCGCCCGACAGCCAGACCGAGAGCGGCAAATTAAAGGAAGCGCCGTTTGCCCCGCCGATAACAAACAGCGAAGCGGGAACGGCACTAAATCACATCACAGAGCAATTCGTCGCTCAACAAAATTCCGCGAATCGAACGGCAGCGGTCAGAAGCTCAACAGACGGCGACACCGAAAAGACAGTTACCGATTTTCTGCGCGAGATAAAAAGCCAACAGCCGTTCGACGAAGCCGCACTTGCCAAAAAGAAAGTAAGCGTCGAGTTGAAACTCGGCAAACCGCCGCAAGAAATGTCAGTAGCCGATTACGACGCGGCGACGTGGAAAGCCATTTTCAACAAAGCCGGTTATTCGATATTAACTGATAAAGAATTGGGAATGGCTGTGCAGGCGTTAAAAAATACGGGCTATAAATCAACAGACGACGGCTTTACGTTATCAAATCTGCGAGAATTCGACGCACTGCCCGGACCGATGTTCGTCAAAACAGACCAAGCGACGATTGAAAAGGCGAAACGCGCCGGTCAAGCCGTTTTGCAGTATCAGGAATACAAAGCCAAAGGAGTGGACGAAGCAATCGAGAGCGGCAAAAATTACGTCAACGGCGCGCTCGGCGGATTCGTCGAAAAACCGTATAACGCCGTTGTCAACAACATCAACGGCTTGAGCGAACCGTTCAGAGCGGGCGAGCAGAAAGTATTCGGCACTAATTACCTTCCCGAATTGCCGCGCTCGACCATCGGCGACAAAAGCGAGTATTGGCAGCAGAAAAGATACGGTAACGTCTCGCTCAATATGATGGGCGAAGGCGCGGCGACGATTCAAGTCGGCATTATGACGGGCAGACCGCTATATAACTCACGAATCGGCGCATTATTAGGTGTGCAGGTCGGAGTATACAATGTCGGCGTCGGCGCGACGGGCAACGACCCGCTGCATCCGGGACGCGAGATGAACGATTTTGAGCGCGGTTCGAGAATCGTCGGCGGCGCGATGGGCGTCGTCTCCGCGCCATTTTCAGCGGGCGGACGAGTATTATCAAACGACGCTCTCACTTTTCCAAATGCGGCGCGAAACACGGTTAGAAATCTCGATGAGATATTCAGACCGCCGAGCAACCCGCCGCTCGCACCGGCGGGAAATGTGCCGGGCAGGTTCGGCACAAGGATTTTTACGGGTAAAACGCCAGTTGAGAAAATGGGCGAGCCGATGGAGATTTCCATTTCGGCTGACGAAGCTAACTTAGAGCATATTCATAAAGGACGCCAAGCACCTTACGGCGGCACTCGCGCGCGTGAAATAATTTTGGAGAATGATACTATTTTCGTCCGCGTTCACGGGGAAAAGAATCAAACTCGTTCGTGGATGATGCGTGCCAAAGACATTGAAGGTTTAACTGCACGGCAAATCAAAGACAAATTTGCTCTGCCTGAACTTCCGAAATACATCTCCGATGTGTATGTTCCGAAAGGAACGCGAATTATTACCGGTAAGGTTGCATTACAGAAAGGATGGGGCAAAGGCGGCGGCATTCAATATGAACTCAAAGATGAGCTTCCAACGTCAGCTTGGAAAAACAGGAGACTACTTAAATGACTAAAACTTTGAGCAATTTCGTAGTTGAAAAGGAAAAGCTAATTTTTAACTCAGGCGAAGTTGTTGCTTTTCCGTATCCGATTAAGAAAACATTAGAGTTCGATAATATTTTTGTTGTGATGTTGGAGATTCAGCCCAAAAATGGTTACAGCAATAATGTTTTCGCCGTTAATCAAGAGGGTAAAATATTATGGCAAATAGAAAAACATCCAAAAAATCTTGACACAAGCGTATGGTTAGACTTAAACCGTAAAGGAGACTACGCACAAGTTGGAAATTGGGATGGCTTAGAACTAATCGTTGAGCCAACAACGGGAAAAATTCTTCAGGAATGGGTTGGTAGATAGCATAATGCTTTAGATAAATAGATAGGAACAACGATTTTCACGGACAAAACGCCGATTCAGAAAATGGGCGAGCCGCTGGAAATTTCTATTTCATCGGATAAAGCAAATGCCGACCATATCAACGCGGGGGAAAAACCACCTTACGGCGGAGCGCGAGCGCGGGACGTTATTCTTAAAAACGATACGGTATTTGTTCGTGTTCACGGCGAAGATAATCAAGCTAGTTCTTGGATGATGCGTGCGGAAGACATAGAAGGATTGACCGCAAAGCAAATAAAGGAGAAATTTGCTTTGCCAGAACTTCCGAAGTATATTTCGGAAGTTCACGTTCCGAAGGGAACTCGCATTTTTATCGGTAAAGTTGCGCCACAAAAAGGTTGGGGTAAAGGCGGCGGCATTCAGTATGAACTTAAAGGCGATAGACTTCCGCTTTCAACTTGGAAAAATAGGAAACCAATTAAATGACTCAAACAATCAACAGTTTTTCCATTACAGAAGGAGAATTGCAGCTTGATTCGGGCAGGAAAGTTACTTTCTTATACCCAATAATAAAAGCAGTTGAGTTTGACAATATTTTCGTAGTAATGCTGGACGTGCCGCCGGGCGCACATTACAACGAAAATGTTTTTGGAGTTGATGCCGACGGCAATATCATCTGGCAAATTGAGAAACTCCCCAGCCCATACCCGGATACAATTTACGTTAGCCTGAATCAGCAAGGAGATAAAGCTAAACTCAACAACTATGATGGTTCTGAGTTGGTTATCAATCCCGCAACGGGACAACTGATAAACAAACGATTCGTAAAATAATGGAAATATGAAGGAAGTAAAATGAATCAAATTACTAAACTTTCTTCAACTAATGACAGACAAATTGTGATTGGAGATAAACCGGTCGAGTTTCCGCATCCGGTCGCGGAAATGCTGGAATTTCCTGAAACCGTAGTCGTTCGGCTGGAAGTGCCGCCAAAATCAGGATTGAACGAGAATGTATTCGGTATAAATTATAATGGCAAATTAGTTTGGCAAATACCGCAACAAGAACACATTAGAGAAGACAGTCCTTACACTGGCATTAACCGAGAGAAAGATAACAAAGTCGGTTGTTACAACTGGGACGCGACGCTTTATATTGTTAATTCTACAACCGGCGAAATCGTGAGCAAAGAGTTTTTGAAATAATCAGTTCGCAAAAGCTACAGCATCAATAAAGAGTAAGGACAGCCCAAATAAATTCAAAGTTGAATGTAAGCAAAGGAAACGAAACCCGTTTATAAGGTGAGTTGACTTCTTTTCACGATTCGAGTTTTACCCGAAATTGTCCGCAGCTTGACGGGCGCAAAATAAACTTTTCCGTTTCGCCTTATCAGACTGAAAAGCAACGCGCCTTTTTTGAAGTTTCCAAAATTCCGAACCGCAACAGTTTTATAAAAGAAATCAATCCGACTTTTTCCCGCTTTGGTTATGCAATCGTAATTTTCCAGAACGCGACCGGACGACCGGAACCGAGCCGACTTTTTCCCGACCGTAACTTTATATTCAGCGTAGGGCGCAACGTCGTAAAAATTCCGATGCGCGCCGCTCCCCGTTTCCTGAAATTGATACGAGCCGACCCATTTTTGATTTTGAGCCGACGCCGCAGCCGGAAGAAAAACCAAAATTAAGAGCCACGCCGCCGGAGAATCGAGCAGTTCAAAACCCCATTTGAAAATCAGAATAGCCAAAATCGAAGCGACCGCCGCGCCCGCCAAAACCAAAAACCCGGACGAAACCGAAAGATTTTCCGCGCCGGATTGGAAAGACCAGCGGACGAAACCGAAGCCAAAAATTAAAATTAAAATCTTCATAAATTCCTTTTTTCTTAGCTGGCAGCCGTCGCAAATTGTCGCCAATCGAAACGATTTTCGAGAGCCGGATTTGCCCTTTTTCGCCACTGGTTCGCCCGTCTTAAAAACCCGTTTGCGAGTTCGGCAGCGTCATTTTTTTGACCCGATTGAACCAACTTTGCAAACCGATTTTTTTCCGTTCCGACGATTTTAATTTTATTCATACTCACCTCATTTTTGCGGATTTCGCTTGACAACCAACACTGTTTAACTTATACATCGTCTCTGCTGTTAGTCAAGGCAAGGCAAGGTATGCGTCTGTGCTACCGCACAGACACCGAACCGCAAAGCCGGTTCGCCTTGCCGCCTACGGCGGGAAAGACGGAAGAACAAATTAGGAGTAAAAACGATGTTAGAAAATCAAGAAAGTTACTGGGAATCGGCAGCAGCCGAATATCTGAAAACCGGAGTTTTGCCAAAGGACGAAAGACAAAAAGCGTCGGTTTTGGCAACGGCGCGAAAGATGAAAAAAGAGCGGAAAATGTCGGAAAAAAGTTTCTCGCCGAGTTACAAAAAAACCGACGCGGACATAATTGTTTCAAACCAGCACACGAAAATAATCTTTGACCCGGCGAATTTTTACCATCTGTAAATCCTTATTCGAGAGACAGTAATTGCGGCCCCTCAAATTCAAGATACAGTCTTGAGTATCTCGAATGAAGAATTTGAAACGGTTGCCAAAGCCGAGCCGACAAAGTTAATCGAGACGCTTGAAAAAATCATCGTCGGCGAAATTTCCGTTCGGGTTCGAGAAAATATTTGCGGCGGACTGGACGACGAAATGAAAGTCGATTTTCATAAGTCGGTCAAAGACGCTATCGGCGAGTATCAAGAGGAAATTCAGTTCGGGGAGATGAATGACCACTAAGCGACATTGGAAATCGAAACAACTTCCGCGAGTTTTTACGGTCAGAGCGACCGAAAACGAATACGAGCGGATGAAAGAATTAGCGGACGCGGCAGAGCTTTCTTTGTCGCGTCTTCTGATTGACGCGGCAATCAACGGACAGCCGAGAAACACCAGCGAAATCAGAGAAGATAAAAAACTGATTGAAAGGGCAATTTACGAATTAAATAAAATCGGCACGAATCTAAATCAGCTTACCCGGCAAACGAACGCCAGCCTTAGAGGACACGGAGAACCGGCGACACGCGGCGAGCTAAAGGAAATACAAGCCGGTATCAAAGAACTGATACAAAGGCTTTTAGATGAATTATGAGTATCGGCAAATTTTCATCAGGCGGCGTCAGACACGGCAGCGCGGCGCACGTCGATTATATTTTGCGAGACTCGGCTTGCGACGATGTGAGCCTTTACAACTTGAAAGAATTGGAAGGCGCAGACCGAGAGGAAACCAAAACAAATTGCATCAGCTACGCAAAAACAAAATCCGATATTGAGTTACCCAAACGCAAAGACGCGGTTACTCATTACCGGGGAATTTTAAGCTGGAACGGCAAAGAGGACACGGAAAAAGCGCGGGAAATGGCGCATCAATTTTTGAAAGATAATTTCAAAAACAGCCGCGCCATCGTCGCCGTTCATCAGGACACGAATAATACGCACGTTCATCTTTGGGTAGAAGCCCGGCAGACAAACGAAAAGAAAATCCATATGAACCCGGAAGTATATAAAAAGCTCGATGAAAAATGGACGCAGCAATACGACCGCAAATACGGAACGAACTACGCGCCGGAGTATAAAGCCAAAAAGGAACAAACCAAGGAATTTACTAAAGGATTGACAGCGGACAAGCGCAAAGGCAAAAAGGAACGCCCGCCCAATAAACCGCCGCGTTACGCAGACGGAGCAGACAGCAAATATTTCAGAGAGAAAGAAGCAAGAGACCTCGGAGTAACCCGGAATGACGAAAACCGAACTGGAAGCCATCAACGACCTTTTGAAGTTAGAGATTCAGCAGTTGAAAAAGCAAATCACGCCGTTGCTGGAAGCGAACAACACTTTGCAGAGAGCAAACGCAGCTTTGAACAATCAAATCAGCAAATTGACGCGGGAAAATCAGCAATTAACGAAGGATTCGAGCGAGCAAATCAAGAAATTGACCGCGCAAATTCTGGAGTTGGAGAACTACGTCAAGACGTTGCGCGAGTGGTTGAAATCGAGAATCAACAAAAAATAGAAAAGGAGAACGATAGAAGTTATGAAAGATAATTCAACAAATGCCATCGAAAAAAACATCGTCGAAAGGACGGTAAATCACGGCTTGAAGTTTTACGAGAGCCGCAGCGAAACGACGCGCAATCTGATAAAAGAAAGAATTTTGCCGGTTACGGTAGTCATTCTTTTGATTTTCGGAGCGTTATTTTACTTGATGCTAAAAGCAACCAGCTTCAACAACGTCGGCGGTGCTATCAGCGGCGCACTGGCATTAACCTTCGGCGTCGGCTTTTGGTTTGTGCTAGTGCCTTATCTGGCTTACCTGATTTTCAGGAAGAAACCCGTAGAATCGGACGCACACGGCAGCGCGCGAGTAGCGACCGACGACGAGCTAATAAAAGAAGGATTTCTCCGGGAAGCCAATAAACTCAGATTGGCAGAAGGAGAATTTTGTTTAGGGATTCGCCCGCTTCCGCATAATCCGAGACCGGGCGAAGGCGTCATAGTAATTGTGCCGAAGCATCGAGCAGCGCGGCACGGGATGAACGTCGGCGCGACCGGCGTAGGAAAAACAGTATTTATGGCGATTCCAAATATCGTTTTCGCCAACAACCGAACCGAAAGCCAATTTGTAACCGATGTTAAAGGCGAACTTTGGGAGAAAACCAGCGGTTTAAGAAAGTTTCCGGTCTGCATCGCGCCACTCGAACCGGAACGAAATATGCTCCGGTTCAACTGGATTCCGGCGATGAAAGAAAACCCGATATTAGCGGAGAAATTCGCGCAAGCCGTCGTTTTCAACCGGTCAGAAAACAAAGATTCGCACTGGACGCAGGCAGCCGTCGAGCTTTTACAATCGGTTTGGCTGCATACGGCGACGACCGACCAGCCGAATCCGTTAATGGCTTACGAAATTCTATTCGCCCCACGCGAGCAGCTTCGGCACATTTTGGAAAATTCGCCGTCGAGATTCGCCCGCGAAGCATCGCGGCAGTATCTGGACGCGCCCAAAGAAGAAACAGGCTCGATACTTTCAACGACCCGCGCAGCTTACAAATGGATGCGAATCCCGGAGTTAAAGGAATTTTGCAATCGTAACGACGCCTCGGACTTTTCCTTTATGAGAAACGGAGTAGACGGAATCGCGCCGACGGTTTATTACCAAGCCAGAGAAGATGAAGTCGAGCTACTGAAGCCGCTGAACGCCCTGTTTTTTACATATATGCTTTGGCAGCTAAAAAACATCGACGGCAACACGGTTAAATTCATTATGGACGAGTTCGCCAACTTCGGAAAAATCCCGAATTTCGAGAGCGAAATCACGCTTTTGCGAAGTCGTAAAATGCCGTTTTTCATCTTCCTGCAAACGCTTAGAAGCCAATTAGAAGCGATTTACGGGAAAATCGGAACGGACACAATCTTATCAAATCTGCACATCAAAACGGCTTTTAACGGGCTGGAAAACGACGACGCGGAAATGATTTCAAAGAGTTTGGGCGAGTTTACCAACGTCGCCGACGTTCAGCAGGAAGACGGCAAAAGGAACACGCAAATAAACGCCCGGCGACTAATGACCGCCGACGAAGTAGCAAGAATGTCGAAAGAAATGATTGTTGTTTTCCAATGCGGAGAGCTTCACCCGTTTTTAGTGAAACGCCAAGCGATGACGGGCAAAGAGGAAAGCATAACGGACGAGCAAGCAAAGAAAATCAGCAAAATGACGCGCAAGCCTTTACCCGTTATCGTTCTGGACGCACCGCCGCCAGCCGCGCCGCAGCCGAGCGACGAACCGCCGCCGATGCCGGAGATACGAGCAGCAAAAGCAACGACGACGAAAGAAGAACCGCCGGAGATGCCGGATTGGGACGACGATTTAATTTTCCCCGGCGACGGAAACATAAACTAAAAGGGAAAGGCTTTCCTATGCGGGAAAGCCCACCCTATACAATGAGAGAAAAAACCGCTGTTAATCGGTAGAATCTCTACGAAAGGGATTCTACCGAAGCCATCAAAAATATACAATGAGGTAGAAAAATGTCTAGTTTTATAGAAAGTGTCATTCAATCAACGAAAAATTTAGAAAGCCTGCTGACAAAAGAATTAGGCGCGACCGGCAAAGGCTTACACGAAAAAGCAACGAGCGTCGAGCATTTAATTCCCGCCGAATTGCTCAAGAAGATTCGATATATCGCCAGCGTCAGAAACAAGCTAATGCACGAAAGCGACTATGTTTTCGACGGCAACCCGGACGAATTTCTAAAAGAGTGCGACCGAGCTTTCGGCGGACTAAATAACGCAGCTTACGATTTAGATATACGCGGCGAAAGAAACCCCGACGTTTTGAATCTCGAAGACGTAACACCGGCGATGCTCGTGCCGAGATACCACGAAGCACAACCGGAAGATGAAAATTATTGGAAAAACATCGACACACCGATGCCGCCGCCGTCGCAGCCGAAAACCCCGAAGAAAAAACGCTCTTTTTTTTGGATATTGATTGCAGCGGGCTTTGTCGGTTTAATCGGCTTATTCATTTTCGCACCGCCGACCGCGCAGCCGGAGAGCGACCGCGCCAGCAGCAGCGCGCCGACGCCGACGAAGCCGACCGCGCCGACACCGGCAGACGTGCCGACCAAGCTGATTGACGATTACGCCGGAACATACGATGCATTGTCCTGCACGTTTGATTTTTACAACGTCGGAAAGCAGTTTTTTATAAAAGAACAGGACGGATGCGGCAACCAAATTTATGAATTAATTCCGGTTTCGGCGACAAGCTTCAAATTTGTAAAAGATATTCCATATTCGCCGTATAACGGCACGGTTGATTTTATTAGCAAAAACGGGAAAACGAGCGGGCTTCAGATTACCAACAGAACGGAGCGGAAATTTTATAAAAAGGTGAAATGATTCGGCGTCGTTTTACCTTGTTCGCTTCTTAAACGAGCCGCACGACCTCAATAGAAGCGATTCAAGGTAATTCGGCGAGTATAGGCAAAAGCGGATGAGCGCCCGGCGCTTCGCCGGTTTGCCATAGCGGTTTTAGATGCCGTCCGATAATAATAAACGCAGTTATCCTATAACATCAGCCGAAAGACCGTCGATAAAGTCCAGATTCGGCGAATACCACACAAAACCGGATAAATCCTTGAACGTAGCGAGCGGAAATTTTTCGATTAACTGCATTTGCCGAACGCGCTGCATCGCTTCGACCTGTCTTTTTAAGATTTTCCGGTAAACTTCCAGCCCTTTTTCCCTGATAATGTCGCGCCAATTCTCGCGTTTTATTTTAATCGGCGGCTGAACTTCCATATTTTGACCGGAAACGCCGGAAGATTCGGAAATTTCAGCAGAATTTTTCCCGTCAGTTAAATACTTTGTATCAAGATAGTCTTTATTATGTTGTGCAGCTTCGCTTTCGGCTTGAATCTGTTTGACGGCTTCCTTTTTGGCGTTAATCAGTTTCGCCGAATCTTTCAGACGCCCGGCAAGCTCGAACATTCGACCCCACCTTTTGACGTTCGCCACTTCGAGCAGATGCGCCGCCGGTATGCTTTCCCAGCTTTCCGACTTGGTAACATACTTGCAAACTTCGTTTAGAGCGTTTTCAACCGACCTGACCAGCTTTATATTAACCACCGGCGAATTTCCTTTCGTCTCACATTTCCAATCCAGCCCGGACGCGGCGAACGCGCTTTGCAGACAACGACGCCAGAGCCTTTTAAGATGCTTTTCAGGCAGGAAAAAGGAAATCGCAAGTAAATGTATGTGCGCGTGATAAGAATCATCAGCGCGCACAGTAAATTCAATGGATTTGACATAACCGCCGAAATAATTTTTCGTGAAATCGAGTTTTCTAAACAAATCCCAAGCGTGAGAAAGCAGCTTGATAGTTTCAGTGCAGGAGAGCGAGACTTTCGGCATCGTGAGAGTTACAAAGCGATAGCGTTCTTCCTCGACGATGTAAGTTTTCGAGCCGTGCGGGAGATATTCGCGCCTTACAAGCCGCGTCATCTCGATAGCTTCACGCGCCTTTTTCCGATTCAGTTTCGCAGCCTTATCGACGCAGGAATGACAGAGCTTTGAGCCGCAGCCGTAGAGATTGCCGAAACCGTCGTAACATTCGCCGTCGGCGTTATTTAAATCATCGGCGAGAAAATGATTGAATTTTGAGGAGCAGGAAGCAATTCTATCGGCGAGACCGAGCGCGACCGCATCGCCCGCCGCCGACGCCGCAGCTTGTAGAACTTCGGCGACGGATTCGCCTTTTTCACGCCGGTAATAAGCACGCTCCGCAGGCGTCCGCGTGTATTGCGCGTTCGATTCGTAGTTCGGATATTTTTGGAGTTTTGGATTTGCTGACATTCAAGCCCTTTTTAATTAGGTATTAGGCTTGAATTAGCTACTCATTTTGAGTATGATAATTGACAGACCCGATACCGCCGCAATCGGTTCGTAGGTTTAGAAAACGTCAACTGCTTCCAACAGTTGGCGTTTTTGCTTTGGTGAAAAGAACTAAATCAAATTAACCTTTTCTCAGATTTTACGCAAATTTTGTATATCAAAATTTCGCTTATACCTTCATCTTGTATTGAGAAAAATAAATCAAATCTTTACGTTTCCGCAGAAATAATATACTTTATCTAGCTAAAGTATATCAACAGCATATTTAAAATAATATGATTTTAGTAACCGGCGGAATCAAAGGCGGCAGCGGAAAAACGACCGTCGCCATAAATTTAGCCGTGATGCGCTCGAAAGCGGGCTTTGACGTGCTTTTGATTGACGCCGACGACCAAGAGAGCGCGAGCGATTTTACAGCCCTTAGAAACAAATCAAACGACACCGGCGCAGGCTACACTTGCATAAAGCTCACCGGCGCGAACGTCAGAACCGAAACGCAGAGATTGAAAGACAAATATCAAGACATCATCATTGATACGGGCGGGCGCGACACGACCAGCCAGCGCGCAGCTTTGACGATTGCAAATGTTTTGCTCGTTCCGTGCGCGCCGCGCTCGCTGGATATTTGGACGTTGGACAAAGTTTCAAAGGTGATTGAGGAAGTCCAAGCCGTCAACCCGAATTTGACCGCATACGCATTTATAAACCGAGCCGACCCACGCGGCACGGACAATCAGGAAGCCGAAGAAATCCTAAAGAATGTTTCAAACATCAGCTTTATAGATTGCCCGCTCGTTACCCGGAAAGCGTTCGGAAACGCGACCAGCGCGGGCGCGGGAGTGGTTGAATTAAAGCCGGAAGATGAAAAGGCGACGGAAGAAATCGAAGCCTTGTATAAATATATTTTTGACAGACAATAGATATACTATTGCTACATTTTAATAAAATTATGCCGATTGCAAAAAAGCCAACGCAGGACGAAGAAGCGAGCCGGAGCGAAATAAACGCCGTAATTTCAAAAGGCGGCAGCGTAGCCAAGACAGACAAAGCCGGAAATCAAAAGATTTTGATTCGTATTCCTAACGGGCTGCTCGACCGGGTAGATACCGATTTGAGTTCACGACCGCTAAAGACGCCGCGCAACACCTGGATTTTAGAAGCAATTTTAGAAAAGCTCGAAGGGCAGAAATAAGAGGAAACTTTTTCCGAAAATTGCCGATAACTTACTCTGTAAGTTATTTCGCCTAAAGGAGTAATTATGGCAAACGGCATCTTCAACAT
>MWWH01000456.1_pt1 | contig 11821 bp, 10 predicted proteins | sample 1047231 | NCBI WGS metagenome assembly MWWH01 (sample SAMN06349967, study PRJNA376086) | soil metagenome | isolation source: MG3-2 sample Antarctic (ecotone) soil | place: Antarctica | collected 2015-01-13 | reverse complement strand
AGCTCAGAGTAGTTGTATTTAAACAAATACGGGTGTGTGTGTGTGATGGGCGCAAGTATTAAGTCTGCAAGAAAAGCTTCAATTACAGGCTCAAGATATGTTTCGTTTTTTGATCTTGGGAAGTAATGACTAGCCAATTCTGTTGCATACTCTTTTAAAGTTTCGTTCTTGAAGTAGCCTGTTAGATTTCCTCTCGCATCAATTAATCGCTTTTGTATCTTAATAACTTTTAGTTCTAAATCGCTTACCATAAAAATACCTACGCAAAATATATAAAGCTTTAACTACGAAGTAGTTAGTAGTCCTATTTAAGGGCTACATATAATTTTACCTCTGAAAAAAAAGTCTTGCTCCGGTAGGTTTTGCGAGGTACTGCTATGGACAAGTCGAACCTTAGTAAAAATATTTCGACAACGATTCTTTGAAAACCGAAAAACCATTTCAAGCTCTAAGCTTTTGCGGTCACATGATGCCGATCATGTTGCGGGGTGACTCCTGCATTTGCGTAAAAAGCTTGGTCGCACTGGAAAGCCGGATGCGCGCGAACGTGCCAGTCCGGTTTGGGAGGGGGTGCTGCAAGGAATGTATCTATAAAGGTGCAAACTGAAGCGGTGTCTACCTCATCTTTCGTAGCCTTTCCTGATACTACTTTTAATTAAAAGTAATAACGTGTTGGGGTTGGATTCGGGCTAGTGCGCTTGGATATCTTTAGACCATAGTGGCATTGGATAGCGTTTGCTGTTTAATGCGGAAACACACAAGGGATTTCTTCAAAGGAAATTACTTGTAGCTCTTGTGGCGGCGGCAGCGGGCGATTAAAAGCCATTGCCGTTATAGCAGTCACTAAAAAGCCTCAATGGGAATTGTGGGCAAGAGCTGTGCGGTGGGTAAACGAAAGTGAAGCTTTAGATAAAACCTATCATACTAGTACCTTGTAAGGTTAGTTTTTAGATTGCACCTTCTCATAGTGGCGGCTCAGTTTTTCTCTCGCCTGAGAGATCGAAAACTGCCACTCGACCTTGACCTCCAACTTATTGCGTTCTTTGACAAGCGATTGTATCTCCCGCGCAACTTCTTCGATTGCCTTGATGCGCCGCGACAAACAGATGCGCGAGAGCGCCGAGAGTTCCAACTCCGCCATGTTCAACCATGAACCTTTCTTCGGCGTGTAATGCAGCTCGAAGCGTTGTGCCAACTCAAAGGCTTCAGCAGGCGGCAGGTTCTCGTAGAATGAACTTGCATGGTGTGTGTTGAGATTGTCCTGCACTAAGACGACCTTCTCAGCCTGCGGAAATGACGCGGCGACTCGCTGCATGAACCGGCAGTAATCGGCTTTTGTTCTTTGTTTGCTGGTTTCTACAATGCGCCTACCCGTCAACGGCTCGAAGGCGACCAGCAACGAGCAAGTTCCACCGCGCTCGTATTCGTAATCAACGCGCTTGGGCTTTCCTGCTTTCATCTCAAGCGGCGAGACCACCTCGCCCAAGAGTTGCACGGGTAGTTCATCGAAGCAGACAACCGGGCGCTTTTCGTCAAAAGGTAGGTTGTAGAGGTGCAGGATGTCTTCCATCCTCGCCAAGTACTCGCCCGTTATCGCCCCAATGCACCACGACCGTTGCCGGTGCGGCTGGAGCCGGTTTTTTTCAGCACCTCTTTGACTGTGCTGTGCGAGATACTTTCACAAAAGCCCAGTTCGATAGCTTTATCTGCCAAGAGTCGCAACGTCCACCGGGCGTGTCCAGCGGGCGCGGTGGAGCACGCCAGAGCCGTGATCTTGGCGCGTGCCGTGCCATCAATGCGGCAGGGTTGTCCTGAACGCGGCTTGTCATGCAAAGCGGCTTTGAGACCTTCGGTCAGGTATCGCCGCTTGATGTTGAAAACCGTGGCGACGCCGACTCCCAACACGGCGGCGATATCCGCTGGAGCGCGTTGTCGGTGAAGTAAGTCGAGAATCCGGGCGCGCGTCTGGCTTCTCGCTGATGTCGAGCCTTTGGTCAGCGATGTTTTCAAAGAGCGCTGTTCGTCAGTCGAGAGCTTGATGAGTTGTGGTTTCCTTGCCATGCTTGAAGGATACAAGAGGCAACAACCTTTCTACAAGAATTAACTTTACGAAGCACTAGTAAGACAAGCCGTTGTAGTCCGTAGTCTGAAAACCGAAACGATGTGCGCCTTAAGGTCGCGTCGTGGTGGTGAGCCGAATGGCGAAATTGTATGAAGGCAGAGAAGCTACCCTGAGCCGTGCTGAACGTGGGCTGTAGAATAAAACCTACATAGGTATCTTTTAAGATACTGATAAAGAGAATCGAGGATTGATCTTACTTACTTGTGATGTGGCAATCTAATAGTAAGCGGTCAACAGAGGACTCGTAGTAAACCTTTAATAGCCGTCAAACCTAACCGGGTTGTTCGCGGGGTCTAGTCAACCTCAAGAATGTAAAATAAGCGTGCGAATATCTGATTTGATAAATCAGGGGTCGAAGGGGTCTAGGTGATTTGTTTGAAATGGTTTTGGTTTTTAAGGGGAATTTGAGATTTTGAGAATCCAACCTCAACGAAATGATGAAGGGTAGCGCACTTTGCTGCCTACCCTTCACATCTTTTTAGCTGCCTTTTTGAGTGCGGGTAGCTTCGTGCTGCTTATTATCTCTATTAGTTGTGGTTAAGATACTCGTCGATACAAGTCACTTCGCGCGCATTTGACCTGTAATCGATCTTCAGGGAGCTGTCCCTAGTCTTTGCTATCCTGCAGGTCGTGAATGCGCCACCGGGTATAATGTAAGTTGATAAACTGTATATATGGTATATACTTTCTAATATTATGGCGGCAAAAATTATTGCTGTGTGCAACCAAAAGGGGGGGTCTGGCAAGACCACTTTAAGTATGCAGCTTGCAGGAACGCTCACAAGGCGTGGTGCGCGCGTACTTGTAGTAGATGCGGATCCGCAAGGCACTGCGATGCGTTGGGCTGCGTCGGCTGGCGATGATAAATCTTTTCCGGCTTCTGTAGTAAGTCTTAGTGCTGCTAGTTCCAAAGTTCATAGAGAGGTTAAGAAATTTATTGATGTCTACGAGTACATCATTATTGATTGTCCACCTGCGGCAGACTCCCCCGTACCGCAAAGCGCTCTGTTAATTGCTGACCTTGCTTTGGTGCCAACTATTCCGTCACCGCTTGATATGTGGGCTGCTGTAGGAATTCGTCAGGTAATTGAGAATGTGCGTGAAGTTAACGAAGCTTTAACCGCGCGTTTAGTCGTCAATCAGTGTCAGCCGAATACAATCTTGGCGAAGGAGGTACTCGAAGTTTTACCTGAATTTGGCATAGACTTTTGCTCTACATTTTTACGGCAGAGAACTGTGTATAGGCAATCGGCGGTTTTCGGTCAAACGGTACATGACTTTGGGAGCAAGGCAACCGCAGCCATTGAAGAAATTGAAACATTAGCAAATGAGGTTTTAACAATACTTCATCTTGAGAACTCAAAGGTAAAAGCACACGCAAAGAAGGGAGGCAAGCATGGGGCTAAATAAAAAGGATATGAGAACTGCTTTGGGTGCGTCTCTTAAGGCAGAAGAACAAGCCGTTAAAAATCGATTTGAGAAAGCGGAGTCGGTTCTTGGCGGAAGATATAGCCCGGCTAAAGAATCTGCAAAAGTAATCAGCAAAGTAGTGCGGGATAGTTTTACAATGGTGGAACAGGACTATGAGTTAATTCCTACGCTTAAAGGGCGCTGCCTAAAACTGGGCATCATTGTAAACAAAAGTCAGGTACTTCGTGCTGGACTAAATGCTCTAGTTCAACTTTCCGATGAAAAACTTGTTGAAATAGTTCATGGCTTGGCTGAAGTAAAAACAGGGCGTCCGTCTTTATAGATGCGCCAGCACTTGCAATATATACGGTATATTTAGTATATACTATATACATGAAAAACAAAAACTTTAACATTCATGGCAGCGACCCAGAAAGCCAGATCGTAGCCGTGGCTAGGAATCTCCCGGATGAAATACTTCAAACAACCGCTTTCACTGAACAGCATTTACCGTGGACAACTATAGATGCCACACAAATGACTGGATTGCTCAAGGATAGCTATGCTGTCATCACCATTAGCAGCTTCTTCCAACCGGCTGGTAAATCACCCGTACAGCCAGCTAATTTTCGTTTGTCTGATAACTCGGTAAGCTTACTCAACAAATCCATTCAAGCACTTCGATTGGGCGGACTATTATTCGTGTACGGGCTGCCACGCGACTTACCATATATAGGCGAATACCTTTCTAACCACTCTGAAGAAAAAACGGAGATGCTTTTTAAATATTGGATTACTTTGGGTATCGACGAAACACCAAGTTATAGTGGACTCCAACCGACCAGTATGGGTCTACTAATGTACCTCAAGAGTAAAAAATCGAAGGCGACACCTTCACCATTTCACTTGAATACCGACGCAGTTCGTTTCCAACATCAATACTGCCTAGCCTGTAAGGAAAATGTTAAAGACTGGGGTGGCAAGAAACATTTAATGCACCCGGAAGGAACTGCCCTGTCTGATGTGTGGAGAGATCTCACGCTTCTAAAAATTGAAGATCACGTAATACCCGAATTAGTTATTAAACGCATCCACGCACTAACAGAACAACCTAACGCGGCACACTTACATATAGTGCAACAAGCATCAGCATTAGAAGTGTCTCCTGAAGAGGTGACCTCTGTTTCTCTTGAGCAGTCAGATGTTTGGGATAGTTTGATCTTAGAACTTGATCACGTATATCAAGGCAATTGCATATCTTTCTTAAATAAAGTTTCCGAATTACATCCAGAGGGTATATTCGATTTAGCTTTTGCTGATCCGCCATACAATCTACAAAAGTCTTACGGAACATATCACGATGGGATCATAGACCAACAATACATTGAATGGTGTAACCAGTGGTTGGAAGGAATGGTACGAACATTAAAGCCGGGTGGGTCGATGTTCATCCTAAATTTACCCAAGTGGTCTGTTCATCATTCAGCATACCTGAATCGCAGGCTAGAATTTCGAAATTGGATTACATGGGATGCGTTATCCGATCCGCGTGGGAAAATCATGCCTGCGCATTACTCCCTGTTGTATTACACAAAGCCCGGTGGTGATCCTACATTCAATTATGAAAAGGAGGGAGGGGTTCAACCGCCTGATTCTCTACGTTACTGTCTGCGTGCTTCATGTATTAAAAAGCGTAAGAAGGTGAATGACGATATAAAAGTAAAGCTGGGTGATATATGGTCCGATATACACCGCATTAAGCATAAGCGCGACCGTGATGCGCATCCATGTCAGTTACCTGAGAAGCTAATGGAACGGATTATTTTATTAGCATCTCGACCTGGCAGTTTGATATTCGATCCTTTCTGTGGTGCAGGTACAACCGCAATCTCAGCAAAGAAGCTAGGCAGGCACTTTATAACCACAGAGATTGATCTTAATTACGTCCGCATCACGCGAGAAAAGTTGGCGTCAATGGATAAACATGCGGATATGTTTGGAGAATTGAAAGTTCCACGCAGCTCTGTCCAGAAACAGAAGGGCCCCGCCGCCAAGAAACATATTGAAACTTACCTACAAACATTAGCCCAACGCCTGGGGCGTGAGCCGCACGAGAATGAAATTGACGCTGAGATTTTGCAGCAGATAGATGCTATATATCCGTCTCGTCTGTCGGCAATAAAGCGGTGTCGGGTTGTGCTACGCGCACAACTTGTCCTTCAAACCTCTGCCTAAGAGTCTCGTAGAGCAACCGCATATCATCATCTGTCAGATCAACGAGATATTCTTGCACGAGTGAGTTTGCCCGGTAAACACGTGATACTTCAAATGCGCGCGCAAATTCTGCAGGGGTGTTCCAAAAAGAAGTGTCGTTGTCGAACATCGCCCACGGCTTTGGTCTGAGGTTACCGTCTTTTTTACGATATGCCACGCCGCCAGTACTTTTGTAGATGCCAACGAATTTATATGAGTCATCAAAAAACACCTGGTCGATGCGAATCTTTTCGCCAGCGTCATCGTAGCGCACCCACAGCTCAAAAGTGCGATTGAAAATGCGCTTCTTGTTAGCATAAGCACGAAACGTACCTAAGTCGTTCTGTGGACTCTTACTGGCACGAGCTGCCTTAATGCTTACAGCTGTCATACCCTCCGCACAGGAGATTGCTAGATCAGCAAGCCTGTTCTTTTCACTACCTCTCTCACCTGTTTCAAAATTTTCATCCTGTAGTGTTCCGATATTCGCTTGGAGAACACGGATCAGTTGGGCGATAGCTGCATCTTCGTATTCGCGCCAGACAGTCGTATAGTTGGTGGTTACATCCACTTTCTTTAAAGCTTCGAAAACCTCTCGAGTGATCGTACTTCTTAACCTGATCAGTTCGGCTGCAACGTCACACATACATCTCTCCCTTTAATTAATATGTAGAACGAGAGGCTTTTGTATCAGTTACCGTGCTTAATACACAAGAATGAGGAAGAATGCGGGCTGTTTTCGCTTATATTCCATAATAGGAACAGCGATCTAGTCTACTTTGGAAACCCATTTGCGCGTTTTCGGTTTTAGGATTACACTTAAGAATGAACAAACGTTCTTTTATAACTTAATCTCAAAAAGCGAAAACGCCGCAAGCAACTAACTTGCGACGTTCTCTGAAGCTTTGAACCGTTCAAGCGGCTCGGCTCTACTTAGGATAGTACCAAAAACACCCTCCTAATTAAAGTGCAATACTACCGTTTGAATAATTAGCGGCGGTGGCACTTGTTAAAATCGAATTTAAAAACTGAATCTAAAATTGGTCGCGATACACTAAATGTGTCTGTAATCGCCTGCGTCTCCAATTTTATTAAATACCACATAAAACGCGTTATCCGACCCGATCTTGAAAATGAAAGTCCATTTTTCATTAAAACATCTACAGGTTGTGGTCTCTCATGCACACAAAGTGTACAAAAGAAGTGTGTTTCACACCTATTTTCAAAATTGCCCAGCACCACAAAATCTTGGGGGCTAAGATCACGATCTAACCCAAGTAAGTTCTCGACCTGTTTTTGCCCTTAGTAGTAAATACGAAACCGCCAGACGTTGGTCGCGTCTGACGGCTTCTAGCTTTGTTTCGCGATCCCGGCGCGTTCAAGCTTGACTCCAATTTTAGTGTTTCTAACTTTTCTGTCAAGTGTAACGACGCCTACAAACCAAAGAAAGGTGTCGTTATGTCAACATTACCGTTCCCTGATCCGCCAACTATTAACAAAACGCAGCCAGATTTAAAAAAGGAAGCTGCCGATATATCAAAAATCACAGATACGGTCTCGCATCTGTTAGACCTTGCCCATTGCCCTGCGCGCCACCGCGGCTTTTTGGACGCATTGCTCGGCGCTGCTAACGGTGAATTGGAATTCTTCGAATGTTCTGATCTTAAACTATCAGATAGGCTACGCCCGGACCATACTCATATTACCAGTGAAGATGGGCGCAAAAAGTACGTCCAACGTGCGCGCACTGAGTTTATGGAATGGCAAGAAGGGGAAAAAATTCTGTTGGTGGAATGGGAACCCGGCGGACAAGATCGGGATGGGGAAAAACACTGCACCCGGTATCGTCTGCCACTCCTTAAAGTCTCTGCCGAAGTAGTAGCTGCCGCTAAAAAATCCACCTCATGGGACATGAACGATGGCGGCACTTATTTACAAAGGTACATACGTGACAAAGGGATGTACGCTATACACGATCTCAGAAAAGGTATAGCCAAGAGGGACAGATTTAACCGCCCGCGTGAAAGTGCTGAAAAATACATTAAAAGTTCTCTAACCTATGCCCGTAAAGCTGCGGCGCTCTCCGATGATTCTCAAACTTTACTGCTGGAACTGGCTGAACATATCCGCAACCTTGCGCTGGGTAGTAACACGGAGGATGTCCAAATTTGTACACCCCCCTCTAAAAAAACAGACTCTTGTCCATTAAGTATACAAGAAGAATATGGACAAGACTTAAAACAAGATACACGGGGGGGCGCATTCTCGGTGCTTACCCGTAACGCTCAAACCGCGGGCGATAGCACAACACCTGCGCCCTGTGTATCTGCTTGTGCTCCTGCTCCTTATAAGTCCGATAATAACGGTGGACAAATCTGTACACCCTCACCTGATGAAGCTCTTACCGCTTTAACTGCGTTTGAATTGGTAGAAGTGAACAAATTTGAAATAGGCTTTAGGAATGAAGAAAGGGAAGCGCGGCATTCTGTAGAAACTATGGAATCTACAAAGCTCCGGGCTGTGCTTCCTTCTTTGATTTCTCGCGCTGCGTCGGCTGGTGAAAGCTTTATAGTTCGCCCTGTTGCTCAAAATTTAGTGCAGCTAGATGATTTATCATCCGAGGCGCTCGAACTAATAAAACCGTTTGCGTTTCTGGCTATTGAAACCTCACCAGCTAATTTTCAAGCTTGGGTGTCTTTGTCGGTGAATGGCGAAGAACGCGATCTGTTACGGCGTCGACTGATAGATGGCTTAGGGGCGGATCGCGGTGCCAGTGGTGCGCTCCGTTGGGCTGGCTCTTTAAACTATAAACCTAAGCATCGGCGTGCCGATGGATCATTTCCTGCTGTGCGCTTGCTTTGGTTTCAATATGTCTCTGATATTTCTGCTGCTCAACTTGAAATGGCGGGGCTGCTTGCGCCAGCACAAGTCGTACCCGTCCCCGCCTGTGAATCTGTTTCTTCCGTAAGCTTAAAAATCCCGGTAAGGTTTCCTGACTACGGGCGTGAACTCTCGTCTGTGGGTGGTGACAGGTCTAAGGCTGATATGCGGTGGTGCCTTTTAGCACTTGCTTGGGGTTGGTCGCGTGATGCTGTGGAAAATGAACTCAGGCGGGTGTCTGAAAAGGCTCGCCAGCACCGCTCAAAAAAATATGTAACTAATACTCTAGACGCTGCGGTGCGATGGCATTCTGGCTTAACTTCTGCGGTTGTCACTTAATGGTTCGTTTGATTTTCTTTTTTGATCGTTTGGTAGTTTTTAATACTTTAAAGGATGGATTTGTTTATGCCTAATATGTATGAATTTAGTGGTCTTACTGGCGAGTGGCAACTTGCTAGGATGGCTCCGATTTACTGTGTTAATGATAGGGTTAAATTGTTAGTTGATACGCCACAATTCCCCGCGGGCACTGTAGGTACTGTGGTTGGTGTTTTTGATCCTCCATATCCTGAAGCTTATGACTATGACTCCTTTATTGAGGTCGTGTTTGGCGAACCTGATGAGGAAGGTCTCGTTTGGTGTTATAAATTTTGGGTGCTTGATGAAAAATGTAGGAGTCCGGGGATGTATCTTGAGATAGATTTAGATTATGTTAGCAAGGCTGTAGGGGGGTTAAATGGATATGGAAGATAAATCTAGGCGGGTGTATCTCGCACACTATCCTGGGTCTGAACTTTCGGAGTGGATAATCAAAATAGAGAACGGTGGTGATGGAAGCTTTAACGGCTACCTGCCTTACCCAACTTTTTGGGCAGCGCGTGCTTCATTTCCTGAGGCAACTCTGGAAGAGAGCGCGGAGCAATGGCTGCGTGACAACAATTTTGTTAGGGGTCCTGTGCAAAGATGATGTTTATGTATTGTGTAAGTTTCATTAAAAGACTTTCTTGTGATAGGGGCTTTTTCATTTTTATGCGAATAAAAAAACAGATTCTACCGAGTTATGGACTTTAATTTGCTTTGGACTGCTTGTGGTACTTGATATCAATCAAATTTGAAAAAGGAGATACTGTAATGCAACCACACTCAAGAAACTGCTGCTGTCTATCTGGGTCTTTGGTCATCCAAGTAACTTGCTGTTGACCTAGATGAAAAATAAAATCGATAAGAAGGGTACTAGCACACAAGCTGCTGTACCCTTCATCTCTTTTAAATGTGATCTACCAACGATAAGGCGACCAGATATTCTTAAAATCGCAATTTAATTCTTCTCTTACATTCCAGAAAAAGTTGGTGCGCACTGGTGGAAATACGATGCTAGGTTTTAACTCTGCTGCCTGAAAATTGCTCCAGCCCGGCTTCATGTTTGCTTTATGCATGGCTTTGTCGGTAGCGCGATTTAACCACTGATCTGTTCCTTTCCACTTGGTGCTGGTGGCGTGTTTATACCGTTCATAAAATTTTCGGTAATGTTCATTGGCTATCTTCAATCTAAAAAAGATAGAAGCATCTCGGTATAAAATGTCTTGGATTTCTCTTTTAAACTGCTCAACTTTGGTTTGACCTACAACGGCTCTTACTTCCTGCTTTACATCGGTTTTTCCCTTCTGGTGGGTCTTTACCTTCGTAACTGATATGCAATAGTCGAAAGTTTCCAGTGCATGATGGCGCAGATCAATCGTGCCTTCTGCTGGTGCTGTGCCTAGGGCTAACCATTCGTAGCCGCGGCGCAAGTATCTAAATTTGCCTTTGCCTTCTCGCTTTGCTTTCTCTCTAATGTCGGTGTTGTCCATAAAGCGGATGCTTCTATTTAGTTGTTGATCATGTTCTAAGTAAGCAATAGATTCGATAAGACGTGCGGCTAATTTGGCTCGTCGTCCTTCTAAAAGATAAGTATTGAAAAGCTGTTCTGCATTATCGAGCTGTATGTGCAAGTGCTCGAGTCCTGCGCGAAAGTCGTCAATAGAAGCTCTCGGTAAAATGCCGGTTGTGGCAAAAAAGTATTTGTTTGTGCTGTTCGTAAAGCGAAAAAAGTTCGCGAGGATATCAAGCTCAGAGTAGTTGTATTTAAACAAATACGGGTGTGTGTGTGTGATGGGCGCAAGTATTAAGTCTGCAAGAAAAGCTTCAATTACAGGCTCAAGATATGTTTCGTTTTTTGATCTTGGGAAGTAATGACTAGCCAATTCTGTTGCATACTCTTTTAAAGTTTCGTTCTTGAAGTAGCCTGTTAGATTTCCTCTCGCATCAATTAATCGCTTTTGTATCTTAATAACTTTTAGTTCTAAATCGCTTACCATAAAAATACCTACGCAAAATATATAAAGCTTTAACTACGAAGTAGTTAGTAGTCCTATTTAAGGGCTACATATAATTTTACCTCTGAAAAAAAAGTCTTGCTCCGGTAGGTTTTGCGAGGTACTGCTATGGACAAGTCGAACCTTAGTAAAAATATTTCGACAACGATTCTTTGAAAACCGAAAAACCATTTCAAGCTCTAAGCTTTTGCGGTCACATGATGCCGATCATGTTGCGGGGTGACTCCTGCATTTGCGTAAAAAGCTTGGTCGCACTGGAAAGCCGGATGCGCGCGAACGTGCCAGTCCGGTTTGGGAGGGGGTGCTGCAAGGAATGTATCTATAAAGGTGCAAACTGAAGCGGTGTCTACCTCATCTTTCGTAGCCTTTCCTGATACTACTTTTAATTAAAAGTAATAACGTGTTGGGGTTGGATTCGGGCTAGTGCGCTTGGATATCTTTAGACCATAGTGGCATTGGATAGCGTTTGCTGTTTAATGCGGAAACACACAAGGGATTTCTTCAAAGGAAATTACTTGTAGCTCTTGTGGCGGCGGCAGCGGGCGATTAAAAGCCATTGCCGTTATAGCAGTCACTAAAAAGCCTCAATGGGAATTGTGGGCAAGAGCTGTGCGGTGGGTAAACGAAAGTGAAGCTTTAGATAAAACCTATCATACTAGTAAGACAAGCCGTTGTAGTCCGTAGTCTGAAAACCGAAACGATGTGCGCCTTAAGGTCGCGTCGTGGTGGTGAGCCGAATGGCGAAATTGTATGAAGGCAGAGAAGCTACCCTGAGCCGTGC
>MWWH01000455.1_pt1 | contig 11864 bp, 13 predicted proteins | sample 1047231 | NCBI WGS metagenome assembly MWWH01 (sample SAMN06349967, study PRJNA376086) | soil metagenome | isolation source: MG3-2 sample Antarctic (ecotone) soil | place: Antarctica | collected 2015-01-13 | reverse complement strand
TTCAAGCGGGACGTTGCGAAGTTCCGGCAGAGGGCGGTTGAACTTAACAGCCATGAGGCGCGTCGGATCGCCCGCGACAAGATACTGGAACTCGCCGAAGGCGCAGCTAAAGAGAGGGGCGTGTATCGCTTTATCACGCGGGAGATGTCAAAGCAGGTCTTACGCAAAGTGATCGCGGACGTGCGTAAGGCTACCCACCGACGCGAGCCGCACGAGCACCCCTTATACTTCAGCCTCGACTCGGAGACTAAAGAAGTTGATGAATGGACGAGGAGAATGAACGTCGCCTCGTTAACGCTTGATAACGAAGATTTCGGTATGTACGGAGGCGTGGAACTTTCCCGTCAAGAGCGAGGGCGTGAGCGGATTTCGCGCTACTAATAAGTGAATGGGGATGCCAGCTTTAGGAGCGGCATCCCCGTTCGGTTTCGGTCACTGTCCTCACCCCAGCAACCGACGAGCAGAAGGATTCACCAACTGCCCAAGTGCGGGTCATAGTAAACAAAGCGCGGGCGAGGCGCAACTGACTCCGAAGAAGTCAGTTGTTGTTAATTCCCTTCCCCTTCTGCTTAGCCTGCGCGTCTTGCTGCTTTATAAATTCATCGAGGGTATCCGGTTCATCTTCTTCCGGGTCTAACTCCTCGTAAAGCTCATCATCCTTATTGTTAGCTTCCCACTTTTCTAACTGCATCTGCTCCCAAACTTCTTCCGGGTAATCGTCGCGGTCGCTGTGATCTTCTTCGTAGCCCTCGCGCTCGCCAGAGTCTCCGCCCATCGTTATATCCCTCCAATAACAAATTGCATAAGCTAGACCCTACCTATAACAAAATCGCGGAGAGCTATACAACATTTTTGAGAGGCGCGGCGGCTTTACGCTTTTAGAGGTACGAAGCCCACGAAACGAAGCCGCGAAATGTATTGCGTGGCTTCGCACCTTATGATACAACCCGCCTATGAGCAAGAACAAAAAAGATGCTGCTGCCTATCTCGGAATCTCCACCCGCCAGCTTGAAAATTACGCCCGGCAGGGACGCTTGAGCGTTCGCAAAGAGAAGGGCAAGACCGGAGATATAGCGATCTACGATGAGGAAGAATTACGACAACTGAAGGACGAGCGCGAGCGTGAGCATGGCGTAATTCGCGCTGCCGTCGTGCGCGAGGGCACGCGCGCCAACGACGGGACGAATGGTACAGGCGCAACATCGGAGAGCCGCGCAATAGTTCGCGCCTCTACTTCGGAGGTTTCGCAGCTTGCCCCGCATGAGTTCATAGAGCAGCTTGCAGCCGCGATATTGGCGAGGCAGGCAGGGCAGAAGAAACAGAAGCACGAGCCGACTATTGCCGAGCTTGCCGCCAAGCCTCTTTTGACGCGAGCGGAAGCGCAACGATACACCGGCATGAGCAGGGAGCTACTACACGGGGCTGTAGCGTCTGGCAAAGTGAAAGAGATCAAACTAGGTCGAGCATATCGGATGAAGAAAGCAGAACTGGACAGCTATATCAAAAAATTATGAGCTGAGGCAGGGCAAGCAGATACAGCAAAACACGGATGAGTGGCAAGAGTTTGATGTACCCCCAAACACGCAGGTGTGGCAAGAACCATCAGCCACAAAGCGGAAACAAACGCAATTAGTGTGCAGTTACGGGAGCGAAAGTGTGCAGTTACGGGAGCGGAAACGTGCAGTTACGGGAGCGAAAGTGTGCAGTTACAGGAGCGGAAAAACGACTTAAATGAAGATTGCACTTGCCTTATCAGACTCTAGACTGTATTAGACTCTTTTAGACAACAACAACAACAATAGGGCGGTGTTGTTGATTTCTTCTCTCAAGAAGGCCAGCGTATGACCGAGCAGCTTGAGCTAATTCAACAGAACACGATCAGGATTGAGACGGTGCTCTCACGCTTTCCCGTACACAAATTAGCGAGGAAGCGAGGCGGGATCATCATTGACATTAGGGAGACAACCAGCACCGGAGAGCTAAAGACCAGATGGAAGGTTTCATATAACAGCGAGTACGGACAACCCGGCCCGCTCGCCTACAAGGTGGATACGCTTATCATCAACCGGAGAATTGACGACGAGCGGCCATACATACCAAAGATCATCAAGCTAGGGAGTCTCAGTGAGCTTTGCCGAGAGCTAGGGGCGCGCAGAGGGGGAGGGAACGCGAACGACATCAAAAAAGCTCTCATGCAGAACGTCGGCGCAATCATCAGCGCAAAACTCAGCTACAAAGCGACCGATGGCACAGAGCGCACTATTGAAGCCGGATTCTCACGTTACAGCGTCATTTTCACCGGGGAGAGGTTTCCAGACGGGCGTAAGGCCAATGCTGTTTATATTCTTCTGAATGATATTTATTTGAAGGTGTTAAACGAGGCGCAGACCCGCCCGCTCGATTATGATTACTTGCGCGATCTCGCGCCAGCAGCCCAAAGGTTCTACGAGCTAATAGGCTTTCAGATTTACGCGGTTCTGAAGCACGAGCGCCCGCGCGCTCGGCTTCTTTACTCTGACTTTTGTACCCGCGCGCCGCAGACCCGCTATCTGGATTGGGAGCATGTCAGAAAGCAGATGTACAAGGTTCATCTGCCGCACCTTAAATCTGGATATTTGGCAAAGGTTGAGTTTCAGGAGCAGCGCAGCGAGGGAGGGGAACTGGACTGGATCATGCTCTACACGCCCGGACGTAGAGCAGTGGCCGAGTTTAAGGAAGCCAGCAAGAAGCCCCGAATCATCCAGCGACCGCAAGCCACGAAAGCCGCGAAACCAAGCCACGAAACGCCCCGACCTTTGCCCCCGCCAGCCTCGAACATGCAGCCAGCACCGACCGGGAACAGCCAAGATGACCCGGAGCAGACCGAGCAGCTTGTCAGTAAACTAGCCAAATTCCATATAGCAGAGGCGACGGCCAGAGAGCTTGTCCGGGACTACCGGAGAGCGGTCGAGCTTCAGCTAAAAGCCTTACCACATCGGAATACCGGGAGAATTAAAGACCTTGCCTCTTGGTTGATTGATGCCATTAAGAAAAACTACGAGCTGCCCGAGCCGATGAAACACGCGCTGGAGAAAGAGTCAGAGGTTAAGAGAGAACTAGCTAAGCGTGATGCTGAACAAGCCCGCCAGAAGCGCAGAGAGGCACTACAACCTACGTATTACGATTTTCTCAGGGGCAGGGAAGGGGAGCTACAAAACGAGCGCCAAGAGGCGTACAGCGCGTTTTTAGCGAAGGAGGCAGGGGAGCGGTTAGAGATTGAGAACAACCGGGTCTATAAGCCCAAGCTGAAAGAGCGGCTAATGAATAATTTTGATCATGAGGAAGCCCACCTAGATCGGTTTAAAGACTTTTTCCAAGAGCCTACTCTAGATGAATGGTTAAAACTCAACTCGAAGGTATGACTTGACGCCGTGCGGATTCGATCTCAGTAACTACGGCTCGAACGTCCCGCATTACTTGTTCATTCTTAAATCTGAGCACCCGCCAGCCGAGAGCGTGTAGCACTTCAGTTTTTCGCCTGTCTAAAAACTTCCACCGGCGCTGATTGTGAGTTCGACCATCTACCTCTATCGCCAGCTTCGCAGCCGGGTCTGCAATATCAACTTTGTAGCAGTTCGGGAGGGAGGGAAATATATCCTTGACGGCTGCGGTACAGATCGGGTGTTCCATCGCCCAACCTAGCGCGCTAGCTAAGAGCTTCTGCGGCTCTGTGGGTTGTCCGTTGCCGCCCCTGGATAAGAAGGTTCGTCCCTTCAAAGCTCTACTCATTTTTTCGAGGGTCGCAGGGTTCGCCATCGGATTCTTAACTTTCATTCTTGCGGAGGACGCCGCGCGCCGCTCTGGATTCATGGACGCTTGCATTGACTGTAAAGCACGCTCTCGAATCTCCGGCTGTGCCCATCTCCAATGACTCAAGCAAGACTTCCCACAGAAGCGAAATTTACGTTTTCCGAACTTATCGCGGCGCTTAAAATCTGCCCCGCACCATTCGCACCGCCATACTTTTTCTATCGCTCTTTGCGCTGAGCTGTAGCAACCCACACTACAATACTTCGCTGTCCATTCTCGGCTAGAACTTACTAAAAATCCTTCTCCACAAACCGAGCACTTAATCTTTACCCTATAACGCTTCTGATTAAGACAATGCCAGCTACAATATTTCCTTTTTCTTATCTCGCTTGGACGTACTGAAAACTCACGACCACAGGTCGCGCAAATGATTGTAGGTCTGCTTCCCATCGGCTTACGCTTTTCTATCCGGCTTGCTGCCGCTCCTCTTTTTCAATAAAGTTCATCCGGTAGTAAATATCCCTTACCAACTCCACGTCACGCATACAGTAGTCCGCGATCTCACTATGGCGACCGTCTCGGAAATAATCATAAACGCGGCTCCCGTCAATCCCATTCTGCTTTGAACTAACAAGCCCCAAGACACCCGCTAATTTATCGAGCGAGGTAGCACCGTTTTTACACCAAGACCAATGTGCCCATTCTTTCATCGTGTCGTAGATCGGCTGTGAGCGGTAGCGCGCGAAGCAGAGCTTCACGCTCGGCTGTACGCGGTGAACGATTGAACGCTTGCAGAGGAATGGCAGATCGAATTCAAGTACGTTGTGACCAATGATAAAGTCCCTACGCACGTCAAAGTCTCGGAGGAGGTTCCAGAAGGCGCGGAGGGTGCGCGCCTCGTTGAGATGAAAGCAGCCGGTAGCTCGATCCCGACCTAGCACACCCCGATGCTTAATCGCGCCATTTTCTTCGGTGATAAGTCCGATTACCAGCACGCGCCCGTGTTCCCCATATAGCGCCGTGCTACGAAACTCACTATCCGCTATCTCATTCGCTTGCTCATCACTAAGTTGCCCTCCACTACTCTCCAACTCGCGCCTTACTTTAACTGCGATCTGCTCTCGCATAGTCTCTTCCGCCGGCAGCGTTTCTATATCCAGAAAAACTCTTTTGACCACCTCTGTATCCTCCCAATCCCACGCGCGCATATTTGACCTCGATAATTGTGTGCCCTGTGTTAACATAATCTTAGACAGTTATATACCACTTGTCAAACATAATTCTTGATTGATGCCGAAGCGCCAAGAGAAAAAGAAATCCGACGACCTGGACGATCTCATTACCCAGACCGAAGCGGCGAGATTGCGCGGAGTGTCGCGCGCCGCTATACGTGCCCTTATTCTGCGCGGCAGAATTAGGTCGGTAGAGATGTTCGGGAGGAACTTGGTTTATCGCAGCGAGGTACTATCTTTCGAGAAGGAAAAGACCGGCCCCAAGAAAAAGCAGAGCCGTTGAATCTGTGAATCCTCACCCATCCCTTAGAGCTGTACCACGCTGAAGCACGCACGCTGAAGCCCCCAGAAGCACTTACATTGTGAGTAGGCGTGTAGCGAAAGAAATCTATTTACATGATATATAGCTCGTGCGAAAATGATGGCAGGATACGCATTCCGCTAGCGCGAAATGCCGCGCGCCCGCTCCGCAGGGCGCGCGTCCTGCCCTCCGCGCTGAGCGCGTCGGGATTCAAACGAGGTTGCACCTAAAAGTAAACCGCCCTCTATGAGTGTCACGAAACCAGAAAAACGGAAGCTCGGACGCAAACCTAAACCCGAAGCTGAAAAGGCAGGAGCGCAAATTTTGGTCAGAGCTACCCCCGCCGAACGAAGCGCGATCCAACGTCGAGCTGCGGCAGCCGGGCGGTCTCTGAGCCGATACTTAGTAGGCGTCGGGACGAACGATCATCCGCCAGTGACCCAAGAGGAGAGAGAGGAGTTAGGGCGGCTTCTGTTTGAACTGAGAAAGGTCGGCGTTAACTTAAACCAGATAGCCCATACCCTAAATGCCGCCCGGCTTTCCGGTCGAGGGAGCACCAGCGAGAGCGAAATAATAAATGCGCTGTCAGACGTGCGCCTGACCGTCACGGCAGTACGGGAAAGGCTGAAGGCGTGAAGAGTGGGGCGGTCTGCAAATTCAACGCGAAGCCGCGCGCCGTCGCAAGCGGGGATCATGCTCGATATATCACTAGGGAGACCGCGACCGAAGGCAACGACAAAGGCATTTACTTACACAACACGGACGAGCTGCGCGGTCAGAACTATCTCGACACGCGCGCCAACATCATCGCTAACGCCCTCACCCGCCAGGATGAGGAACTATTAAATCCGCAGCGTGGCGGCGGAGAAACTCGTACCCATTACCGTTGCATCGTTAGTTGGGATAGGAAAGAGGGCACAGAAAAGTCTATCGAGCAGGTAAAAGAGTTTCTATCCGAGAGATTCCCGAACGGTCGCGCGGTCGCGGCGATCCACCAGGACACCGATCACACGCACGCTCACATCTGGATTGATGCTCGGCAGACGGACGGCAAAAAGATTCACCTTGATCGTCAGGAATATAGAAAGCTCGATGATGCTTGGGCGCGCACTTATGGAAAACACTACGGTAAAGAATATGAACGCGCCCATCTTGAAAAAAAGGCTGAGACCCAGAGCTATAAGAAGGCCCGCGCGCAAGGGGCGGAACGGGAGAAACCAGAGCGGGCAGGTCGAGTAACTAGACCTAAAGAACATACCGACCGAGAGAGGCGCAACTATGGCGTTGACGAAAACCGATCTGGAAGAAATCAATCTGCTACTTCAGGCAGAGAACAAGAAACTCCGCGAGGAGAACGAACGACTGACCAGCTTACACGGCAACTCGATAGAACAACTGACGCAGCTAGAGGAGCACTACAACAAGTTGAGAGACTACGTGATCTCACTGTCCAACGCGGCAGAACAGGAAGGGTAAGATGAAAACAACAACGACCTCGCCGACCTCACACTTGATGAGTATCCCAGTCCGTATCGTAACCACATTACTCATCAGCATCTTTCTTTTCGGCACAATTCTAGTGGCGCAGACTAGCACCACGGCGCGCGAGCAGCAGGCAGAACGACAGCGACGAGTAACGCCAGCAGCGACTCCCTTAAAGCAGCCGGAAATAGGCTCGCCTGAGTGGAGCAAGCAGCAAGAAGCCGAAGCCATGAAAGAGGTAGATGCGATAGAGGCTGAGTCAGAGAGACGGCTAAAAGCGGAGGAGCGAAAATCTACATTTGAGTCCAACGCACGAGCACAGCAGCAACGCCGAGCATCGCAGCAGGGGCAGAATGTAAACCGTCCGCTAGAAGCAGTGCCCCAAGCCACAGTGCCAATTGACAAGCGCGAGAGTAGCGCAAACTCCTACAACAAGAGCGATCAAATCGCGCCAGCATCAAGTAGTTGGTGGCACGTGGGGCTGCTTATTCCCGTCCTCGCGCTAGTCATCTTCGGAGTATGGAATAAAAAAGAGAATGAGCTGACCAGAGGCTTGAGGCGTCTGCTCGTCGGCGGGGCGGTCGTGAGCCTCTGCGCGTTAGGGGTGATCTATTTATCAGGCTCAAATATTCTGCTATGGCGGGTCGCAAGTGTTTTATCCATAGTCGCCTTAGTACCCGCCGCGATCACGTTCCTATGGGGACTCATAAGCACGACCGTCGCGCTATGCAATTTGCCTAAATCCCCAAACTCAAAGAGGGCGCTCATTCTAATCGCCAGCAGCATTATTTTCTTCATAGGCTTGACTGCGGCTGTAGCCACTGGCACGGAGGGAATGAGGGAGCAGCTTGGGCGCAGTAGAGATATGGTCGGCTTCTTAGGTGGAGTCGTTATCGTCACTTCAATAGTGATGCTTATTATGGGGCTACGAAGCGCGAGAACTCCCGGCAGAGATGATTCAGCCTCTTACCATGGCTCGGCGCGCTTCGCCACAGAGAACGAGGAAAGCACACTCACATTCCCTATCTCACTTGAACGCGGCGAAGTGCCATCCCCCGGATGTTTCATTCTTGGTCCCGCCAAAAAGAAAGATCATCTGGTAGTCCTTCCGCTCGACCTAACCAGGTTGCACGGTCTGATACTCGGCAGCACCGGCACAGGCAAAAGTAGAGGCTTCTTCATGCCGAATTGCGCGGCGGTAGAGGACGCTTCGATTGTAGTAACTGACCCCAAATCCGAACTGTGGAAATTCACTAGCGGTTTCCATCAGCGCGCAATGCGCTACGCTCCGGCAGAGCCGGACGCCAGCTTGTGCTTTAACTGGATTCCACTGTGCAGCGATGCGCGCATGGCGGAGTTGTGCGCGCGGGCGATCATCGAGAGCGGCAACACCGCGAGTACCGATCAGTTTTGGATTGATGCGGAGACGGCTTACCTGTCCGCGATCTTCGCCCACGCCAGCACGCTCGACGTACCCACTCCATTAACGGCTTATAGACTCTTTACGCGCCAGAAGCCCGAACACCTACTGAAGCAGTTACAGAAATCTCCTTCAGAGACGGCGCGCGAGCAGGCAAACATCTTCTCCCAAACGGACGCACGTATTAAGGGAGCCATCGTGCCAGCCATCGCCGCAAAGCTCCAATTCTTGCGCGATAAGGAGGTAGCGCGGTTCACCAGCGCCAGCCTTAAAAGCCCGAACTTCGGTGAGATACGGCGTCAGCCCACAGCCGTTTATTGGTGCTTGCGCGAGCAGGACATTACACGCCTGAGACCTCTAACGAGTCTCTTCTTTACCGTCTTACTTGAACACATCGCCGGTGAGCAGATACCGGAAGGAGCTAAAGGCGTTCCCATCACAATGATGATGGATGAGTTTGCCAACATAGGCACGATTCCAGACTTTGCAACGACGCTTACCTTAGCGCGCGGGCGCGGCGTGGCGATCTGGTTAGGGGTGCAGTCGCTCTCACAGTTTGAAGCCCGATATGGCAGACCGAACGCGCAAGTAATCATTAGCAACTTGAGCAACAAAGTGGCCCTTCACGGTCTCGACGTGACGACGGCTGAATATGTGAGCCGGATGCTTGGCGACACTACCGTAGTAGCGAAGCGAAGCAACCTCGCTCTCTCGACGGGCGGCATAGGTGTAGTGAGGCAGCAGACGGAGCATCGGCGACCGCTAATGACGCCCGACGAAATAATGCTAATCGGAGAGAATGAGGCGATAGTTAGGTCAGGTAATCGCCGCCCGATGATCTTGCCTAAAATGTGGTATGACCAAGAGCCAAAAACAGCACGCACTACTTCTCTAGGTCAGGCGCAGTCTATGTCGTTCGATGCAGAGGCGAACGACGAAAAGAGCTTACCGGAAATCCCGCAGCTTCCCGGCCCAATCAACACGAACAGCGCGAACATGGTAGAAGCATCAGCGGCAGCCACCGCCGAAGAAGAAGGCGACTTTAACCCCACAACCGACGCCACGAACGCATCAGGCGTCATCCTCGTGGACGAAATGATGCTTACAGACCCTTATACAAAGTGAGCATCAGGAGAAAGCCAATGGCTGAGGACGACGACCGGGCGAGTGCCTACGAAGCAGAATATGAACTAACAGAGATACGGGCGCGCAAAGGGCTTGAGTACCTAGACGATGACCCCGACGCAGCTCTCGATCCCGAATTTGTGCTAGTGAAGGAATACGAGGATACATACCGGCGCAGACCCGACGACGCAAGCGCGCACGAGCATTACGGGCACAGGTTCATGCAAGCCAGAATGCACGAGTACGCTATTAGTGCCTTTCACCGGGCAGCGCAACTTATACCAGATAGTGCCCCTTCAAGATATAACTATGCCGAAGCAATTCGAGCAGATGTGATTATGAAATTTGGCGGGGCGTTCAATGCTGCTTTTATTCAGGCACTCGAACCCGCCCTAGCTCAATATGAGGCTGCCTGCCGTCTAGACCCGTCTTTCCGCGAAGCACGTCTAAAGCGCGATGAAGTCTGCGGAGATATTGGGATCGCCAGACTTAACGAGCAACGGAAGATGCAGATTCTTGAGCAGATCATAAACAATCCGAGTCTTGATAAGGATGCGGTAGCTACGCGGCTAATAGAGGAGTTCGGGGCGGATGAGGCGTTGCAAATGATAGATCAGGCAACGGAACTCTCAAGAAGAAAGGCAGTCAACTACACAGAGCAGGCAGAGCACTACGAAGAGCGAGCGCGCCATGCGGAGCAACAGGCTGAAGAAACGCTAGGCAGACCGCTCTGGAATAGAGTTAAGAGACTACTAGGCAGATAACGCACATCAGAAGTTCATAATGCTTAAAGACATTCGCAAGCCAAAACTGACACTCTACGTTGTCACGTATGGCAGACTATTCGCCCATGTCTCCCGCGCCATATCGAACAGGCATAAAAACATCGAGGGGCAGGTCGAAGCGGTAAAACAGTTTCATAAGAGCTTGGCGGATATACGCGGCTACAAAGTGAAATCACGCGCTGTGTATGCCCGAAACAAAGGAGAGCTTGAAGAGCTATATCAACCGACTCACAACGTATGTAGAACCTGCAAAAGAGAATTGCCCATAGGAGAGTTCCAAGAAGAAGGAAGATTTACAACACGCACGCATGATAACTGCCGCAGGCATCGTGTCCGGTGTAGTGATAGCGATAAAATCCGCCAACAGTGGTACTGCCACACGGTCAGAATCAAACGGTTATATCCGAACGCGGAGAACACCTTAACTCACGAAGGATGGAAAGCTATATTGAACGCTTCGCGTGGGAGATGCCCCTACTGTAAGAAGTTAGTAGGAAAGCTGAAGCTAACGCTAGATCACAAAAAAGCATTGGCTAAAGGCGGTGGACATACAGCCCGTAATACTCATGCCGTATGTTTCAGATGCAATAACCAGAAGAATACGAAATCAGATAGTGAATTTAAGGCTTGGCTCAGAAGGCATAAACCGATAGGCTAATAACTGATAAAGGCGGAGGTGAAGGTAATGAGTAGTTTAGAAAGTGTGCTTGAAGAGGCGCGAAAACTCCCTCTGAATGAGCGTCGGCGGCTTGCCGCGCGACTTTTAGAGGAAAGTGGTAGCCCCGGTGCTATCCAATTTGACGAAAGACTTGAGGCAATGCGTGACGCTGCGGGCGATGAATTGTTCCTCGACGATCTGACAGCCACGATGGAAGATTTTCGACACGCCGACCGAGACGAGCAGCCCGTATGAGCGTCGAGCGTTGGAGTGTATGGCTCGCCAACCTTGATCCGGTCGTCGGCTCCGAGCAGGGGCGGACTCGCCCCGTGCTTGTCATCAGCCAGACCGCCTTGAATGACATTCTGCCGGTCGTCAACGTGCTCCCCGTCACATCGCGCAAGGCGCATCGCCGAATCTACCCGAACGAGGCGCTACTGCCAGCAGGGACGGCGGGACTCACCTTAGAGTCTGTCGTGTTGTGCTACCAGATCAGGACGCTCGACAAGCACCGACTCGGGCGCGCGTTCGGGACACTGGACGATGAGGAACTGCGGCAGGAAATTATCAACGCGCTCACTTTTCAACTCGACATATCGTGACGAGGGCTGACTTTTAGATGAGTTCCAGCGAGCATTAAACGACCACAAGCTATTGTGGTTAATGCTTTCGTGAAGAACGCCCCCTAATTGTCACGGCGGGCATTCTAGCGTCGAAGAGCCGACCACAATAGATTGCGGTTCACCTCCCTTTTTAGAGCAGCGCAACGAGCACCGACATACAAGAGCAACAAAGCGGGACTGATAAGAGACATTATGTTTATATTCGCAAAAATTTTCTCTCAGAAGGTCGGGTGGTGTGATGTCAGCCTTAAATGCCGTAGCTAAAGCTATCTTACCCGGTGCTGGTATCTTTGGCGTCAAGCTCTGGTGGCGCTGGCACTCGTTCAAGCGGGACGTTGCGAAGTTCCGGCAGAGGGCGGTTGAACTTAACAGCCATGAGGCGCGTCGGATCGCCCGCGACAAGATACTGGAACTCGCCGAAGGCGCAGCTAAAGAGAGGGGCGTGTATC
>MWWH01000454.1_pt1 | contig 11866 bp, 7 predicted proteins | sample 1047231 | NCBI WGS metagenome assembly MWWH01 (sample SAMN06349967, study PRJNA376086) | soil metagenome | isolation source: MG3-2 sample Antarctic (ecotone) soil | place: Antarctica | collected 2015-01-13 | reverse complement strand
CGACTCCGCAGACTTGCGCCCCATTCACTACGGTCAGTGAGGGAAATTTATTCCCAGGTGGTATCGTTTCTTTTGGAGTGGCGAGTGGACCAGGCACGGTCACGGTTGACCACGTTAATGCCGGAACCGGGTTGCAATCACTGACGGTGGTCGGTGCGCCGACTAATGCGGTAGTAAACATACCGGTATTTCCCGCTGGCACGTTTAATCCGGTGGTAGTCACCTTCACGCCAATTAATCCGGCTCTCCCGGTCGATTTCACATTACGGGCAGCGAGCACGTTTCACGCCGCCAATATTCGCGGGCGGTGTGCTCAGCAATAGTGCAACTAGGGAGTTTAGAACAATAGGATGGGAAAGATACAAATACTTTCGCCAATATAGAAATAAGGTGTGTGTGATTTTTAGTCACACACACCTTATTTCTATATTCAGTAGATCCAAATTTGGTTAATTTTGGTTAATTTCAGTTCAGCATTTCTATTTTGCTGACCAAACCGTACAAGTTTTCGATGGCTTTTCTCAAGAAATTCAAAAACCGTTTGAGCCGAAATTCCTTCGATTTCCAACCCCTTCTCCCGAGTTGTCTTTTTCTCGTCCATTTTCTTGCAACTCTTGCCAAATGTTCGTCAACAAAAAACTATTCCGATCAACATAAATCGATATGCCGCATTGGTGTTAGTCGTCCATCCGCGAACTTTTTTTGCGCAACGGTAAGAAGTGCTTTGTAATTTAAGTTTTAAAAGATATTGAAGCAATGGAACGCCAGCACCCTGCTGGCACACACCGCGCAAGCGGTGTAAAGAGCGATTAAACAAACACATTTGAATGCCGTCGCATTCATTGAAAGCCTCGATGCTGGCGTTCCATTAATACATAAACTTTAGGTTACACAGCACTAGCTTCGATGCCGAACCTTTTTCGATACTTTTCTTTCACTTTTTGGCACTTAAATTTTCTTCACAACCAACCAAAATATATGCCAGCCACTTTGCTTTTCGCATCTTTTGCCTTTAAAACTATTGTTTTGATACCAAATCCTTTCGCACGTAAAACAACAAATCCACACTGGGGCGAAGCGTATAAGTGTGGGTAAGTTGATGAGTCGCCGCGTATTTTTCCTGAAGCTCGGCGGCTTGTTTGGTCGAACCGATGACAATTTCGGCAGTCGGTACTTGAACCATCGTGCCGTGAAAGCCGACCTTCTTGTATTCGAGCAATGTCCACGGAAGCGGCCATTGATCCGGCGAAGTAACGACGATAGTTGCTTGTTTACCGGTTCCCGCCCGTTCAGCGATTCGTCCGATCTCGCGCTCCATCTCGCTCATGCTGCGCAGCGAATGCACGTAAACATACGGGCGTTGCTCGTCGTCGTAGCGGAAAAAATTGAGTTCGATTGTTTGATAAGCGCAAATACCGAGAGCCAACGCTGCCAGAATTTTCGCCGCCGTGCGTTGCCACTGTCGGTCGCCGGTCGCCAATTCGCCAATGCCGTAACCGGCTATCAACCCCATCGGCAGAACAAAATTAATGGCAATCCACGGCGTTTTATACGGGATAAGCGTGTAAGCGCCGAACAATCCGAATGCCCACAGCGCGACGAACATCGCAAAACGATGTTTCGCTTTCCAGAAGGCAATCAAAGCGCCGAGCGCGCCGAGAATCAGCAGCGGAGCTTCAGACGCTAAAAGCCATTTCAAATACCCCCAAGCTCCGCTTTGAGCATGATCTTTCTTGCCGGTTTGCGTCCAAATGTTGTATGCCTCAAACGCCGCCCCGATGCCTTTTTCATAAGTGAAAAATGACGAGAAGAAAACAATCCCGACATACGCGAAAAGCAGCAAACATAAGAAAATTAAACCTGTCGAACTATGAGAACTGCTTAAACGAGCGGCAAAAGGTTTATAGCTCAAACTTTGCGGCTCGTCAAAAGTTGATTCGCTCGGACCGTTTCGCCAACTCGCGGTAAAATAACGCCGCCAAACTTCCAGACTGGCAATAAGCAGCGCGATGATTGCGATCAAAACCCAAGGCTGTTCTTTTCCCGAAGTGTTGACGAGAAAAACGTCGTAAAACCAGAGGCTTCCGCTCCAAACATCTTTGCCGAAGTAAATCGCCAAAATTAACATGCCGGCGAATAAAAGCATCAATCCCCGACGACGATTTTTCACTCCGTTCTCATTGCCGGCTGAAACGCGCAGCCATCCCCAAATACACCCGAGCGCAATCAACATCGTGCCGAACGCAATAAACGAAGTTTCTTTGGTCGCAAAAGTCATTACCGCCGAACCGGATGCCAGAAGCAGATACAGCGGGCGTCCTTCGTCCCACACAAGCAGTCGCCGCATCACAAAATAAACGGCTGCAACTCCCAAAGCGATAAACACGAAACGGGCGACGAGCAGCGGAACTTTATTTTCACCTGTAAAAGATGATGACGCCTGCAACGCGATGGGCAACACACAAACAAAGAGCAAAATTGCCATCACCGCAATCGCCAATTGTCCGGGTCGCTCGCCTTCAATAAATTTCAGGACGCAAACGACGACTGCAAAAGTGAAAAAGACGAGCAGGATTTCGTGTATAAAATAGCGCGAGAAAAAAGTTAAGCCGGGCGAAAGAGCCACGAGCGAGGCGGCAAACAGCGTTCCGAGTGTTCCCAGATAACGCCGCAAGCTAAAAACCAGGGCGACTGTTAAAATGCCGAACACAACCGTTACAAGACGCACGCCGAAATCGCTCAAACCGAAGAAATACGAAGAAAAAAGCGCGAAGTAATACAGCGACGGACCGTGATAATTGTTCGGATCGTATTTGTAAACGCCGTCGCGGAAAAGACCGGTTAAAAAAAATCCGTTCACGCCTTCGTCATGGTGGAAAGGTTTAAGCGTCAGCCAGACAATTCGTAAAAGCACGGCAACCGTCATTACAACCAAACTGCCGATGCGCCAAACCTGAGATAAATCCTGTTCTTTGACAAAGGCGGTGTGAACGGGAGCGTCGGCGAGCGGCTTTGGCGGCTCAACGGTTGTTTCAGGTTGTGCCTGTCGCTCATCGGTTACTCCGGCGTGTGCCTGACCATTGCTTGGTGTTCTAACTTCTTCCTCGCGAGCGACTTCCGCTTCGGCTTGCGCCCTTGCCAACGCTCTTGATTGCTTCTTCTTTTTCGCCATAAATTTATTCGCCAAAAATTATTTTGAGTCGCCGACTTGATAAACGCGAAAATCGCCCGCTTCGGCGATAACCGGATACGCTTGAAAGAAAGTTTCGTTGACCGTCGTAAATTTGCGTTCCTGCGGACCGACCAGGACGTAATTGATTTTGTTTTGTTCGATTAATTGTTTGGCTTCTTCGCCGCCGGCGTAGATTTTCTTAACAATTTGTTCGCGCTCATACGGCGCGATTCCGTGTGACCAAACATGACCGATATATCCGAGAAACCAACGCCTGCCGCTTAAAACCGTAACGCTGGCATATTCCGGCGCGGTCATAATGAGTGACTTCGGAGCCGTGCGCGAGCGGAGTTGGGCGGCAACCGACACCATCGCGGGCGAGAGAATTTGATGCTCGACTTGTCTGGTGGCGGTGCGCCAAACGTCGAGCCAACCGGAGAAAGTGAGTGCGACCAGCAAAGTCGGCACTAAATACAGTGAAACTTTAGAACGCTGCCAAAGTTGGGCGAGCAGCCACGCGACGAGCGGAATCGAAGCGACATACCAGTAAATTAAAACTTTAATGTTGTCCCAGACCCAAGGCGCGAGTCTGACCAGATTCGGGACGATGAAACAAAGAGCGAACGGCGCGTAAAACAAAAGTAATTGTCGTGCGCGCCGCGCGTCGGATGTTTCAACAAACGGTTCATCGGCAGATTGGCGCTGTTTTTCGCCGAAAGCGATTGAAGCCAGTGTGCCAATCGCCACCGCCAGCAGAGGAATGAACAAACCGGTGTTGACGAACCAAAACCAAACCGGATTTTCCTCTCCATTATCCCAGCCGAATTTCCACCCGACAAATGATTCCGCCTCATTAGCACTGCCCGCGGTCGCAAACAACAATTCGGGAATTGCCGTTATTGCGGCAGCCGCGAAAAATACCGCCCACGCGCGCCAGTTCCGCCAGCTTAACGCGGCAATCAAAGCCGCCATTCCCATCACGACGGCAAAAGTGTGAGCGTGTACGAGCGGCAGCATTCCGGCGAGCAGTCCAATCACAAAAAACGGAACGAGCGTCGAAGGTTGCTCGGTCAGAAACGAAAGCAAGCCGGGCTTTTTCTTAAATTCTTGTTCGCCGCTCTGCTGTTGTTCAGCGTTTTCCTTCTCGTTTTTAGTTCCTTCAACGAATATTTCCCAAATTTTCGTCAGCACGATGAGCGCGAGCGGCAGACCGAGCAGCAGCGTTCGTTGAGTTGTAAACAAGATTGTCAAACTGTTTCCCCAACGCCAAATTGTCCCGCCGCGAATCGTGTAATCATTTGCCAAAGCAAAGATGTGTCCGAGAATGCCCGCTTCGCCCGCCGCCGCATCGCCGAAAAACAACAAAAAACCTAATCCGCCGTTAAAGAGCAGCAGAAAAGGCGCGATCAAAGCCGCCGCCGTGTTGTTTGTGAGTTTATAGGTAAAACGGGCGAGCAAAATAATTAGCGCGCTAACCAAAGTCATATTCTGACAGAACATTGCGTCACGAATGCTTGTGCCGGCGACGTTCATCATCGCTACGACGAGGTCGGTGATAAATGAATAGGTGAACGTCACGCCGGAGTAAATCGGATTATCCGGCGGAAAATTTTGTCCGCTGACAAATCCGTTGATGACCAGCAGATGAAACGGTAAATCCCCGATATTGTTGACTGCTCCCGTGCCGATTCCGCCGTTCGTCTCCAGCATCGCGCGCTCGAAGAAAAACCAGAGCATCACAATTAAACCGGTATAGGCGAAAATTATGGCGAGGCGGGATAATTTAAGATGGGCGAAAAATTCGTGCCGCTGCTGATTAAACGCGGCAAAGTCTTTTCGCAGCCGGCGGCGAAATTCGTCTCGCTGTAAAACGATTAGCGGCAAAGCGCAGAGTAGCGCAGCGATGCCGACGGAGGCTAAGTTAAGACCGAAAACGAGAGCAAGCAGGAAGCCCGCCAGTCCGAGCAACGCGCTTCCGATGACCGCGCCCGCGGCGAGGCGAACGACGAGCGGCGCGTCGTCGTCGTAAAAATACGTAATCGCAATGCCGCCCGCCGTTGTTATCAGTAACAAGAGGAAAGTAAAAATCATGATTTTTAGAAATTTTTATGATTTATACGCGCATCATAAACTATTATTGTGCTTCTTTATTTTGTCGGGTTTGTAATTTCAAAAAGAATGTGGGCATTAAGTTACATTCGTCTTAACTGAAAATTACATTCCTGTTATCGAGCTGAAAAACAAAAGCGGTTCGAAGATATTTAATTTTTCTTAATAAAATGACGGTAGTGTTTATAGACAAATCAAAATTCTTGGCAACGACAATAAATCTTGTAGGTTTATTATCATTGGAAGATAATTTTTTTTTTGCGCTCCAGGCTAACCTTTATTTGTGCCGCTTGACAGCTTGCGATGCCGATGCTTCTTCTTTAAAGTATAGGCGTATACCAATTCCAGTCAATTCCAGCTAATGTTTTTGTTTGATTAAAATATCATGACGAATCATATTGAACTCGAATTTCCCCCTTGTCCGTTGTGTTACAGCGAGCGACGAGAAACGAGCTACGGGCAATTCGGCGAACATAAAATAATGCGCTGCCAGGATTGCCAAGCGCATTATTTATATCCGCGCCTGACCGAAAGCGCGATGCGCCGCTTTTACACGAATGACAATTATTTCGAAGGCGGTGATTCGGGCTATTCGGATACGAGCTATGCCGATCAGGAAGGCGCTCTTAGCTCCACCTTTAAACGCTTAATGCGAAATTTGCACAAACGCAAGTTAACCGGCGGCTCGCTACTCGAAGTCGGTTGCGGCTACGGTTATCTATTGGAAGAAGCCAATGAATATTTTAGCCACCGCGTCGGCACCGATTTTTCACCGCAAGGAGTGCGTCTGGCTTCCGCAAAAGCCGATGAAGTTTACGAAGGCGGCATCGAACAGATTCCCGTCGCCGCCAAATTCGATTGCGTTATCGCCACGCATGTCATCGAACACGTTTATCAGCCGCTCGAGTTTGTCAAACAGTTGATCAGCCACACCGAACCAAGCGGCACGGTGATTCTCGCGGCTCCGGATATGGGCGGAATGCTCAGAAAAGTGATGGGACACCGGTGGCCATCTTTTAAGATTCCCGAACACGTTGTTTATTTTGATGCGGTAACGCTTTCCGCGCTGATGCGGCGGGCAGGGTTGATTGACATTGAAGAACTGCCTTATCCGCACGCATTTCCATTAGCGTTGATCGCGTCAAAGCTCCGCCTGCCGTTTCCCGCCGCGTTGGGCAAGGCAAATATTTGGGTTCCAGCCACGACAGTCGCGCTCTATGGAAGAGTTCCAGATGAATAAAGCAAACGGCAACAAAAAAGAATTTCTTTCGGTGGTGATGCCCGTTTACCGTGAGGCGAGTCATATCGGCACCGTTCTCGCCGCAGTCCGCGATGCGCTCGCGGAAGTTGATATTTCATTTGAGTTTGTATTGGTTGACGACGGTTCGCCGGATGAAACGTGGTTGGTTTTGAACGAACAAGCGAAAACATTCCCGATGTTGCGGGCGGTACGGCTTAGTCGGAACTTCGGCAAGGAACTGGCTTTGTGCGCCGGCTTGGAAATGTCGCGCGGGGATGCCGTCGTGGTAATGGACAGCGACGGTCAACACCCGCCGTCTCTTTTGCCGGAGATGGTTCGCACCTGGCGCGAAACAAATGTTGATATTGTTGAAGCGACGAAGATTACCCGGGGCAAAGAAACTTTTTTCAACAAAATCACTGCCGGATTGTTTTATTTGATTTGGAACAAACTCTCCGGCTTCGAGTTAAAAGGCGCGTCGGATTATAAACTGTTGAACCGCCGGGCAGTCAACGCTTATCTGCAAATGGGCGAGCGCAACGTGTTTTTTCGCGGGATGACGGCGTGGCTCGGCTTCAGTCGAGCGCAAATTCCGTTTGAAGTTGCCGGGCGCGTCAGCGGGCAGTCAGGCTGGTCAATACTGCGACTCTTAGGTTTGGCTTTAACCGCCATCACGGGGTTTTCGGCTTTGCCTTTACAAATTATCACTTTTGCCGGTGTAATTTTCCTGCTCTTCGCCGTCGCGTTAGGAGCGCAGACGCTTTTTGTAATGCTGACGGGTAACGCCGTGAGCGGTTTTACCACCGTCATTTTGCTGCTGCTGATCATCGGCAGTTTGCTGATGATCAGCCTCGGAATTATCGGCGAGTATCTGGCGCGGATTTATGAAGAAGTTAAGGGGCGTCCGCGTTACGTCGTTGCCCAGTCAATCGAAGCGTCACTTGGACAACAAACAGTCGAAGCGGGTTTGTTGCCGCAGCGTACGTTTGCGGTTCGCGACCCTGAATAATGCGTTAGCAATTTGGCGCGCCAAAGCCTGACTCCGCGAAAAATCGGTCAATCGCTTCGCCAAATCGGTATTAAGCCACATATAATTATCATTTATTTACCACTCAGATTGGGGCGCAGACCTTAATTTGCCGGAGGTTTTACAGTGTTAGCTCTAATTTATTTAATTGTTATGGTGATGCTCGGCGATTTGATTTGCCGCCGCTTTTACTCGTTTGTTTCGCTGCCTCATCGCATAGCCGCCGCTTTTCTCTCCGGGCTTCTGATCAGCACTTGGTTTACATACCTCGCCGCGATGCTTTTTGCGCGAGCATCGAAGCCTCTTTTGTGGGGCAATCTGTTGTTTTTCGCCGCGGCTTTCGGTTTCATTCTCTGGTCAACACAACGCACGCGAAAAAAACCATCGCGCCAGGCAGCTTCGCCGCCGGCGCCCGAAGCCAACAGATGGGATTGGATACTCATCGGTTTTTTTCTTCTCTTCGTGAGTTGGCAGATGTTCAGCACTTTTAATATGTCGGGCGGGAAAGTACAGATCGCCAATCATCAATGGAGCGATTTCGGTTCAACCGTCAGCATTATGCAGAGTTTCGCGGTCGGTCATAACTTTCCGACCGAATACCCGCACTTTTCGGGCGACCGCATTCGCTATCATTTTCTTTTTTATTTTCAAGCCGGAAACCTCGAATATCTCGGACTTAATCCGGCATTGAGCAATAATATTTTGAGCATTTTGTCGCTCGTTTCGATGCTCATTCTGGTGATGACCCTCGGCGTCATTTTATTCCGCTCGCGGGCGGTCGGACGAATCGGAGCGGCGCTTTTCTTTTTTCACGGCTCGCTCTCGTTCATTCCCTTCTTGATTTCGCAAGGGTCAATCGGCAATGCGCTCAACGCGGCTCTAACGGCGCGTGATTTTCTTCCGTCCGTTTTTCCGTATCGCGGCGAACTGTGGGGAGTTTGGTCGCAAGTCGTTTTTATTAATCAACGCCACTTGGCAACCTCTGTCGGTCTGCTGCTGCTGGTTCTCATATTCTTGATTACACGCTACCGCACGGCACTTTTGCTTGATGAAGCGTCGCCCGTACCGGAGAACAATCAACTTCACGACGAATCAGAAGCCATTGACGGCGCGGAGCCGGAGGATTCGAAAAGCGGTTTGATAGGCGGACGGCTGAAAACCGCCGCGCCGTTCATCTTTTCCGGCGCGCTGCTCGGACTTTTGCCGATGTTCAACAGCGCAATCTTTATGGGAGCGTTTGCGGTGCTGGGGGTTTTGTTCGTTTTGTTTCCATTGAAAAAACAAATGCTCTGGCTGGCGGCGACGACCGCCGTGGTCGCGCTTCCGCAAGCGATTTTTCTCAAAACAGGCAATATGAGAGATGCCGGCTATTCGCTTTTCCATTGGGGCTACACAATAGATAATCCGACACTGGTTAAGGTCGTTCAATACCTCGGTTTCACTTTTGGTTTTAAATGGCTGCTGATTGCGCTCGCTTTGATCTGGGCGACACGATTTCAACGGCGCGTGATGATTGCCGTTTCAAGTTTGATTGCGCTCGCCTTTTTCTTTCAGTTCAGCGACGAAGTTTTAGCCAATCACAAATTTCTCAACCTGTGGCTCATTGTCGCTAATTTGTTTGTCGCTTACAGTCTCTGGCGTTTGTGGAATATGACTTGGTTGAAAAGCGCGTTGCCGGGCAAAATCGCCGCCGTCGCTCTCATCGCGCTGATCACGATTAGCGGAATTATTGACTTGTTTCCGATACGCAACAGTTATTGGGTGGAAATACCTTTCGAGGGCGATGCGCTCGTTCGCTGGGTGCGCGAGGAAACCGACCCGAAAGCGATATTTCTTTCGAACAGATTTGTCAATCATGGCATTCTGCTTGCGGGACGCCGCGTCTTTTACGGACATTCGTACTACGCCTGGTCGGCGGGTTATCCGACTGCCGAGCGCGACGTTATTTACAAAAAAATGTTCGAAGAACGAAATCCGCAGGAGCTGTTGCGTCTTCTGCAAGCGAACAAAATTTCTTATGTGGCGATTGATGACGGAATTAGAAAAGGTGACTTTATTAAAAATCTGAACGAGGCGGTCTTTAAAAGTAACTTTGAACAAGTCTATCAAGACACCGAGAACCGTTATGAGGGATTGGCAATTTTCAAAGTTCCCGCCAATTTGTCGGATGTTCCCGCATCGCTGCTGCAAAAATCTACGGACGCCGATGTTAATACGAACGTGCCTCCCGTCAGTGCTTTTGAAGGCGGCCAGGGAAGAGAGCGCGGTCAGTTTGATAAGCCGCGCGGCATTGCGGCGGATGCGGCAGGCAATTTATACGTTGCCGATTTGGGCAATTCGCGCATCCAGAAGTTTTCGCCGGAAGGCGAGTTTCTCAAAACTTTCGGAAAATCCGGTACGAGCGAAGGCGAGTTGCGCGAGCCGAACGGCATCACGGTTGATTCAGCCGGAAAAATCTACGTTGCCGACGCGCTCAATCATCGCCTGATTAAATTTAATGCCGACGGAAATTTTGAAAAACAATGGAGCGGACCGACACCCGGATTCTACGGACCGCGCGATGTCGCCGTCGGACCGAACAAACAGCTTTACGTTCTCGACCAGGGCAGATCACGTATTGTTAAACTCGACCCGGAAAGCGAGAATTTTGCGGAATGGGGACAAAAAGGAACGGGCGAAGGCGAGTTTAACGATCCGACCGGACTGGCTGTGGGCGACGATCGCGTTTTCATAACCGATGCAGGCAACAACCGTATTCAGGTTTTCGATCTCGACGGTAAATTTATTCGTCAGTGGGAAGTTCCCGTGTGGAATAAATACCTTTGGCATTATCCGGACGCGGCGTTTGACGCACAAACCAAACGCCTTTACGTAACGAGCGGCTGGACAAACGAAGTTCTTGTTTTCGACGCCGACGGAAATCAAATGGACTCGCTCAAGCCGGTAGAAAAGGCAGCCAAGCTGGACAATCCATCGTCGCTCGTCTTGGCTGACGCAAAAAGCGGAAAGCGTCTCTACGTTCTTAACACCGGAGGGGGGCGCGTGTCGATATTTGAGTTGGGCAAAGCGAAACCACAGAAGTAGCTTTGCCTGGTTAATTATCAATCTTTGCGGTTGGCGGGTGATGTAATGATTCGTGATGTTCTGGGAAATAACTTCTGGTTAGGACAAAAATCACTATTGTAATTTGAGATAGCTCGTTCCACACGCTCAAGCGCGTGGCTAATCGCCGCTTCGCGGAAAGCCTCGTGGACGAGGCTGAAAATCATCAACCGCATAGATACAAAGGTGAGTTATTAAAGAAAAAAGGGTGTGTGATTTTTAATCACACACCCTTTTTTCTTAATTGGTGAAAACATTTGCATCTTTCCATCCTACTATTCTAAACGCGCCCTCTGCACTATTGTTGAGCACAACGCACGCGAATAAATATGGAGTGAAACTGGCTCGCCGCTCGTAATGTATAATCAACCTGACCCGGAGTAATTGCTGTGAAGGTGACTAATACCGGATTGAATGTGCCGAGCACGAATGGCGGAATGTTTATTACCGCATTCGTCGAACTGACAACCGAGATTGATCGCGTACCGGTTCCGGCGTTCACATGATCAATCGTGATTGAACCTGGTCCTTGCGACACTCCAAAGGAAGGGATACCACCGGGAAAGAGGTCTCCCTCAGTAATCGTGGTGAATGGGGTGCACGGCGGTGGTGGCGGTCCACTTGCACAGTTGGTGATGTTGTTTGTATCCAACGTCACCGCACCATTTAGCGCGATGGCTCTTCCATTAAGATTTGTACCAGTCGTTACTGTGATACTCGTAAGCGCAATGATGTTTCCTTGGAATCGCGTACCTGTACCGAGGGTCGCGGAACTGCCAACTTGAAAAAACGCATTGCAAGCTTGCGCACCATTGATCAAAACGACTTGTGAAGCACTTGCAGTTACGAGTGTGCTTCCTATCTTAAAAACGAAAACCGCATTAGGATTACCCTGACCATCGAGGGTGAGTGTCCCGGTCAGTCCAACTGATGAAGAGAAGCAATAAACTCCCGGACCAAGAGTTCTTCCGCCCAGATCCTGTCCGGTGAGATCCATATCGCAAGCCTGACCCGCTAGACTGGCATAAGCGACAGCTGCATCGAGTTGCGCTTGAATCGCAGTCGCGTTAATGCCGGTGAGAATCGACCCATTAGTTACTACTCCGGGACCAAAGCCGGTGACAGCAGTACCCGGACTAACTCCTAAATTTCCGTTCACAACGGTTAGACCAGTATTGGTCACGGTGGTAGCAGCCAATACCCCAAAGCTTGAAGC
>MWWH01000453.1_pt1 | contig 11898 bp, 16 predicted proteins | sample 1047231 | NCBI WGS metagenome assembly MWWH01 (sample SAMN06349967, study PRJNA376086) | soil metagenome | isolation source: MG3-2 sample Antarctic (ecotone) soil | place: Antarctica | collected 2015-01-13 | reverse complement strand
GAGAACTTGAAGATCGGCCCTGTCACAGCCCAGATAATGATGACGCTCAAAGCGATGATGAAAGCCAGAGAACTGCCGGTCAATTCTGTGGCCTTATGCGAAAACTGTTCGAGCAGCCTGCTCAAGCTGCCCTGTTTCTTTTGCGCCATGACTCTTTTGCTCCTTCTCTAAAGTATCTCCTGCGAGGGTGAAAGTGCGCCTCTCTTCCCGGCTTAGTCAAGTCGCTATTCCGTTGGGCAAGAGGGAATCGTTAGGCAAAGCCGGCACAGAGCAAATACGGGCGCGGAGTCGGATAACGATCAGCGAAGCGGGCAATCTGGACAGATGACCCATTATCAGTCCCGCCTTTGGCTGATAATGAAAACGACCCCCGCGCAAGCAAGCCAAAAGCACACGCCATAGACTTTTCGCCCCGGCCCGCATCAGGCTGAAAGCTTGCATAAACGCTGCATAATTGAGTATTGAAAACGCTCTACATATTGTGCGTCAGCGGCGCCCGGTGAACGAGTACCGATTAATGAACCCGCCGGGCCGGGCCGGGCCTTCCTCCATGCGCCGCGCCTGTTCGCGCCGGCTATCATGGAAGTGCTGCGCCAGCACCGCGCGCCCCACTTCTTCATGCTCTGTCAGCTTGGCAATGTCGGCATTACGCAAGCCCACGGGCCGCGCCGCATCAGCCCGCTCGTCCGTCGTCAGCGCGCTTGGCCGCGGCCACCGATGCGTGGCGAACGCGCGCAGATCATCGATCAGATCATCGTCAATCTTACGCGGGCGCATCTGCCCCACAGGTTTACCCTCTTCTTCCGGTGGGTAATGATAACGCTTGAGTTGCCGGCGCAACGCCACCAAACCCCGCGCCGTCGTCGCCGCCTGGACGTAATAGTCGCCCGCCGCCTTACGCAGCAATTCACCCTCACCATCAGCGCAGACGAGGTAGATTTTAGGCCGCCCCATCAGCTCAGGCCGCAGCGGGTGCGGTTTGTCCGTCTCAACGAGCGTGAGCCGGTCGGTGATCTCGTCAATGCCGTCTTGATAATCAACTGTCCACTTGCGCAGGCGTAGGCCGTAATCTTTATAGGTGTCGCGGTCACCTTGCGCTTCATGCGAATTGAGCGAGAGCAGATTGGCGCGCGGCGTCTCTCCGTCGGGCCGTTCAAACTCCAATACGGCGAGTGCGCGATCCCGATGCGACGAGCCCAAGGGGGCCAGCCATTCGCGATAGACAAACACAGAGTCAGCGAGCGGCATCCCTTCGCGCGGCCGGCCACACCACAGCCAAGCATTACGATGGCCCTCAGTGTGCCCTTTGTCATTCGCGCGCCCTAAACCGAACTCCTTCGGCAAACGCGCCCGCCCGTCGCCGCTATCCGGCACGACCACGCCGAACTGTGCGAGGTAGGCGCGCAACTCTGAGACGGTGATAACTGTGTGCGTCTCCCGATACACCGTGTCGGGCCAGACCCGCCCCGGTTGTGAGGCTTCATAGTTGCGATCAACCTCCTGCGCGATCTCCTGCGCGGTCATGCGCGGGCCTGTGTAACCGAACGGGAGCGCGCCGTACCAGCGCCCATCTTTCACCGGGTTGTCGTGCCAATCCAGGATAAAGACATTCGCATCCGGGGCGTGTGTGTCTTTGTAGTATTGATTGAGTGTGCCGAGCGGCGTGCCCAATTTAATCACGCTGTAACTCGTCTGTGAGAGCGCGGTGCTTTGCTGAAAGCCGCCATTCGGCCATGACTGAAACTCATCAGCCAGCACGACCGTTGCCCGCCGCTGCCGCCCGACGTTGGCCGTCGGCGCGCCGCCGCCAATCGTGGCCCCATTATCCGGGTTGGCGATGTTCATGTACGGCATGTCGCGGAGCAAGTTGAAACCTTTCGGCAGCATCCACGAAGGCGTCAGCCGCAGTTGAAAGCGCACCTTCTCAAACAGCGTGTTCGGGTCTTTGCTGCTATCAACCAAGTCTTCAGTCGCCGACGACAGAAACGCCGAGAAGCCCGGCACAAAGAGCCAACACTTGACGAGCCAATCGAGCGCGCCCACGGTTGCGCCTTCATCGCGCGACTTCTCGACGACGCCCGAAGAAGCCCGCGCGAACACGGTCTCTTCGAGCCACGCCAGATATTGCTCTTGCCGGGGATAAGGATAGAACGGTTGTACTTTGAGGACGGCGCGCGGATCATAGCCCCACGCATACATGCGAAACCAATAAAGCGTATCGCGCCGGCAGCGATCCCGCTCGCGTTCATAGTCTGCCTCAGACTTGAGACTAGCAAAGAGGCGCAACCGCTCAGTGGCGACGCGCGCCGCTTGTTCAAGTTGAAACTGAACGGCGTGCTGTTTCCAGCGAAAAGCGTCACGCTCGACTTGGTTGCGCGCCGGCAGGCTGTTGAGCCGGGCCAGCTCTGCCGGGAGCAAATCAGTGGCAGCGCGGGCGCACTCGGCCAGCTTCGCGCGCAAGGTCTCATCACCGCCCACGCCGACCGGCGACATGACAGACTCACTGGCCCGGATCGCTGCCGCCGCCCGTTGGGCCGCTCGCTGTAAGTAGTCAGGCAGGGTCAATTGATTAGCTCACCGGCTTCGGGCATGTAGGCCGCCAAGAGGCGCAGCGCATTGTCGCGGCTCAACTCGTCGTTATGCTCACGAGCCTCAGCCTGCAGTTGTTCAATCGCCTGCTCGACCTTCTCAGCCCGATCAATGGTCAGCGCAACGCTTTGATGTGACCGGCCCTCCAACCGATCCGTAAATTCTTTGATGGCCGGCACATTGCCTTTCTTCGCTTCTCTGTAGAGCGCGAGCGCCATCAATTCGGCGCGCGTGCGCCCTTTGTCGTCGGCGGGATCGACCTCCCGCGCGATCCGATGATAAGTCGCCGAGATGATCTTCGCCCGCCCGCCGGGATTGCCGCTCTGCCCCTTCTGGAAGCGGCGGCCCAGCGGCGGCTTGCCGTAGCCAATCTCATATTCACGCTCAGCCATGCAACACCCCCCGTCTATACTTCTACCGGCGCGCCCGTCGTCGCCTGCGCATCCTGTTGCAACTTGGCGCGCCACTCAGCAGTTGCCGTCGCCAGTGTCGGCTCATCCTTGACGGGCGGCAGGCCCAGAAACTCGCGCAGTCCATCCCGTTCGAGTTTCCAGTTCGCCATGCGCAGCTGCCCCGCCCGCGCTATGCCGTCGCCAGCATAACTGCGCTGCATCTCTTCGTGTCCAATGACCGGCGGCGCGGCGATCAGGTTGGTGAGTTCCGCCAGGCGCAAATGCGCGTCATGCACGCGGCGCTGGTGTTGCAACGTACGCTGCACCTCGTTTGCTTGGGCGCGTTGATAACTATCGCGCACGCCATCAAGCTCGAGCTCGATCTGCGCAATGGCCGGCGCGGCCGTCGCGAGCATAGCCCGGAGCGATTCCGCGCGGTTGCGCAGCCGGGTGATCTCGTCAGGCTGAGAGGCGATGCTGATCAAGGCAAGCTGCGCGTTCGTCTCTGCCAACTGTGCCTCGACCGGCTCAGTCTGTAAGTTGCGGAGTCGTTGTTGTAACTCGTCATACTGCCGACGCGTCGCACTGTCGCGCGGGCCGTAGTCACTCGTCAGGCGCATTTCACGCACGCGCTCACCGGGCGTCAGCCCCGCGTATGGATCAGCTTCAGGCGGCACGAGCCGCTTCGTCAGCCGCCCCGCGCGCTCGATATTGGCGAACATGCCGTCGGTGTACAGCCCGCCCATCAGCGTTTGATAGCTGTCCAGCGAAACATCCGGATAGGCCCATAACTGACCGCCGCGTAGTTGCACCGTGAGCGTCCTTGTTGCGCCGTCATAGTGCGCGGCGCGTAGCTCCTGACTCGTCTGGATCGGTTGCAGTTGCATCATTAATTTTCACCTTCAGGTTGACTCGCACGCGCCGGGCGCGACTCGGGCGGATTGCCCAATAGCCTGTCCAAATGCTCGACCGCACACGCCGCGCACAGGTTGGCGAACACGAGCGTGAAGGCTTGAATGCTCACGCCACAGCGCACGCAGGGCTGGCCGATCTGAATACCAAGTGCGCGCGGGTCAATCTCTCGGCGCGCTGTCGGGCGTTTTCTTTTCACTTGTTTCATGCTGCACTCTCCATCGCTGCGGCAAGCTGCACCCAAGAGCGAACTTCAGCCCGCAGATCGTCGGGCGCAATATCCGCCCGCGCCCGCTGCTGGCTAACGACAGGTACGCTCGCTCGCTCAGTTTCCGACAGTTGACAGTAAGCCAAAAACTCAACACAGCCGAGCGCAGCACGCGCAGCATCGAGGGCCGCCGCCGCAGGCATGCCGTCGGCCTCCATGAACGCCGCCCGCTCGTCTAGCTCAAGCTGATATTGCGCCCGCTCATCGGCGGTCAGCCTGTCCGGTGCAAGGGCCGGGTTGCGCGGCCGCCGAAACGGTGGGACAGGTGGGCGCGGCGACGTTTCAACCGCTGCTGTCATATCGGCGTGGCGCACCAACGCCCGCCAAGGATCGATAACACAGTCGTCAGCCAGCACGGGCGTCACCCCCTTTATGCCGCGCATGCCACTCGGTGAACTCGCCGATCTCGTCGCAGGCAAGTCCGTATGCCTCAATCTGGGACGCGCCCGCCGCTTCGTGGCGCGCGCGGGCAGCAGTTATGGCAGCGCGGTATTTTCGATCAAGGTCAAGGTCAGAGGAAACGACGGGCCGAGGCGGAAACGAAGGCGATTTCTTTGTGTATGGTTTTGCGTAAACCGTTGAGCCTGTTAAGTCGTTAAGGGTAGAACTTTTTTCCACCCCCCCCCCTTGCGCAGCGTCGGTTTCAGGGACGGAATCAGGCGCAAGATCGGCATGGCGGCGGGCCGCCTCGGCCCGCCTGGCCCACTCGTCGGAGACAGGCGCACGCGCACTCCGACGGGCGTTTATGTCAGTGACTTGATCTTTATGATCTAAGTCACTGTCACAATTCTGCTCCTCGGCCAGCTGGCGCAGCACTTTCAACTGCGCTTCCAGATCGTCGAGGAGCGTCATGTCAATGCTCACTTGAAAGCCCGACGCTCGATGCGTCTCCGCGACTGTGCGCAGGAGTGAGCCGGCGTGCTTCAGGCTGCGCTTAATGTTTGCCTCCGCGTCGTTCCGCCGGCCCTTGTTCTTTTTGTGCAGCGGCCCGTTCGGCAATGCCACGCGGCGGGCTGACTCAGCCAGCGCGAGGCCGGGATTGGCCCGCCACTCGCGCGTCTCGCGGGCCTCGACGGTGGCGATTGCGCCCTGCCGCGCAACATGGACATGGTAGCGATGGGGCTGCGCGCCCTTCGCCTGGTCGTAGGTATGATCCTCCACATCTACGACGGCGAGATCGAAGTGTTTTTGGTAAGCGATGAGCGTCTTGCGCTGCTGCTGCACCCACCTGGCTGAGCGCCCCGCGCAGCGCGCAATCAACTCGTCGCCCGCCGCAAACCAGCCCGTGCGCTCCCCGGCAAGTCCGACCAGCACGTCCACGAATAAGCGATGAGCTTCTGTGAACAGATGATGCGGGAACGCCGGATCGAACGGCAACTCGGACAGGATGACGTTGACGGTCTGCATTGTGTGGCCGAAGTCAGCCAGCACAGTTTTCGTTTCCACATCCAACTGCGCGCCCGGTAGGGTGCTGACGACATCGTGCCCGACCGCAGCCTTGCGTTTGCGTTCGGCGTAAGCAATCAGCGCCATCTGCGTATCTGTTAGGTCTTGGAATTGTGCGCTCATTACGCGGCCACCTCCTGCGCGGAAAATTGGTCGAGCGAACAAGCGAGCAGGTAATCATCCAACCCCTTAAATTCAGCGGGCCATGTGCGGACGACGAACGGTACACCGGCAGCGCGCAGTTGCGTGCGGAGCCGTTGCAGCGCGGTCTTCACTTCCCTCTTCACCGCCCAATCAGAGTCGAAACAAATAACTGCGCGCTTCGTCGGAAACTCAGTCTTAAACCACACGCCGAAGTTCTCGCCGAAGCACGTCACCCCACCGCCGGCGACGACCGGCACGGATAAGAAGACCGCGATAAGATCGGCCTTCAATGATCCTTCCGTGACGAGCAGATCGGCCGAGCCAGCGAGGAACGCGCGGCCGGCAACATGCAACGGTGTGCTGCTACTCGTGCCAGCGTTGAACCCACGCGACGACAACCAAATATATTTCCGCCCGTCTATTGGCACATCGAGTCGGTATTGCATCGCTTGAATCCGTCCGTCCCGATCACGGTAAGGACAGAGAAAACCGGGCTGCATTTTGATCATCCGCCACTTGCCATGCTCCAGATAGAAGCCCGGCACGCCCGTTAAGTCATAGCGCCCTGAGAGCGTCCGCGCGATGTTGTTGGCGAAGGCAGGCGGCGGCGTTGACTTGTAATCATTGCAACCTATTGCGTGCGCTGATAGGCCGCGCCGTTGCAGGTCTGCGGCATGTTCGGCCGCGAGGACAAGATGCTCGTGCAGGAGCGACGCATGAACGGCGTGCCGCCGTTCGATAGGTGCGAGCGGAGCAGCTTCCGGCGCAGGCTTGGCTTGTTTGGTTGAAATGATAGGCTGAGGCGCACGATTAGAGCTAGTCAGAATATGCGTCCAGGCAGTTCGACAACCGCCGGCGGGATGCGGGCTTATGGCTTGCGTGCAGATGGCGAGAACACCGTCAGCGCGTGTCGAACAGGCTTCGTTGTGCTTGCCGCAGACCGGGCAGGGACGTTTACGACTGACGCGGACAAGAGGCGAGCTGTTCATATGCGCCCCCCATCCCGGCGCGAGCGCACCGCAGGCGGCAAATTTCTTCCGTTGCACTTCGGCGTTTTCTGAGGAATTGACGGACGCGGCGGACGGCGGACTCTTGCATCGCGCCCGCGTACTGTGGTATTTTTCATGGTAGTTACCCGTTCGTTAAACCATTAACAACTTGCACGCCGCCGAGGGCATTGATCGTGCCCTTGGTGTGCCTATTTCTGACGCCGCCCGCCAGAATGACAGAAGCCCCCGACACCTACTTGTCCCACAACAAGTAAGGATCGAAGGCTTCAAGGACGGCAGCGCAGGCCCGGCAACTGCGTCCCAACTCAAAAATCGCTGGTAAAAACGCGAACATTTGTCGCGCGTGGGCTTCACCAACAAAGAAAACTTTTACATATTAGCGCGAAAGGCAGGGAGACAAAAGAGACAATATTAGTCCCTAAGCGTGTCTCCCTGTTTTAGCCTTTGGAGAGAAGAACTTAACGGCTTCCTGCCACCCGCCGGAGAAGTTCCGCGCCGCCCATCGTTGCAGCGTGCGAGGATTGCAACGTAATTCCCGCGCCACATCTTCTTTTTTCGTTAGCCCGAGCTGGCCCACCGCTCGGGCTATGTCGCTCCGCATATCGTCCCCCGCTTCTTTCAGCCGTAGCTCCATGCGCTTGCCTTGAGGCTTGCTGATTTCAGCAACGGTAGTTGCGAGAAGGCGGGGCGCACGCCCCGCCGCTCGCGCCGTCTCACGATGGGCGTGTTCGCGGGCCTCAACGACCAAATCCAGCAACGCAGCATCTAGTACCTCTGGCGCGTGTTGCACAATGTAGCTGTGCATGGCAGCAAAATATCTCGCCCCGCTCGGTTTCTTCTCGAATTGCTTGGCCAGCCACGCCCCGGCAGCTTTCGGCGGTAGTTGAAACACATCGGGCGCGGTTTGTCTGATTGCATATTCAAACAGGGAAAAAAGAACGTGGTCGAAGCGCAGCCGAGCATGGCCCATAGACCGCCGCCCGATACGCAGATCAAAGTCCATAGGCTGCGCGCGGACTAAGATTTCGGGAAAATCCACGCCATGCTGAAATTGCTTGTAGCGGCGTAGGCGCTCTATAAGTCGCTCGACCGGGGTAGCGGTTGGTGCAGATTTGGTTTTCGCGCGCTTGGGCCTCGCCTTGCTTGGCTGCTTATCTTTGTTTTTTCGCATGCTGAACTTGCCTCTTGACTCTCACCACCGCGTCGGCTAATCTCAGACACACATAGGGTGTCACGCCCAAGAGCGTGTTTTACGTTCATCGCATCAAGCATTGCCGCCGTCGTCATCAAACTTTCGGCGGCTTTGCTGTTTCTGGCGCGGAAGCCTACACGGAACGCGCCGCAAGATCAATAAAAATCTTTCGCAAGTGTTGACTTGCAAGGATTTGCGGAAAACCTTAAAACCTTAAAGACTGTTATCCTTAAAATGCCGCTCTAACAGCATGATAATTTCCTCGCGCATCTTCACGTGCTTCAACGCGCATTGGCTCTTAATCCGCCCGTGTAGTTCAGTCGGAATATCGATGGTATAGCGCGTCGTCGCAACTTTCTTTTGCTCTGCGCCCGTGACCCATTGATCGCCGGTCACAGCTTTACGTGCGCTTGGCTTGGCTCCGATGATGACAGACTTTTTAGTCATGGCGCATCAACTCCACGACCTCATTCGTTAGGGCTTCAATCTCTTGCCCGGCGATACTGCCCGGCTCACTGTCTAACACGGTCTGCCCGCGTGCGGCCGTCTCCGCAAAGCCCACCCGTTGGCAAACCTGTGCGTTGAGTACCGGCAGCTTGTATTCGGCGAGGGCTTCGATTACGTCGCGCCCGATGGCGGTATTGACGATCTTGCGATTGATCACAAATGCGGATTTAAGGTTATCCTTAAACTCGCGCACTTCGGCGAGCAAGTCCACGATCTCTTTGGCCGCCCAAACGTCATACGGTGAAGGCTGGACAGGGATGAGCACGAGATCACTCGCCATGATGGCCGAGCGGGCTACGTCATAGACGCGGGGCGCACCATCAATCACCATCACGTCGTAGTTGGCCGCCAGCTTCGGCAGTTCCTTATGGAGCGTTGGCTTAGGCAGGCCGATCACGGGGAAGGTGCTTTCACCCTCACGCGCCGCCGCCCAATCAAGCGCGCTGCCTTGTGGGTCAGCATCCACCAGCAGCACCCGTTGCCCGTGTCGGGCGAGGGCCGCCGCCAGATGCACGGCGAGCGTGGTCTTACCGACACCGCCCTTTTGATTAAGTAAGGAAATAATCATTTAAGTTTTTAAGGATTAATCGTTAGCTAATTGCACCGCGAAAGAGATGGACTATAAAGGTGCGCAACGTGAATGCTGCACCAGCGTCTTCGGTCTTACTCACGCGCTCAGCTTATCAATGGCGAGTGTCGGCCACGTTCGGCGCACATGAGCGATCAGCATCCGACGCCGAGCGGAGACGCGAGACCGGGAGCAGGCGCGCGATCCTTCGCCGATAACTCCACACCGGAAAGGGAAGCCAACGCTCGCGCGTTTCACACCAGCCCCGCGCCTGTGGGCGTGCCTCTGACAGCACCCGCTCAAATAGCGATTCCCGCGCCGGTGCAGCCCCGTGGCCGCGCCGGAGCAAAAGAAAGGCTAGGGCTTTGCCCGCCGTGCCCGTCGCCCGTGTGCCGCTCGATGGCCAGAATGTCTCCGCCCTTAGCTTTGAGGGCTTTAACCAGCGCGACGGGTATTTTGCCGCGGACGCTCGGCCCGTCTTGGAACAGAGTTGTCAGTGCGATCACCTCTGCTTCTTCACTCATTTCTTCCCGCCTTTCTTCTTGCCCGTAGAAGTGCCATTGCTCGCGCTGGCTTGCCCTGGGGCGCGTTTTCGGGCTGCGGGGGTACTCTTCACCGCGCCGGGCTGGTGGTTGCGCTCGACCGTCTCAAGCGCAAGAGGCAAATAAGGCGGGACGGATCGCTCTCCGTTCTCCCATCGCCATACCGAGACGGACGTTGTTTGCAACGCCTTGGCCATCTGATCACGGGACATGCCAAGCGCCTCGCGCCGCTTCAATAACTCTTTTCCATTCATGCCGCGCATCTTACCACAGGTAATACCAGCGGTTACAAGTCTTTTCTGCACACCCGAAAATAATTCGACATTTTATTACCAATGGTGTTGACTTATTATCTTACCAATGGTAATATCCCTCTTGCCAGCCAACATCACAGAGAAGGGAAGCAACCATGATCCAGATTCAACGCCCCGAACAGTTCAAGAGCGCAGCCGAGCGCATCACGAAAGAGAAGATGAGCGTGCGTCTGTATGAACCGCACCTGTACGAAGTGACGAACAAGGCGAAGGCGCACACGTACCTTGTCCGCTTCACCCGCAAAGACGGGCAGACGTTCGGCACTTGCACCTGTGAAGCCGGATCACCGACACGCGGGCAACGTGTCCCGCTTGTGTGCAAGCACCTGTTTGCGGCTGTGCTGTTCATTCGTGCGCTGCGCCAGATGCGCCGGCAGGTGAGCCACTAAAGAGGAAGGAGCAAAGACGATGATTGAACGACTACCCACAAACCAACTTGAGGCAATGCTGGACGACGAGACAGCGAACGCAGCAGACCGCGCCCGCGCCGAGCGTGAACTTGAGCGCAGAGACTATGACGCAAGCGATCCGTGGTCGCCGGAGAATCACCACTAAAGCGAAGGGCTTAGGAATGTGTCGAGCATCCCTAAGCCCCATTCATCCACCCGCAGCCTACCCCCGACAGGAAGGAGCAGAGCAGATGCCACAGCCTACCACAACCAGCGATCAATTCACCCGCATTAACCGCTTGCTCGTCGCCCTTAGCCGTGACATCGACGTGACCGAAGGCAGAGAGCTCGACTATGAGACGGCCGCACAGATGCAGCGCACGATCAACGCGGCGCGCTTGAGTCTCGACGAGCTCGCATTAGACGTTGCCGCAGATGATGCGGCGCAAATGGCAGCATAAGGAAGTGGGCGCGGCGCATGCGTCCTTGCCTGATACACGCGCCGCACCCGCCCGAGCCACAACTCCAACCAATGAAGGGAAAAGTTATGACCACGAACAAGAGTAGCAAAGAAACCACCCGGCGCAAACGCCAAGCAGCCGGCGCAACCAAACACGCCCAACCATCAGCGCACGCCCTCCCCGCCGTTGACTATGAGCCGATCATCCGTGCCTGTGAACCGGAGATCGCCGCGCGCACGAGCGTGGCGGGTCTCGCCCCGCAGTATCAGACCGCCGAGCACAAAGCGCGGCTTGTCGCTGAGAGCGTGACGGGTCTGCGGGCGCGGTTCGCTGAGTGGCGCACACTGGGCGACTTCTACGCCGCCGCCTTAGCGAGTGACGACACGACCGCCGCAGTACACAACATACTCGCCGATGAACTCGACGACCTTGTCAGTGCTGCCGGGCTGAGCATCACGCACCCGGACGTGCTGCGCTTGCTCTACCCGTTGCTGCGGTGGCGCATTCATCTACAGCAGCGCGCGGTGTGAAGCAGGCAGCACCAACGAACGAAAGCGGCGGGCGCATGTTGGCCCGCCTCTTTTCTTTTTCGCGCGTGCGCTATCGCTGAGTTCAAGTTTAGCCAGCGGCGCATTTATCAGCTTCTTAATGCCGCAGAGGTAAGTGAAGAATTTGCACAATTTGTGCAAAAGCCAGAGGACGAAGGACAACTCCGCGAACTAGCGAAACTTCGCATTGACGGCACGCACGAGTATGACAAGGAAGCGCAAAACTTCATGCGCGTAGCAGAAAAGTTCGGCGGCAAAAGTGAAATAATTTCACTTTCACAAGCCCACACGGGTGTGGGTGAAACTTACCTTCGGTTTCCGAAGGTAAAAAGCCGCGCCACAAGCCCACAGGCGCAAGGGTGAAAAGGCTAGACGTCTAGCCGGCGGATAAAGTTGAGTAGACAGCATGGTGAGATTGAAACTCCACAATTGTGGAACTTTCAATGTTGCCTATAACCTGTTGAGTAGCCAACATGGTGCGATTGAAACCCCGCTCAGCTATGGATGCTAGCGCGCCACGCTAGGCCGGCTGGCCGGTGAGGGCCGCCGCTATCGCCATCGCGTTTTCGCGGTTACCGGACATCCCCATCCGATGGAACTTAGCGATGAAGGGCTT
>MWWH01000452.1_pt1 | contig 11912 bp, 16 predicted proteins | sample 1047231 | NCBI WGS metagenome assembly MWWH01 (sample SAMN06349967, study PRJNA376086) | soil metagenome | isolation source: MG3-2 sample Antarctic (ecotone) soil | place: Antarctica | collected 2015-01-13 | reverse complement strand
TTATTATCTGGGTTTTAGGATTCAGGGGGGTTGTATCCTTTTGATTAAAAAGGCGGATTTCGGCCTATCAGGAGGAATGGGGTGGGGTATCATGAGGAATGGGGTGGGGGTGTTATGAGAAATGGGGTGGGGTATTGTGAGGAATGGGGTGCATGAAGTGAGAAGCTGATCGCTCTCATCTCATGATACTTGACCGCGCTAATGCATCGAACGATTGTGCTGCCATGAGCGGGGCAGCCGACAATAAGCCTGGGCGCACGATGGAAGTTGCGCGGATCGAGAAGGAGCGGGGTTCCGACACGATCGTGCAACCGCGCGAACTGGTCGAAGTCCGCTACGCGCGTGGTGTTTCGCTTAGCCTGTCGGCTCGCAAGGTTCTCGCCCTGATGATGCACCAGGCCGCTGGCGACGCCTGGCTCGACCAGGAACATCGGATCGCCAAGCGTATGCTGCGTGGCTCCCACAATTCCAATGATCGGCTCACCGATACGATCGACGAGCTGATGGGCATATTCTTCGCCATGCCCGATCAAGTCGAGGGCGACCAAGGCCGTCGCACGTTCCAGATGATCGAGGAGACATTCGAGGGGGGGGAACAGGGGTGGTTGATCTACCGGTTCACTCGTCGCGCCCGCGATCTGCTGAAAGACAGCGAAGCCTACGCCCTGCTGCACCGGGCAACGGTGTTAGCGTTCGATAGCAAATATGCGCTTGAACTCTACCAGCTCGGAGCTTTGCTCTATCGCCGTGACGTCCCGATCTGGCGGGGTGACGTCGCCACGTTGCGGGCCAAGCTGGGCGTCCCGGAAGGCACCTACGGGTCTTTCGCCGATCTACGACGCTTCGTCCTCGATGCGGCGACGGCCGAGATAAATCAGCTCGTTCCTCAATTCTCGGTGGCATGGGATGTCGCAAAGCGAAGAGGCCGCAAGGTCACGGAAATAGCGATCACCTTTCGTCGCAAAGCCCCGATCGCCGCTGTGGCGGCCGAGGAGGAAAACGAGCGCCATCGCGCCGGTCGCCGCGCGCGCCGAGATGGCACCTTGGAGACAGTTGTTGATCCTGCTGCCATCATAGCAGCCGCGGCTGCCAGCCTTTCGGTTTCCGACATACTGCGATGGCCTGCCGACGATCAGGTGACAGAATATCGCACGCCCGATCTGTATGCGATCGGCCTAGCCCAGGGTGGAGGCCACGCGATCCAGAGGCTGGCAGATCAATACGTTCGAGTCCGGTCTGACAGGCGACGGCAACTCCGGGGGGACGTTCTCCGCGAAGATTGGACTACATGGGTAAGGGGTTGCGCGGAAAAATGGACGAAACCCTGATCCTTGCTTCCACTAGGGTTGCACGATACCCTATCATAACCGGTCATGGTTCCCGGTTGGAAACGGGAAAATAAACCTATGGCTACCGTCTCTATGACAAAGGGTGCGGAGCTGGCGGGGGTCAGCAAGGGAACCGTTTCAAAAGCTCTGAAATCTGGGCGTCTTAGCTATGCCGAGAAAACCGATAATGGCTACCTGATCGAAACATCTGAACTGTTTCGCGTGTTTCCCCCAAAGCAGCCGAAAACGGTTGAATTAGCCCGCTTAGAAACCCCTACAGGAAACAGGGAAACCCTAATGGAAACAGGGGGGTTGCATCGTGAAGTTGAACTGTTGCGTGAACAGCTTCGTGATCGCGATGGCGTGGTCGATGACCTGCGGCAGCGGCTCGATAAATCCGAAGAAGAACGGCGCGAAGCACAGGCGCGGGTCATCGGCCTGCTGACCGGGCCAGGGGCCACGGAGTCTAAGCGCGGCTTCTTGGGTCGCCTGTTCGGCAGGTCCGAGGAATGATGTGCTGGGCGACACGCCGTCGCGGCGCGGTCGCGCGCGCCTGCCAAGTCCATAGCTTGCGCTAGTGCATTCATTGCACTAGCTTGCGGCATGGTCACGATGCATCGCGGTCCTCGTTGGAAGATTGCGGTCTATGGCCGCGATCATGGCGTGCCGCACTTTCATATCGAGGGCGTGGATTTCCGCTGCTCGGTGTCCATCACGTCGTTCGACGTGATCGTGGGGACGACGCCAGCATCGGTCCTGAGCGACGCATTGGATTGGGCGCGACCCAATCAGGCGCTTCTCATGCAGACGTGGCAGGAGTTGAACGGATGAACGTCACCGACAACACGCGCACCATCACCGACGTGCAGGCGATCGGGCCAGCATCGCTGCACCTGGCCTGGTCCGACGGCACGGAAGTCGATCTCGATCTGAACGCCGCGCTCGGGGACCGCGCCTTTGCGGCGCTGCGCGACCCGGCCGAGTTCGCCAAGGTCGAGGTCGGCGATTGGGGGCATAGCCTCGCTTGGCCCTCGGGGGCCGAGCTGGGCGCGGATGCGCTGTGGCTCGAAACCCTATCGGCTACCGGGCATGGCGACGTGCGGACGTTCCTCGAATGGCGGCTGCGCCATGCCCTGTCGCTGTCGAAAGCAGCCGATGCGCTTGGCGTGTCGCGCCGGATGGTGGCCTATTACTCGAACGGCGAAAAGAAGGTGCCGAAACCTATCCTGCTCGCCTGCCGGGGATGGGAAGTCGGTGCGGGACTATATCAGGCCGCGTGAGCCGCGATATCGTCGCCTGGCTTACATCGAACAGGGCGGCGACGGTGCGCTGGGTGTCACCGGCAGCGAGCCGCTGCAACGCCTCGGCCTGCTGGTGCGGAGTGAGGGCGGCACGTCGGCCGAACTTCACGCCACGGGACTTGGCCTGGACCCTGCCGGCAGCGGTGCGCTCGGTGATCCGCGCGCGCTCCCAGCTCGCTGCGATCCCCAGCACGGCAATGATGACCTCGGCGAACTGCGACGTGGTGTCCACCATCGGCTCGGCGATCGAACGGAATCCGGCACCGGCCTCCTTCACCGCATGGAGGATGTTCAACAGGTCGCGGGTGTTACGGGCGAGGCGATCGGTGGCCGTCACCATCAAAACGTCGCCGGCATCGAGCGCGCCGATCGCGCGCTTGAGCTGGGGCCGCTCGGCCGTCGCGCCACTGATCTTCTCGCGGTAGACCTTCGTGCAACCGGCAGCATCGAGCTGGGCGAGCTGCTGCGCCAGGTCCTGCCCGTTGGATGAGACACGCGCATAGCCATAAATCATGCCCGGATTGTGCATCAGATTTATGCATCATGGAAGTGCCCGGATTCCCGCCATTTTCCGAGTGATGCAAAACTTTTGATTTTTGCATCAGGAGCAGTCGCTACCTTGTCGGCCGACGCTACAGGCGTTTGGTCGCCGCGCACGCCCATCCGGTGATATCGGGTATTGGCGTCACTCTCGGCGACCATCACAGGACACGTCGTAGTTAGTTACCACGGGATCATCATCTTCACCCGCCGTGGTAACAGAAATCTTCGCTACGCCGTCCTGCGCGCTTAGGCCGAAGCTGCAATATGCATATCCAGTACCTGAGCAGGAATCGACCTCAGGGAACCGGGTACGATAGCCCTCTGTGCGATCTCCCTCTGACGTTTCCTCCGTGCTGGGTCGAGCGATCCAGCCAGAATTTCCAAGGATCTGTCTGGCCTTTGAGTATGGCTGCCCAAAGACTACCGGCACTCGATATTTTCCGCTGCACACTTCGTCGCTGCCTGTGATCCGGTCAAAAGTTAGAGCCGCTCCATTAAGACTGATTTGGCCAACGGCACTCACATCATCCCAAACCCGTAAATGATTGCCGGAATTTTGGACGTCGTTCATTCCAATTCCGTTTTTTCCTTTCGAGTACAGAACACCGACGAGCCTATCCCCTTCAAAAAAAGCTAAGTTTGGATCTTTCGAGAAACAATGACTGCTTGTACCGGGATCGTACCCACGCACAACTAAGACAGCATCTAGACCGTTAAACTGCGCTTCTTTGACTACCCGCCATCCACGCTGCTCTGCAATTTTCCCTCCTGCGGTCGTAGCTCGTAGCCTCTCACCACAATAGTCATCCGAATTGTCACCATAGGGTGTTACGGTAGGAAGCTGTTCAATGCGTACAAGACTCGCGCCAGCGATGTTTGATCGAAGTGAGTATGTGATCTGTTGTGGTGAGGCTTCTAATGCCGCCGTCGCCGTGTTTTCCATTACCGGATCGGATGAATTTCCGCTGATTTTCGATGATGGTGAGAAAAGCCAGATTAAGATGACAAGAAGTACGACGGCGCCACCAATAATCGCAATTTTAGTCCAATCCCGCTGCTTTCCGATAGGCTCATTGGAATAAGACTCTTCTTCGATCGACTCTGCTCTCGCAGCACCATCCGCTTCAAGAATACGTCGTTTTTGCGCCTCAAACTCTTCGTCTGATAGTATCCCGTCAGCACGCAACTTTCCCAAGCGCTCTAGCTCGTCCCAACGGTTCATCATCTACCCCAGCCCCTTTCCGGCAACTGTAGCAATGCGATTTCTGGGCGAAAGGACATTTTGATGCAGGCACGATGCTCGCAGATACCACTCAACTAAGTATTGCGAAAAACGCGCGTTTTGTGTATGCCGTCCTGAATGCCAAGGAGGACAAGATGACACAGGTGGCTGCGACGGAGTTCGCCCGCAATTTTGGTCGCTACCGCGAGGAGGCTCAACGCGAGCCGGTCGCTGTAGTGACGCACAACCGGGTCACGGGCTATTTCGTGTCCGCTCGCGACTATGACGAATATCAGCGCCTCAAGGCGATGGCCCCTACCGCCCTGGCGGTCGAGGAGCTGAACGGCGCGACATTGAAGGCGCTGGCGGCATCACGGATGGATTCTCGCCACGACCATCTCGATACGCTGATGGATTGAGCCTTGTCGCTTCCTACCCCGGAACCGGGCTTGGTCATCCCCTACGCCTATCTGTGGCGGCACGAGCATCGCAAGGGGCAGGAGGAAGGCCGCAAGGTCCGCCCCAGCGTCATCGTGCTGGCGGTGCAAAGCCCCAAGGGTGGTGCTCCGCGCGTAACGGTCGCACCGATCACGCACACCCCGCCAGCGAAGGACGGGGAGGCGATCGAGTTGCCGCCCCGCGTCAAACAGGCGCTCGGCCTAGACGACGATCGCTCATGGATCGTGCTGGATGAAGTGAACCAGTTCGCTTGGCCCGGCTATGACATTCGGCCCGTGCCTGGGAGCAAGGATCGCTTCGCCTACGGCTTCATCCCGCCCAGGCTCTACGATACCGTCATCGGCCGCATTCTCGAGCTGGCCGCCGCGCGGCGCGTCTCGGAGATTTCCCGCGACTAGTCACCAATAGCCCACCGCCGTTGCTTAGCATACTTCCAGATGTCGCCCGAAAAGCGGACAAGCTGTACCCGTCTAGCCGGATTGTGAATCACAGCCTCAGGATTGTGCAGGTAAGTGTCGCTTGCAGCAATGTCGATCGTTGCACCTGTGGCAACGCAGCGCAGTCGGGATGGCCCGCCTTGGTCGATGTGAAAAGTGAGTGAGCCATTGCTATCACGGGTATAGCGCATCAGACTCGCAGGCGAATAATCAGCGTAAATGATCTCAACCGAACTACTCTCTACTTTCACCGAGAACCCATCGTCTTGTCGTGGTGTTACATAGTATCCCGAGCAAGTTGTAGGTATAGTGGGCTTAGCCTCTGCTGATACTGACATCGACGACAGTACTATCGCAATTATCGTTCTCATTACCAGAAATCCTTACTGTAAATATTTGCGCCCTCGCCGAACCCCGCTTAACACAACACACACCATCCCTGCCGCTCGCTCGCGAGCCTCAGGCGACTGGCGGCGCTACGCTTATAGCTCGTATCCAATATCCGGCCCATCGAGTCCGCGCTATCGTTCCCGCTCCTGCTGTCGGTGCCGATCGCGCTCGGCTTGCCCCGCCTAATTCATCTCGATCCCCGGCGTCTGATCGCGCCGGAGGGACTGGTCGAGCGCCGGCAGCATATCGAACCCGTTGCCGGTACTGGTCTGCAACCCCGCCCGCATCGTCTGTGCGGCACCCTGCACCAGATCTGGCATTCCCCTCCCGGATAGCGCCGGCCCCAATGCCTTCACCCGCTCGCCGACCGACCGCAGCCATCCCGCCCAAGCTCTACGATACCGTCATCGGCCGCATTCTCGAGCTGGCCGCTGCGCGCCGCGTTACCGAGATCTCGCGCGATTAGAGGCGGCACGGACGCACTAAAACGCCCCGCCAGCACGATGCTGACGGGGCGCAGGTAGTTCGGGCTATGCGACGATCAGGAGCGACCCAGCGCCTTGCGGAAACTGCAATAGGTCAGCTCCGTCACTTCCCCCGTGTGATCGACGTAGTTGTCGTCCTCGTCGACGACCGGCTCGCTTTTGGTCCAGTCGATGAGATAGGCATCGCTGTCGCCGGTTATCGTCTTCAAGCGACGGGTGAGACCGCCCCACACACCGGATAGGTCGCTAGGCTGCACTCCGATCGCCTTCGCCACATCGGCGATTTGGAAATGGCGACTGCCGCTATCGGCGATCACGTCGATCGCCTTGCGCGTCTTGGGGCCGCACCCCGCATAGAAATCGCGCGCCTGGCCGGGCGACAGTTCGGCGAAGTGCTCGTCCTCCTCCACATCCTTTTCCTGAGAAACCGGCTGTGACGCCGAGGCATCATCAGCGGCCTTGCGGCCGCTGATGATGCCGAACAGGAAATCCTGCTCCTGCTTCGGGAGTGACTTCATGTGGTCGGTCGTGATAAAGATACCGCTGGTATTCATGGTTTTTCTCCTTGGGTGCCATAGCAAGAACGAACCGGCTGCAACCATCGTTCGTGCTATAAGACGCTTAGACACTATGAACGAGTATGAATCAATGTGATTCGTACTCGTTCATAAAAATAATTGCGCTGGCCTACCGCCCGAAGCCGATATCCGGCCCATCGTGCCCGCGCTGTCGCTCTTGCTGTCGCTGCCGATCGCGCTCGACCTGCCCCGTCTGGTCCATCTCGATCCCTGGCGTCTGCTCGCGCCGAGGTGAGTGATCGAGCGCCGGCAGCGCGTCGAACCCGTCGCTGGCACTGCGTTCCAACCCTGCCCGCATCGTCCGCGCCGCGCCCTGCACCAGGTTCGCCATACCGTGCGCCGCCAGTTCGGCCTGGTCACGCACCCGCTGTCCCATCTCCTGCAGCCATTCCCGGCCACGCTCGAGATACGCTCCCAGCCCGCGCTTCTCTTCGATCGCCTCGTTCATCTGCCCGCGCGGGGTGACCGCGTACGGTTCCTCGCCGGCCGCGATCTGCTCGGCGTATGCGCGCCGCTCGATCGCGGCCGACGCGTGGCCCATCTTCACGGTCGGCTCCATCTCGACGCCCTGACGGGCATAGCTGCGATGATCGACCCGCTCGGCCACCTGCGCCAGTTCCAGCGCGTCGTTGACCTGCTCGGCCCACCGCTCCCGGATTGCCTCTACCTCGATCGATGCCGACGATCGCACGTCGAGCTCGCGCGTCTTTGCCCCCAGCCCCTCCGCGTCCACCACCCGCGTCGTCGTCATCACGTGGGCATGGTGGTTGCGATCGTCGCCATAATCATGCGGGGCGTGAATCGCTGCATCGACAGCCACCCCGTAGCGGTCGCGGATATCCTCCGCGAAAGCACGAACCAGGTCGCGGCGCTGGCCGGCGTCCAGCTCGGCCGGTAGCGCCAGCTCGTACTCTCGCGCCACCTTGGCGTCCTTGCGCTTCTCCGCCGCCTCCGCCGCGTTCCACAACGCGGAGCGGTCCTGCGCCCACTCCGCGCCTTCCGGCGCGACGATGAACGTGTTCTCGACCCCGCCCCGCCGCGTGTAGTCGTGCACCAGGCCGTCGCGCTCGTTCTCAAGGCAGACGCCGGCACGATACGCGACCGCCGCGACCGCGCTGCGCCCGGTCGAGCGCGACACCGATTTCACCGCCAGATGGTAGATCGCCATCGCTCGCGCGCCTTTCTCGAACGTAGTCCAGCGGCATGACGCTGGTCGGGGTGTGGGGCGGAGGCCCCGCTGTCGCTTGCGACATGGGTGCAGGGTATCCCTGCCGCACGCATTACGCAGTAATGCTAAAGTGCGCCCTTGTCTCCTATAGTCGTCTCGGGTGGCTTCATTTGTTGGTTTGCGCTATGCTCCCTTTGTGATCGTGCTTTGACGCGGAGAAGGTATGTGGCGGCCCCCACCCCCGAAGCTCTCGAACTGGCGAAGAAACGTGTCGCCCAGGCCAAAGCTCGCCTCGATGCGCTCAACGCCCGGATCGCCACCGAAGGCCGTCGCCTCGATACCCGCCGCAAGATCATCCTGGGTGGCCTGCTCCTCGACGCCGCCACCAAGGATCAACGGTTCGCCGGCATCGTCACCGAGCTGACCCACCGCATCAGCCGCGATCAGGACAAAAAACCGTTCGAGGGATGGTCACCACCGAAGGGAGACGGCTGATGGAGCGCGATCGGGATGACGACGAACGCCGGCTGATCCCACGCGGACGAGGACGGAGCGCACCCGGTCCAGACCGTGATGATGCGCCACCCGCGAAGTTCGACCCCGCCGAGTTCGACATGCCCCCTGACCCTCCGCCTTCTGCTGCCGGTCGCGCGCGCGGTGCCGCCGACGCCGCCCAGGCGCACAGCTTCTTCTCCCACCTCGATACCAACATCCAGCGCATCCTTGCTGGCTTCGGCACCCTGCGCGATTTGGTCACCGACGTGCGCGCCAGCCTTGCCGATGCCGCCGCCAGGGACGCACAGCGCGCCGAGGACGAGGAAGCCCGTGACAGGGCCATAGCGGCCCGCCTGGTCGATCCTGCGGCCCTGGAGGCCCGTGCGGAGGCCGGAGCGCGTCACGGGGCCGCAGACGGCCTTGCCGGGGCCGCTGAGACCCTGCGGCGGCGGATCGATGCGGATACGGCCGCGCACACCGCCCTTGCCGACCGGCTCGCCGCCGATGTCGCCGATCGCCGCGCCTATGAGATGCGCCGACGCCAACGGGACCGGTGGTGGAACGGTGCCCTCGCCGTGTTCGCCCTGCTGGTGCCGTTCTCGCTGGGGTACGGCTATCACCTGGGTAATGGGGCAGGCGAGGCGTCGGGCTATGCCCGCGCCCGTGATGAAGTCGCCGCGGCGAGCTGGGCCAATACCGCTAACGGCAAGCTCGCCCGCCGCATCGATCAGGCCAGCGAACAGACCATTCCTGCCATCGGCACCTGCCCCAAGGATCACGGGTGGAAACGCGAGAAGCGCGACGGGGCCTATTGGTGCTTCGGTGCCAACCCCGATCGCAAAACCTATAACGGTTGGCTCCTGCCATGATCCGGGATGAAACCGCCCGCACCTGGCAGCTCGTGATGACCGGGGACGGCCTGCATCGCGTCACGCCACAAGCTCAAGCCGATATGGCGCGGCTGTTCGATCTCGATCCCTCCGTTTCTCACCTGACCGTCGAAGTTGGCGACGATCGCATCCATGTTGCCCGCGACTGGCCCAGCGATCGCATGGAGGAAGCTGAGCGTCTGATTGATCGCATCGTCGCCTCTGGCGTGTCCGCGATCGTCGTCCATGCTCGAAACGGTGAACCATCACGGCGAGTAGCGAGCGGCGAATAATCGAGTGCTGCCCCTGACCCAACTCCTTCCTCGCCAAGCCTGCGGCCGGTAGGCCGCTTTTGTGACGGCGTAGCCGGCACGCATCATCGGCGCATCGGCCAAAGGCCGATTCCGCACATCATCACGCTACCGTTGCCTCGCGCGCACCCGCGATGATTCTAGATTCTCTATGATTCTATGATTCAGGGACCGTAAGCTATTGATCTATTAAGAATAAACAGCCCCACCTACGATGAATGGGGTGCGCAGTTGCGACAAATGGGGTGCCCACCTACGACAAATGGGGTGCCCAGATACGACAGATCGGGTGCTTTCATGAGGAATGGGGTGCGCGTGCGATCTAGGACAATGGTGTTGATCTTATGTCGTAACTTACTAAACTTACGACGTGCCCGACGATCTCCCCATCGGCCGCACTATGAAAGCGGCTTCCACGGCTTCAGTCCGTGATGGTCATGCTATCGTCAAAGCCGGCGAGTTCATCGAAGCCCGTTTCGGGGCGGGTACATCGCCCTCTCTGGCAGCTCGCAAAACCCTAGCTCTCCTGATTGCAAAAGCCGCTGGGGAGGCTTGGCGGCAAGGTTCGCACGTCATTGCCAAGCGTGAACTGCGGGGCAGCCACAATGCCAATGATCGGATTCAAGACACGCTCGACGAGCTGATGGATGTAAAATTCCAGATGCCTTCAACCTCGGCCCAAGGGCGTGCCGCAACCCTCACGGCTGCCTTGCTGGCCTGGACGCTCAACGAACACGCGGAAGATGGCCGGGCCACTGTCGAATGGGAGTTCACAGCACCGGCTAGGGCTATCCTGCAGGGAAGCGATTATTACGCTCGCCTCAACCGGGCGGCTCTGCTCGCCTTCCGGTCGAAATATGCCATCACCCTCTACGAGATGGGCTGCCTGCTGGCTGGTCGCCGCAACCCAACATGGTCCGGGACGGTCGATGAGTTGCGGGAGCGGCTGGGGGCACCGTCCAACTCGATGCCGAACTTCTCCGATTTCCGCCGTCTGGTGCTGACGCCTGGGAAAGCTGAAATCGATCAGCTCGCCGCCTTCACGATGGATTGGTTAGAACGGCGTGGGGCCAGAGGGAAAATCACGCACGTCACCATCACCTTTGCCCCAAAGGATGATGACGCCACCAACGCTGCGGCCGACGAGGCGGAGCGCCATAGCACTGGTCGTCGATCGCGGCGTGACGGGACCGCCGATACCATCGTCGATGCCGCCAGCCTCATCGCAGTGGCAGCAACGCGAATGTCGGTCTCGGACACCCTGCGCTGGCCCGTTGACGACCGCGTGGACGAATTCAAAACCCCAGAACTCTATGCGATCGGCCTAACCTTGGGTGGCGGCCATGCCGTCCAACGGCTTGCCGACCAATATATCAAAATCCGCACAGATCGTCGTCGGCAGCTCGTCGGGGAAGCCCTTAAGGCGGACTGGACGAAATGGGTTACGGGGTGTTCCGCCAAGTGGGGACGAGCCTGATCCGTTCCCAAGGATGCCTGTTGCTGCTAACTGTTAGCTGACGGTGATTTGAAACGATGCGCAACGGGGTGATGGATAGATGGCTTACACCTTGGGCGAGGCAGCTAAGGCCACTGGTATCAGCAAGGCGTCCATCTCGCGAGCCATCACTAGCGGTAGGATATCTGCGGTTAAGAACGAGGGAGGGTCATTCTCGATCGAACCCGTCGAACTGCACCGGGTCTATCCGCCAAAGTCATCCGCAACGGTTAGTGGAACACCCAGTGAAACGATGCGCAACACCGGGATTGATACAGGTAACACCTCCGATTCCAATGTGTTACAGGCACGCCTTGATGCCGCTTTGGAACAGTTACGCGACCGAGACGGCACAATAGACGATCTGCGTCACCGCCTCGACCGCTCGGACGAGGAACGGCGCGAAGCGCAGGCGCGGGTCATCGGCCTGCTGACCGGACCGGGGGCCACGGAGTCTAAGCGCGGCTTCCTGGGTCGCCTGTTTGGCAGGTCTGAGGAATGATGTACTGGGCGACACGCCGTCGCGGCGAGGTCGCGCGCACCTGCCAGCCACAGCTTGCGCTAGTGCATCCATTGCACTAGCTTGTGGCATGGTCACGATGCATCGCGGTCCTCGTTGGAAGATTGCGGTCTATGGTCGCGATCATGGCGTGCCGCACTTTCATATCGAGGGGATGGATTTCCGTTGCTCGGTGTCCATCGCATCGTTCGACGTGATCGTGGGGACGACGCCAGCATCGGTCCTGAGCGACGCATTGGATTGGGCGCGACCCAATCAGGCGCTTCTCATGCAGACGTGGCAGGAGTTGAACGGATGAACGTCACCGACAA
>MWWH01000451.1_pt1 | contig 11937 bp, 21 predicted proteins | sample 1047231 | NCBI WGS metagenome assembly MWWH01 (sample SAMN06349967, study PRJNA376086) | soil metagenome | isolation source: MG3-2 sample Antarctic (ecotone) soil | place: Antarctica | collected 2015-01-13 | reverse complement strand
ATTGTTTTTGCTTCGGCAAACACTTCTTGAGATACTTCCATTCTCCGTCAGTTAGGTCACAAGGATAGATTCGTTTGGTCATGAATCTAGCTTACCCTAACTGATGGAGACTTTTCAGACACGCTCTTAAACCTCTGCGCGCGTTTACAGAGCGTCCCGTGTGCGATGCGTGACTCTTTGCCTTTGCAAAGCCCCTGCACCGCATCCACGAACCATCTGTTCTGTTCGACCGGATAGTTAAGCTCAGTAAGTAGAAGACTCGCCCAATCGAGCGTGCTGCCGAACTTCCATGCGAGGTAAGAAGCCCTCTCTTCGGGGTTGAACTGTCGTGCAGTAGCAGCCATCACGCAGCCCTCCGCGAACGCAAACTATCAGCCCACATGCGCTGATGAGCCGCGTGCGCTTCCGCGTTCCGGCACATCGCATCGAAAGCACCGTTGGAGATGTCACGGCCTCCGACAAGTCGTGCTCCGTCCGGCGTCACAAGATAAGCGTGGCGATGTGGAAAGACATGGCCTCGGCTTGAGACGTGGGCGCTATGGACACTTGTGACGCCCCATGACGAAGCAGGCGGCGATGCGCTTTTTGTATTGTGCGTGGATTGTTGTGCGTGGTATTCTTTCATTGCTAGATTGTCCTTTCAGTCGCTTCCAGACGACTTCGGGTAGAGAGAGCCAAGTTTGCCGCTTGGCTCTTTTCGTTTTTATGCGGCGCGTACCATCGAACGCTGTTTGAAAGCGTCCACATCTTCGCGCGTGAATTTGTACCAGCGATTGAATCTGTAAGCGGTGAGCTTGCCGGCAGCGACGAGTGCGCGCACCGTAACTTCAGTGACGCCTAATTCGGCGGCGACCTGCGGCGAGTTCAAATAGGGTTGCTGACGATCTTCTGTCTGCATAGAAATAGACCTCCATCGGCGAGGCTGGTAAGCCCCGGCAGAGTCACAAAATGCTGTGCTTGGGTTGGTGTTGTTTGGCGGGCTGAAGAATCAGGGGCTTTACAGCACACGGGCGTATGCCTTAGAATCCCCAACGCTTCAGTCGGCGGCCACCGACGAAAAGCACTAGCTTAAAAAGCAAAGCAGCGGGCGCGGAACTTTTGAAACGGGGTTCGCGCCCTTGCTTTTTCAAATAACCTCATTTAACGAAACGCACTATAGCATGATTGGCTACACTTTGGAACCGTTAAGCTTTATTTCTCCAGTAGGAAGTTGCCCTGTATTTCCTACGTTTTGTCAACATTGGAAACGTAGGAAACGCGAGCAGTTTTCCTACGTTTAGAGGCTTCGCTTTTTAGTTCCTTCCAATTCAGACTCAAACGAATCACCTGTTGACGTAGTGCTCCACCAGATGCTGGAGCATGTTCGCCATAAACTTCGCGCAGTCTATCGGCCACCCCGTTATAATTTTGCTTATAGGGCGGGAGTGCTTGCACAGCCTCACTGATAGCATTCGACAGTTCAAGGCTGGTCCAGCGCGATGGCCTTCCGGCTTCTGGTTTCAATAACTCACGGGCAAACTTTTCGGAAAGTGCAAGATGGCTCTGCAAAACACCGCGCTTATCTGCCGGAGCAATATTCTGCTCAATGGCAGCAAGACTACCTGCGTCAAATAGCAATATACGGAGTGCGTTAAATATCGCGTCCTTTGCGTGAGTGCGAAACAGATTCTTTGTGAGGTTAATCCATTCCTGTGCTTGCTCATCATTCTTAAAAAGATATTCGGGCATGGAGACGGCAGCAAGGGCTTGATAAGGACGCGGGCGTGGTTCGCCTAACACAAAAGCCAGAAATCGATGCTCTGCGCCCTCCTGTATCTCTCTATCATCTACAGGCGCGAGCGTTTTGGTGTCATCAAAAAAACCCCAAATCTTTGTGCTGAAAGTGTTGAGAGGCTTTGTATCTTCTGCCATTGGCTTCCCTGTTAACCTTCCCCTGAAATGAATCGGCCCGCCCGCCCGCCGCGTCAGGGAACGCTGGCTGTCCTCACGCTGGCCGGCGTGAGTGAGACGGGCCGAAGTTTATCCTGCTAATTCATAAATTCGATCTGCTAACTAGCCCCTCGCATATCCCTAAACGACATCAATCAAAGCGTCAAGCTTCAGTGCGCGCGACGCCGCGATGCCCTTCGATGTCGTACTCTCTTCACCTGCGGAACGCTCTGCTGCTTCTGCACGGACGGAACCGCAGGCACGCTGGCAGTAGTGTTGGCCGGGGCGGAAGCAGCGTTGCTTGCGCCGAGCGCGGCAGCACGCTGGCGGACGCCCTCTGATTCAGCGCTCGCTATCGAAGCTTCCAATCGCGTGCGGCTGGCGTCGAGGCTTCGCAGTTGCTCTTCTACATTTGCCTTCTGCTTCTCCAACTGCTGCTGGCGCTGGTCTCGTAAGCCATTGGCGTCGGTCGTCCCAATGCTGGCGACGCTGCGCTGGATGTTCTCCGGCTTGAGGTCTTCTTCGAGTTGGGTTAGACGGCTCTGAAGTTCAGTCTGCTTGTCCGTCACGCCGCGCAGTTGCTCGCGCAATGCTTCGGCCTTCTGCTCGACGCTCGAAGTATCCTGTGCCGCCGTGAGTCCTACCGCCACAACTATCAGTAGCGCGCTCCACATCACACGTCTCATCTTCTTCCCCCTGGCATGTCATTGAGCATTCTCAGTCTTCTTCCTTTGCTGCCATCTGTGCTTGCGCCATGCCCTTGACTGCTGCCCAATCCTCCGGGTGCATACTCTCCGCGAATTGAGTCTCAATCTCTTCGAGCGTCTTTCCCTCTCCGAGCAGATCGGCGACGGTGGCCGTGAAAGCGGCGATGTCTTCAGGCGAGAGCTTTCGATGAGGCTCTGAGGGTGACGCGGATGGTTCAATCGCGGAGATGCTGTGCTTCCCCTCTCCTTTGCGCGCTGGCGGCTTCTGAGCGAACTTTCGACGCAGGTGCGCGTTGAGAAACGCCGGCACGCTGGAGACCGATTCTGCGCGCGCGGCGGCCCCGTTCAGTTCTTCGACGAGCGTGCGTGCGAGTTCAGCCCATTGTTCGCGTTCTGTAGCGCGCGGAGTTCTCCCGGTTAGCTTTCGCGCAGCTTCAATGAGAATGGAATTGAGGTCTGATAACGCTTGCGCTTCATCATCATTCTTAGTATCAGTCTTAAAAGATGTCTTGGCTTCGGCGGATGTTGTTGAATTGATTGAAGATGAAGTATGCCTAGTCAGACTAGAATCTAGTCCGACTAGTATGTCTAGATTCTGGGCATGGCTAGTCAGACTAGGCATACTACTCAGACTAGGCATACTTATTTCTTCGGGAAGAAAGACGGTGTATTCATTGCCTTCATGCTCGCCCGTAATTTGTCGCACCTGAATCAGTCCTGCTGCCGTCAGTCGCTCGACGTTGGATTCAAACGTTACGCGCGCGCCGATGCGGGCGCGCTTCATCAATTTGGGTCGTGAGATGCGGATCGCTCTGGAAGGAACTATCGCTCCTCTCGTGAGTGAGTAAAGACAATCGTAAAGTTGTTTGCTCTTGCCGGTGAAGATTCCTGATGGCAATGCCTCACGAACGATGGAATTTGCCACTTTCGCGAAATCGCGGATGGGCGCTACCGGCGTTGGTTCTGCCTTATTCTCACTATGCCTAGTCAGACTAGGCTGACTACTCAGACTAGGCATAGTCTGTTCGGTTGGTGGCGCATCCGAGGCGTGGATCAGGTCTTCGTGCGGAAGGCGAAGGGCAGGCGGAACCGAGAGTCCCAGCTTCTTCTTAGGGCCGGGTTTACGCAGGGAATCAGTTGCTCTGGGTTTCGTCTCTGCCATTCATCACCTCACTTGACCGCAACGATTTTCTGCCGCGAAAGCTTCAATTTATCGAGCACCTCGTCAGTCAGGCTCCACAACTGGTCGGACGCCCGGTGTGATTTGGCGTACAGCACGGCGGGGAGCTTCTGCGACGGGGCTTCGGCCACTTTGGAGTAATCGTGCAGGTTGGTGTCGAAAACATGCCCCACGAGGCCGACAGCGGCCTCCACAGCCCCTCTGGACTCAACGGAGAGGTTGCGCTGCGGCTTGTATAGATTAATCACCGCGCCGAGCATCTGGAGGCCGGAATTAACATTCTTCCTGACCTGCTCGATGGTGAAGGCGAGATCGGAGAGACCTTGCAATCCCATCGCGTCCGAGGCGCAGGGGACAAGCACGTAATCAGCCGCGTAAAGGGAAGCGGTCAGTAATTTGCCGAGTTGCGGCGGGCAGTCAATGAAGACCAGATCATACCCCTGGCCGTGCTCCCGAATCTGGTTCTTCAGCCGGTGCGTCAAATAGTCGGGCTGCATCTCGAAGCGCGCCAGCCGGATGTCCGCCGGGACAATATCCAAATCCTCGACCGGGCTTTCGACGATGGCATCGTCGAGCGAGAGCGGTTCGACCTTCACGCCGGCGGGGGATTCGGGTTCGATGAGAACGTGCGAGAGCGTCGCCTCGTACACGTCCGGTTCGACCCATGAGGCTGTCAGATTACCCTGCGGGTCGCAGTCAATGGCGAGCGTCTGAAAGCCGCGCAGCGCGCAGCAGGCCGAGAGTTCACGGCAGACGGTCGTTTTGCCGACGCCTCCCTTTTGATTCGCGACTGCGATGACGATGGGTTTCACAAGCGTCTTCTCCGAAAAGCACTCAGTTACTAAATGATCGGAAAGCTACTACCGCTGGAAATAATCAGTCGCATTGATGAGCGTGATGTTGCAATAGCGCCGGATCATCTCGAAGTGCCTGACGTTGTAAGTCACAACGGCGACGCCGGCGCGCTTCGCCGCGCGCGCGATCAACACGTCATTGATGAGATGAGTGCGAACATCTGAAGACATGCGAGGTTTGTCCCCGGTCTTCTTGGACTTCGCACCTTGCTGGAGCGCGTAGATTACTTTCCCCGCCTGAAACCAGTCCTCACCCGTCGGCACGAGCAGCCGACCAGCCTGATGGTAATTCTTGAGCGCGGCCTCCAGTTCTTTGAGCACCGAGCCATCCTGCGCGCCGGCAGCCAACTCTTCGATCACGACCGCCGACATGTAAAAGCCCGTCGGGAGATTGGTGGGTTTGCGCCGCATGAAGACATCAGAGTCGAAGGTGACTTTGGGCATCTATTTCTTCGACGCCCCCGCCTTTCCTGACTGCTCGTAGATTTTCCCCCATGCGCGCTCCATGTGACCGTTGGCTTTCTCGATGGAGCGTCCCGCATCAGCGTCACGGGAGACGACTTTACCGTTGCCGTTCGACTTCGGCGCGCGCGCGGCTGCCTGTTTCTTTGAAGTTGTAGATTTCTTCGATGATGGCATTCTTCACATCCCCTCTATTTAGTGAGCATCACGTGCGGTCTTCCATCGTTTTAAGCCCCGCAGAAGCCCCGCATTCGTGGCTGTTCGTGGCTTCATGCTGCCGCGTCATAAAGCTTATGGACGCCATAGCCCCGCAAGTCTTCGGCGATCTCTTCCAGAGCCGTTGCCACGAGTTCATCGTCTGCCGTATCAGGAATCAACACGACGGCGAGATGTCCGGGCTTGAGTCCCGCGCCTTCAGAGTCCTCAAGAGCCTGTGAGACACAGTTGAAATCAAGCCCAGCGCCTCGCATCACGTTCAAAGCTAATACTTTCATTTATCCTTACACTCCTACACAGTTGAGGCGTCCTTAGCTACCGTCCGTTCGGACAATCGGGGGTGCATCCATCTGTCTTATCCATCACCCCGCGATTCTGTGCATGTAGTTCTACAAGGTGTTGAGCGCATACGTCGGCGTGCATGACACGAAATTGAATAGCCGAGCTGCGTTCGTCTTGATCTGTCACACCTAATGGCTGCATGTCATACATCACATGATGCACACCGACATCAGAGCACCCGTCCCTCCATTGGCATTTTGCTTTAATCGTTTCTTCGCTCATCACGCCACCTTTCGCTTTCGGGCTGGCTTCGCTGGCGCATCAGTCGGCTTGGCTTTCGGAACCGGGCCGGGTTTCGGCTTCACAAAGTCCGCGAGATCGCGCTCAGGAATAACCCAATAATCACCACGCGGATGTTCGACGCGGCGCGCGTTGGGGAATCTTCCTTGCTGACACCACAGACGCACGAGCCTATCAGACTCGCCGAGAGTTGCCGCCGCTGCGCTGGTAGTAAGCTCCTTGCTACTCATAACCACGCACTTTACCGCACGCGGTTACAAATAAGCAAATAAATTCTTTCCGCACTAGGTAGAATTATATTGACAATTCTTTCCGCGTGCGGTAAAGTCTTTTTCAGTTCAGGACATCAACCGAGAAGGAAGGGAAGCACAACATGATTCAGATTCAACGCCGCGAACAATTCGAGAAAGCAGCCGCCAGACTCATAAAAGAGCCGCAGTCAATCCGCCGCCACGAACCCGGCCTGTGGATCGTCGCCAACAAGACGAAGGGCACGAGCTACCCCGTCCGCATCGAGCGCATGGACGGCAAGACCTTCATCACCTGCGGCTGTGAGGCCGGGACGCCGCACTACGGCAACCGTCGTCCGATGGTCTGCAAACATGCCGCCGCGTTGATTATCTTTCTCAGAGCCGTGCGCGAGATGCGACGCGGCCACTAACAGGCGAAGGGCTTTGGGGAGAAGTGTCTAAGAACTCCCCAAAGCCCCTCAACCTTAACTTTCAGCCCAACCACAACGAAGGGAAGAAAATCGAATGAAGAATAAAACAACCGCCGCCCGAAAGGGAACCGCCCCGAAGCAGGACGCTACGGCGGCGCGCGACATTAAAGCGCAGCCGCTCACGCTCGCCGAGATGATCGCCGCCATGATGTCGCATCCCGATCTGCCGCCGGTGCTGCAAAACTACTTTGGCGAGGGGATATGCGAACTGTTCAACCACCTCAACAGCGAGCAGCAAACACGTTTAGAGCATGAACCCACACGTCTCGCGCAACTGCTCGACATGCTCAACGAGAACACGAAAGGAGGCGCACGCTGATGAAGAAGAAACCAACTCCAACGAAGCGCGCAGCACCCGCCGCGCAACATGAAGACCTTGCCGTCCTACTCGCCAAAGTTATCGCTCATCCAGATTTGCCGCATGTGATGTGGGAGTACATATCGGATGGCCTGTGCGAGTTGGATAACAGTTTCGAGAAGTACGAGAACCCCGAAGTGATGCGCGAGGTCTTGGGACTGAACGCGAAAGGCGGTGCACGATGAAGAAGAAACCTTTGGACTGGAACCAACTTGATCGGCTCGCGCGCGTACTCGCCATCGAACTGACGGACGATGAATCGGCGGGCAACATCATCATGGTGTTAATGCAGGAGATTGCCGAGCACCCTCACGACACGTCGCACGTCGAAGCCGTCGCAAACTTAATCAACGCGCACTTGTTCGGCGTATCGCGGGAGGCTGACGTAGCTTTCCGCGAGCACGTCGCCGGGCAGCGCAACCTGCTTACCAAAGGCGGTGCGGCATGAAAATCAAAACAACCACAGCCACGCCCACGCGCGACACCAACCGCGCATATCGCCGCAAGATGAATAAGCGCAAGCGTCCCGCGAAGATGACAGCCGCCGACCTCATCAATGATGCGGCTGTGCCCTTGAACGTCCGGCACTGGCTGGAAAGGTTTGTCGCGGACGGGAACCGCGCCCTTGATCACTCGTTCGTTGGGCAAGATTCCAACGTGCTCGAACAGGCGCGACTCATCTATGACGTGATGGACTCCCCCGGCAAAGAAACCGGCGCGAGCGAGTTTCCCGAAGAGGCGCGCGACTATGTGCAAGAGTATTTATATCGGCTGTGTGAGGCTTCCGACATTCACATCTGGAATGATGTGGACGCCGCCATTGCCGTGCTGCCCGCGCTGCTCGAATGCTCATCCGGCAGCCTTACGGATGGTGACTCAAACTTTATCGCCCTTGACGCTGCCGTTAAGAGGCTCACCACTCGACAAGAGCGCGGCGAATTTCTGACCGGCGGGCGTTACAGCGCAGAGACGGCAGAGGCGCGCGACATCGAGGCCGCGTTCAAGCTGGCGCGCGTGTTGGCAGACCCGACGACGACGCAGGAGACATGCGAACAACTGATGCACGCCGTCCGCGAGTTTTCGATGTCGTCGGATGTGACCGTTGAACACCCGGCACTCGTCAAGCGCACGTTTCTTTTGATGTGCGAGGCGAGGCCGAAGGGGAATGTCCGCGCGTGCCGTGCAGATCGCCGCCGCGTGCTCGACCTGCTCGACTCGCTGCCGGAGCCGGTGAAAGGCGGTGACGCATGAGCGCGTCGGCTGTTAGTTGGGAACGGGCGCACCGGGAGGCGCGGCGCGTGGAGGCCACGACGCCGTCCCGGTGTGCGCTGGCGTGTCGCAGACGCTGCTCCGCGCTCCGCGCCGCCGGTCTGTGCGTCTTCTGTGCCCGCGTCCCGGCAATGTCCCTGTGTGATGGGTGCAAGGCCACCCAGACGGCGCAACGGCGCGCACGCAACCGGGAAGCGAGAGCGAGATTGACCGGCACGCCGTTGGAGCCGCGCCGCTATACGCGACGAAAGGAAAGTGCACGATGAATAAACCACGCTCGCACCGTCGCCGCTGGATCAAGAATCTGTGGCGTTGCTGGTGCTGACAGGTTTTCCGGTGTCCACCGGAAAATGAGAGGGGCAGGGAATCCTTACCTTGCCCTTCTTTTCTTTGTGCAGCGAAAACTCCCGGACAAAATCGGACATTACGTGACGCTCTAAAGTATGCTGCAAGAGGGTGTCGTGGCTCCATCAGAGTGTGTTCAAATACAAACCCCTTATGGCAAACCGCATTCGATGTTAAATCTTGAAACTGAAAAACAGACTGTGATATAAGAAGCCTAAGCGTTAGGTATCTGATAACCGAATGAAAGGAGATTGACCATGCTCACGTTTGCACAAAAACCAGAGGCAACTGAGATAGGCCGCTTCGGGCACAATTTCAGTCGGATACCGATCCATTCTTCCGAATCTGCGGGCAGACAATCGAAGTTGATGGTGAACACGCCCGGAAACTTTCATACACAAGAGGCGAACCGGATGAACCAGCAGGTTATGCACATTCCTGCGCTACCTCTACAGCGCACTTGTGCATGCGGCGGAGGTTGCCCTAGGTGCAAGAGCGAACAGGTTTCCCGTGAACGACTATACAAAGATAGTCCGGCGACTGGACTTCGTGCCAACGAACATGCAGCCCCACCGCGCGGGCCGCGAAGCGATGTCCTCGACGATGCACCGTATCGCGGGCCGGATGAATCGGCCACAAGCGAGCTTCGCGGGCCAGGGACAGGGATAGGAATGGGCTGCGTCCACGGCCCCATGCGAGTCGTGACCTCAGGGGCACTTGAAGGTGGTTATACCGTTAACGACTACCTATCGGGTGGACTGTCCTGGGGTGCAGTTGCGTCTCCAGGCAGCGCTGGATCAGATGGACGCGGCTTCAAGGTACAACTCGCTGCCTCATTCTCTAATGACACCAGCCTCGGCGTCTCGCAGACGTTGACTCACGGCGCGTCGAATCAGCCCTTCCTGGATGGCACAGCCGCCTATCTGGGCCAGGCAGCCGGCTCCGTCACAAACGGCACGACCTTTAATGAGCCGGTCTTGAACGCAGGTAATCCCTACGCACACACCGGTTGGGAACTGCAATATGGCTCCAAGGCCGGGACTGGCTCCGCAGCGCTGGTGTCGTTCGCCGACGTGCCGCGCGCTGGCCCGGGTGAGAAAGGCTACATTGATTTTCGGACTTGTTTTTACTCCCGCGGCGGTCCCTGTCAAGAGAACGATACGTGTGGAACTTGGCGCTGGACGGTTGACTTCACTGGCACCAACAACACCAACACTGTCACGTGATCGCAAGTCTTGTTCCAGGAGCGCGACATGGCAGGCGATGATTTAACACGAAAACAACTGGAAGCGTTGCTTGAGCGACTGAGCACGCTCCGCGTGAGCGGTTCTAGCAGGGGTGGTCCCCATGTCGGAATTGTCCACAACGACCTGACGCAGGAATTCCTTGCCACCGGTAAAAAGATCATCCCGCTACTGATCGCCCGGCTTCCTGAGAGTAGTTTCGACGAGGCTGTCTATATCGTCTTCATATTGCGCGAACTGCACGCGACAGAGGCTCAAGTCGCCGTCCGAAAACTGCAATCCGAGATTGAAAAGCGCTCGATCGGACGAGATCTCACTCTGAAGATGCAAGTCGAGTACTTCTTCCGCGACATGGATACATGGTGACAATCGCGGTGTCGGACGCGCAAACCCCATGAGGCAAACCAAAAAAGCCGAACTTTCTTCCGGTTTCCGGCGCGCAAAATCTCAAGTTTTCTCAAGTTCTCCGACCGATGAAAATATTAGGTTTTATTAGGTTTTATTAAGCGCGAATAGATACGTCGTGGCGCAAGCGAACTATTAAGAATCCGTAAGGTTTTGAGCCTCGCCATGTGGGAGGTTTTCGCCCCTTTTTAGGTGTAAGGTTTTGTAAGGTTTTTTGCGCTCGCGCCTTATTTCTTAACATTTTTCTTGTGCTATTTTGTAGCCCTCTTTGGCGAGCGAGCGTGAGACTTCTGATGCGTTAAAAATTGAGTCAATCTCTTGCTTTCCGCACGATGTTGAGGCGCAGTTTTGTCATACTCTTCTCACAATTTTCAAGCGCTCAAAATCTCGCAATCTTCTCAACTTTTTCGCGCGACAAATCCGCATTTTTGCCCCTCCTTTTGACCTTCAAGCGCAAGAATCGAGATCGCTCATAAACGTAATCTGATATAGCTGTATGTCGCGTCGGTAAAGGGTTTGTGCGTAAAATATAGAGACATAGAGTCTATCATAGACTCTATGTGCTGTATGTGTTGTGAGGAAAGGTAGTTACAAATCCCCTTTGTTTAACACGCACCTGCTCTTGCTTGGCGATATTTTGACGTGTTTGAGAGATGAAATTCAACGGGGAACAAAGTTAGTAACTTTGAATATTTCAATGTTAGTAACTTTGATTTTTGTGCGGTCGTGAACTTGGTCTTTCAATGTTAGTAACTTTGAAGTTTCAATGTTAGTAACATTGAAAAATCTTGAGTCGAATGCGCGCCCGATGCTGCGCGTCTCCGGCTATTTTTTGACCGCCAAATTCACCGCACTCCACCACGTTTCTTTCACGTTATTTTGAGAGTAGGAATGATCGAGTCAGGCGACGTGGCGCGCGCAATGCCGGCACGTCACAAGCTGCGTCGGCTGGCCTCTCAGCAACTGCATTTTATCCACCAGTATCGCCGACGCTTTTACAGCCTCCAGACCAGTCATCTCGGCGATCTTCTGGGGCGAAATTGAATCGAGCATGAGATGGATAAAATGCTCGAAGCGGTCGGCGAGGTCGGAGCCGCGAGCATAATGCAAGCTGACCACCTCGGCGGAGACGCCCTTGCCGTCTTTCCACTGTGCGAGAGTCTTGCGCGGGATGCCGGCCACCTGCGCCGCGCGTTTGACGTTGCCCCGGTTGAGATCGAGCAAGAGGAGCGCGGTCGCCTTATCTTCCGTCGAGTATGTGCGGCGCGGTTTCATTCCTTTTTTAATGTGGCGCAAGTCGCGTTATTTTTAACCGGCGTGACATTACTTTCTATCTCCGTACACGGCCTCGATCTGTTCGTGCAGGCGCGCACAGTCCGCAGGGCTATGTCTCACGATGAAAGCCTCATTGGTTTGACCGTAGAGGGACGTGAGAACTGCGGATATTTCACGCGAGCAGGGGCAGACCGGCGCGTCCTCGCCAGTGGCCTGTTCGAGCTTTGCTATTCTGGATTGTAGTTTCATTTAACACGCTCCTGGGCGGCAGTCAGCAGCGCGGCGAGTTCCGCATCTTCATCCGCGCTTCTCGTCTTCTGACTCAAGAGACTTTCAGAGCGAATCAACTCTTCATCCGACATCTCACGAAGGATGGTCGGCCACAAATCC
>MWWH01000450.1_pt1 | contig 11942 bp, 22 predicted proteins | sample 1047231 | NCBI WGS metagenome assembly MWWH01 (sample SAMN06349967, study PRJNA376086) | soil metagenome | isolation source: MG3-2 sample Antarctic (ecotone) soil | place: Antarctica | collected 2015-01-13 | reverse complement strand
ATTTTGAGCAATGCGACTGTTATTTCTATCGTGTCTGTTAGTCTGGCGGCTACGGTCGGTATGGCTCTGGTGAAGTTCGGTATTAAGAATATCTCACGCGGCTTCAAGAAGTAGGTGACTAATGTTTGATCTTGGTGTTATCCTGGATGCGTCTCTAGGTGTGCTTGGCGCGCCTGTAGTAACAACTATAGTCACTCAAGCTATAGCGGCTGCGGTTGGCGTTGCTATTGTCGTTTGGGGCATAGATGAAGTGCGCCATGCTTTCAAGAAAGGTCGGTGATAACTATGCCAACCCTAAATGCACTACTCGATCAAGTTACTATCCTGCTTTCATACCCTCCGCTACAACTGATTACAACGGTTGCTATAGCTGGCTCTGTGGGTATTGGGTTGATTGGTTTTGCGGTGTCGCTGATCGGTCGCGCATTTTTCCATAGGTAAAAGGGAGGGTTGTTATAATGATGGGGCCATTGGTGCGCAAAATATTAATACTTATTCCAATAGTGTTATTGTTTGTTGTGCCAATGGCTCCTTTTTCTGTCAAAGCAGATCCGGCGGTGGGCAGGTTGCTGAATCTTAATGCTTATGACTTACTGCCGTATAATTATACTGCTAATGCGCCTCTTTTTTCCTGGTCTGATGCGGCAACTAATAATACTTTTGTGGTTCGCTCTGGTTGGGTGGCTCCGTTGTACAAACCTAATACCCTTAACGGCAAGCCTGTTGTAAACTTTTCTTCTGGGGCGAGGATGATAGTAACCTCTACGCTTGGTGTTTCTAGCTCGAGTGCTAGAACGTTTGTGGTCGTTGCTCGTCTGAATGATATGTATACTCGCTCTCCTCTTTTCGTGCAAGGCGAGGACAATAGTGGTACTAATTATGCTGGTCTAGATGCTAATAGCTATAATACGGCCGGTGGTCGGTTTGGTATTTATAATCAGGGTCAAACTTATGATACTGTTACATTTTCTGATAGTCAATTTCATATTCATACGCTAATTTTTGACGATATGTCTGCTACCAATATATCTGTTCGCTACTTTATTGATGGTACTCAAGTGGGGCTAGATGCCCGTTACTTCGCTAGTGGTTCTGGGCTTCCTAATAGTAATATAACAAGTATGGGTAGTTTTGCATCCGCGCTACTCTCTCAACCAAACTTTGATATTGCACAGGTGCAAGTGTGGGGCAGGGCTTTGGATACTGTCGATAGGCAACTAGTAGAGTATAACGCTGGTCAATATTGGGGGTTAGTTGCTAGTCCTCCTGATGCTACTCCTACACCTACACCAGCGCTTCCTACTGCTACACCTACACCAGCGCTTCCTACTGCTACACCTACACCAACTAGTACGCCTGTTCCTGGCATTCCTACCAATACGCCCGTTTCTGGCGTTGCTTGTGCAGTGCCTTATACATATCTAGTTAAATCTAATCTTGAGCCTGGCGATTGTACGCCTTGGTTTGATCGTGATAATTTAGGGTACAATTATGCTAAGTCTAGTAGCTGGTATGTTTCACCTAATAATTCTCTTGATGGTGTGAATACCCTGCTCTATGTTAGCTTCGTAGTAACTGATACTAGTGTGTATGCTATTCGCTATTATAAGTCTGGCTGTGCGCATCCTTATATCTCTACCGATGTTACTAATCCTGCGGTGTATACTGATATTACCTATGGTTCATTCTGTTCTGACGGATCTAGTATTATTGCGATTAATGTAAACTTTCCGCTTGGTACTAACTATCTTATTTTTGATACGGGTGGCGGTGGTGCGCATGTTTATTTTGATGATATTACTATCCGGCTTTTTAGCGCGTATAGTTCAGATCCGGTTTCTACGCCAACTCCTGTTGCTCCTGGTGGTACTACTGTAGATCCTCGTCCAAATATAGATGCTTTAGGCACGATATTACAGCAAATAAAAACAGCAATAAATACGGGCCTGACCGGGCTGGGTACGCTGATTACTACGGGCCTGACCGGGCTGGGTACGCTGATTACTACGGGCCTGACCGGGCTGGGTACAAGTATTAATCTTAAATTGGATGAATTAAAGTCGGCATTACTGGCTCCGCTTAATGCTACGCTGCTGTTGTTTTCTGATTTAATTGATGGCGGCCTGTACTTTCTTGGTAAAATAGGCGCGATACTGCAAGCGATTATCTCACCTTTGCTATGGCTGTATCGTGTAGGCTCTGGTGTGATTGCTAATATAACGGGCATATTAGCTTCTGCTCCCGTTGCAAGCTCTTTGGGTACGCTCTTTGCCGCTTTGGCGACTTCCGTATTTTTTCAATTTATTCTAACTATGGTTACGGGCGGTTTATGGATCTTGTATCTGGTCTATGTGTTCAAGTCGCTTCAATCTCTCGCTTAATGGAGGGTCACAATGTTAGATATGTCTATTTTTGCTGATCTGGTTGCTTACTTTTCCACAACTATGATGAATCTTGTAGGGTGGAAAATACTGGTAGGCTCCGTGGTCGTTGTGGTCATATTCGGGTTAGTTTACTTCTTCAAGCGGTGATATAATGCTTTTTCTGTATGGGCCTATTTTTGACTTAATTAAGGCGGCTATAGATCTGCTGTTTGCTCCTGTTGATGCTATCGTCTCTGAGATGCTTGCTAATTTTAGTCTTACTAGTGTTGCATCAACGGTGGGGCAAATAACTGATGGTGTTACTCCTGTTTTAGTCGGTGTGCGTGATTTATCGGCTATTGTGCCTGTGCCGTTGTTGTCGGTGCTGGCTCTGTTCCTTCTCACGCTGCTAGTGGTCGTTTTCTTGAAAGTGCTTCGGTATGTGAAGCAATTAATACCATTTAATTAAGGGGGTATATTTATGCGTTCCTCTTTAAGTATTCAAGAGGTGGCTAAGATACTTAAGGGCCATACTGCTGCTGAAATATTAGCGGCCTATATGTGTGTTGAGATGTGCCGCATACTTTTTGAACGTCTTAGACAAAGATATATGGATGGTGAGCAAGTAGAACAAGTAGAACAAGTTAAGCAAAGTAGTAATATTTAATTAAGGGGGCTTCTATGTTTGGCAAGCGCAAATATCCGCGCATAATCGTAGCTGGGCCTGATCCAAAAACATTACGCACATATCAAGCGGTGTTGGACGGGCCACAAATAAAAGTATATAAGATTGGTCGTATCAAGGCGGCTTCGCATCCTGTACATAACATTCCTGCTGACAGCGTTAGTTACTTTCTCTATGATGGTGAATTGACCTATGTTGTTGGCCTTTCGCCTGAGGTGATCGAGATGGATAAGCGCATGCAGGAATGGTACGGTATGTTAGCGTTGGGAGCCATGGAATATAAGACGGGTAACATTATAACGGCCATTGTTCCCTATGCTTCTCTTCTTTCTTTTGTGTTGGTGTTGGTTATGCTTGTGCAGCTTTTCGCGTTTAGTAATAACTTTAGCGGCGTGGTCGCTTCGACTAATGCAGGTATACAGCAGATTACGGTTATGCTATCTAAGGATGTGAAAAAATGATTGAAAAATATAACGGGCCTGATGTGATCGTGCCCGGGCCCGGGCCTGACGCATCACGACTAATTGAATCTATGGAACAAGGTCTAGTTGAGATGGCTGGTCTTGGGCCTTCTTCGGCTTTCGGTGGCGGTGATATGGCTTCTTTTGTCAAGTTCTATGATGAACGATCTTCCGCTATTCTTCCTATAACTGTGCAAGCTCTCGCGTGGGTCACTGAGATGCAAACTAGGTTTCCTGATTCGGTCAACTTCGCGGCTGCATACAATAAAGTTAAAGTACATATGCAATATGGTAAAATTGGTGCTAATACTGACGACTTTACGGCTGGCGTGTCTTCGTTTGCTCTCCGTGAAATGGCTAAAGCAGGGGTTGGTTTCAATGTCTCCAGTAGTAAACAAGGATCGTAATATGATTGGTATATACTTAGGTCGTCAAGGCTATGGTAAAACGCTGAATATGGTTTCTGATGCTTATATACAGTATCGTGCATATCAGCGTATGGGTGTTAGGCTTCCCATATTCTCAAACTTTCCGCTAAATCAAAAATATCTTCCGCATGAACGTATCTATACTATTTCCGATTTATTCATAAAGTGCCGTAGGGGGCTGCTGCTCCTGGATGAAATAGGGGCAACATTTGATAGTAGGCTGTTTTCTAGCGCGGCTAATACTACGGTATCAAGCAAGCTAATTGCTTACCTTCGCAAGCGTGAATTAGTCGTCCGGTCAACTTCGCAATTCTTACATCTTGTAGAGAAGCGGTGGAGGGATAATTGTCACTGGGCGGCTGAATGTTTTCCGGTTGGTGATGGCTTTGTTGCACAGTTCTTCGATCCAGCGTTAGGTACAATGGGTAAATCTCGCTTCCTGATGCGGGATCCTTTTTTCTTCAATCTGTACGACACTAAAGAAGAAGCTGACGTATTAGAGTTTGATGATAAGGTTGTTAAAGATTATCTCCTGAATCGTATACACTAAAAACATTCTATTTTCACGCCTGGCGTAGCGGGCGTGGATATAGTTTAGGGAAGCTCTTATGCATAGTGTGATAGTGTTGAGATCGAGAACATAACAAATTGTTATAAAAGTCTCGAACCGGTTATTACACATTGTTATCTTTTGGTTGAGAGGGGTATAACTTTGGAACATATTGTATTTATTGCTCTAGCTCTGGCAACTGTGGTTGTTTTTCTTACATTCTATCAGGCTCTAGCTGATTAGATCGTGTATATAACTTTTCATACTCAAGCCTGTCGCGTTCAATTAAATGATGGCCGCGTGATACTGACTAACTTATTACCTTCGACTTGCTATTATACTCTTAAGGCTATGTGGCTGGCGGCTGCTCCTGGTCGGCGTGGTCAATATCCTTGGTGTTACTGGTTTCGTGTTTAGGGAGTATCTATCTGTGTTTACGTTATATTTACTGTTTGCGTGTCTATCCTGCTCCGCGTTCCGGTTTTTGTGATGTTCTTTTCAACGGTTATGATCTTTATATGAGTTATGAAACTGTCATAGTTCGTTTTGGCTTTGAGGGTTGCTACATAGGGGGTTAGTATGCATGTTACTCCTGGTCGGGGCTTGTCTAATATCAACAAAGTTTTTTACACTCCTACACAAAAATTGAATACATATACTGGTGAAATTACTGCTGTAAATCAAAGGCTTATTGAGCATTCGATAAAAAGCTATCAAAAAAAGTCGCGGAGTGGTACTCCGGTTGCGATGATAGAAAGTAAAGCTAAAAAGTCTCTCGGTCGTATTCATAGTAAAGATGGCGTTGGTGAATTGAGTAAAAGTGTAATGTTTATAGATCCGGCGTTGTCTCGGATTTTTCGCCTTAAACGGCGTATACACTCCTGGGCTGAAGCTCTAAAAAATAAAGAATATGTACTCAAGATGATTACCCTAACTTATGCGCCTGATCACTTCTGGCGTGCTGGCGATATTCGGCGTTTCATGCTAGATGTTAAAGATTATCTGGGCGATAATTTAGCGGCATATGCTTGGGTAGCTGAAATACAGCAGGGTAGGGGTATTAAGACTGGTGAAGCTGTCGAACATTTGATGCATTATCATGTTTTGCTGGCGCTTAAAGAAAAAACATATCTGCCTGGTGGTGAACGCTTTTGGGCGTATGGCACTACTCGCATAACTAATGCTAAAAGTCCGTTTTATCTCGTATCATATGCTAAAAAGTCTACTCAGAAAGGGCTAGATGGTGGGCTAGAATATCCTAAAGGTGCTCGTGTGTTCGCGGTGTGGCTTAGTTCTGATGTTGAGGATGATTTGAGGGCTGTATTCAAGTCGTCTGCGCTTCCTGCCTGGGTACGTGATCTACTGGCTGCGGTTAGCCTCGAAAATATGCCTAAACGGTCGCCTATTGGTGGTGGTTATGATTATAACGGTGAACATTATGAATCACCGTATAGGCTAGCCGGTATGTTTTATAAAGACGACTGATAACTAACCGGGCCTATGTGAATCATTTCACAATTTTATTGGGTTGGTTGCAGATCGCAATAAAAAAGCTAGCTTATCGCTAGCCTTGCATACTATTTTGGTTCGTGCTCGTGTTCCCGTTCCCGTTCCCGTTCCCGTTGCTTTTGCTTCCTTAGTCGTGCCTGCTCCCTCTGCACACTTTCTTTGCATTGATTGCAATACCTCGGCTTACTGCCTGGATACTGTATTGCTGTGAATCCTGCTCCGCAAACCTCGCATATACTACGATATGCCTGCTTTACTATTAAGCGTTTGTATCGTGATACCTGTATTTCTTTACTTTCAAACATTGCTGCTTCCTCTCTTGTATTCGCGTGGCGCTAACTACTAGCCTGTCTACCCGTTAAAATTTTTTTGATTTTAGGCTACCTCTGGCGGGTGCCTTTGGTAGCCTGGCGGCTCTAGGTATTGATGTGGACTTGTTTCCAGCGCTTATTAAGATAGCTATAACTTGCTATCTTTCTGGCTCTTCCGTCCGGCTTTTCGTTTGTTGTTGGTACGTTGCCAACATAAAAATAATCATATAATCCGCTTGGCATTTTGTATACAGTGTAGTTATAGAGTTTAGACCAGTGATCTAGCCTGGCTGCGCGGTTGCACTCTTCGATAGTCTGATACATTTCTATACTCCTTCAAAACGCTTCCGGTATATTGTGCTCGTGATACTTGTATCTTTTTGACTTCTTTTCTAGTTCCTGCGCGGCTGTCGCTAGTATTTGCGCGGTCAAGAGTTGGTTTTCTGTTATGGTTATTCTGTATATGTTCTTCCGGCCTCGGCTATACATAGCCCATTGGTCAGCCTCCTTCCTGACATATCCGATTTTAGACCCTTTTGATACATAGATAAAGCTGATCGTATGTTTTAATATGTCGTCAAGGTGGCTCTCTGGTAAAGTGTGTAAGTATGCGTATATCAATTTATGCTCCTTTCTTATCTTTTCCACATTTTCATAACTTCTTTACGTAGACGCTTGGCTTGTGCCGATATGTCCGGCGGGCACTATCCATAGGGGGCGGAGCTTATCTTCGCATACTCCCGGTGGCTCGTCCGGCTGGCTTTCGTGATCTGTACTCCGGTGGCTGTCGGCTTTAATGTTGCGTTCTTATCGAGCATTGTTTACTCCTTTCCTGCTCGGCGTGATTTCCACATGTAAGTATGCTTGTTTGTTGCTAGCTGTAGGCATTCTGTCTGCATAATCTGCCATAGTCTTTTCCGGCTGCTGTCTGTTATCCGGCTGTAGAAGTGGTAGCGTATATCATTATCTCGTAATATCTGCACTCCTACTGGTAGCAGTACTAGCCTTGCATCATTTTTCTGTGGGTGCATATCGTTCGTGGGTGTGAACATTTTGCTTTCCTTTCTTTCTGCTTCTTTCTGTCCGCTTTTCGTACTTTTATTATACGGTATGTCACGCATACTTACAAGGTATAGTGGCTAGTACTATAGTACTACTCGGTATAGCACTTTAGTACTATCGGTGAGGTTGTAAGTAAGTCCAGTGCGTGCCGGTCGACTGGCGTGCGGGACGGCTGCTCTGGATCGTTAGCGGGCTGGGGGTGTTTAGGTTGATTTGAGGTACTGAGGCGGGTTCTGACTGGCGCAAGGGTAGCGGCTAGCTGGCTGTCCGTTTGGGCAAGTTTTGCGCGGTGTATCATTTCTTCGCTTACTATCCCAAGCTCGCGCAAAACATTTGACCACAACGGATAACAGCGGTTCTTGACATTCAAAAAGCCGTAGGCGGTGCAAAGTAATACAATGAATCAAAGAAAGTGCCGTGTCGTGTATCGGGTGTTCGGCGTCATCTCGGCACTTTCGGCCCGTGTAGGGTCATACTTTGCATTTTGAATGTCAAGAAAGCCGCTAGCCTGACTGGTCGCGCTAGTGTCGTTCCTGCTCCTTTGTAAGTCTTTCACAATTAGTACTTTTCTGCTATATTAATCTAGTAGATCGTGTTGACTTATCAGTTTTTATTGCTATAATGGTGGTGTAACATAGAACATAAACGTGTGACAATGCGTATTACTCCCGCGCTATTACAATCACTGGATAGCTATAGCGTTTCGAGTGGCGTTCCTCGTAATCAGGTTATTATGGTTGCTTTGGCTTTGGGGTTACGCTTTTTAGAGCATATAGATTTTAGATCTGCTGCTGCTGCTCTGCAAGTTCCGCTATATCAGCAAAAAGATCTTAAATTAGATGTTGACAAAGAGCGTCAAGAGTGATATACTCTAACAGGTTTAAAGTTTTTTGGGCAAAAATAAATCCAGCACGATCATTTTGACGGTGGCTCGTGCTGGTGTGTAGCTAGCTTGTTAGCAGGTTACATCTATAATCTTAACATAACTTTTAATCTGTTGTCAAGCTCTACATATGTGTAGTTACTAGTACAGAAAGTAGGTTACAATGCCTGACAAAGAACGTAAGACCCTTGGGCTTCAAGCCGTAACGGGTCGCCTGGCGCGTAAACCTGAATTGCGCGTTAGTTCTAAAGGCAACTATTACTCAACGGGTTCGATTGCTGTCTCCTTCGGGTTTCCTGCTGGTGAATCGCGCTTCGCTCCTACGGTTGGCTGGCTCAACATTACTGCTCTTAATGCGCTTGCTCAGCCGTTTACGCTTCTTTCTAAAGATGATACGCTCCTGGTGTCTGGTTATCTGTCAATCAATGAGTACGTAGGCTCTGATGGTCAAGATAAACGTCAACTTCAAATGCTGCCTTCTGAGATCTATGTACTCGTGTATCATCCGGTCAAAAAAACATTTACACCTATGGCGTTGTGTGAATATGTCTCTCAATACTTTCCTGCTGCTCCTGTTATTCCTCCTGTCGCTTCTGCCGGTCGTCCTCTGGTTCCTGTCAACGCGGCTGATCTAACTGATGAAGAGCGGGCGTTAGTTGCTCAGCGCCGTCTCTCTTCGGCTGGTGTTTCTAACGGCCATAGTGAAGCTGTTGAGGTTGTATCATAATGCTTAAACCTCTTACGGTTCGCGTTGAGCGTATTTTCAATCTTGGCAACTATGAATCTGAACGGGTGGATATTACGGTAGAATTATCTGAGGGTCAAGATCTAGAAACTGCGCTAGATGATTTGCGGCTTTTTATCTATGCTCACCCTCCGGTAGGGGCTAAGGTTCCTATGTTGCCTGGTGCTAAATACCCTGATGTTCCTAAAGCTGACGATCCTTTCTAGTTGGACGGGGGTTACAAAGTGCAGAAATTAGGTACACTTCTCATACTAGCGTTCCTAGTCGGGTTTGCTTTTGTAACCCCTTCTTTTGCTTCTTCTGTTGTTAATTCGGATTTTGAGCTAGACGCGGGTTGGACTGGTGGCTTTGTATATAGTACTGTGTATCATGTTTCTGGCCTTCGGTCGGCCTATTTTGGTTATGGTTCTAACTGCTCTAGCGGCTCCGAGTTGAATAGTAGTACATTTGTATATACGGCTACGAATATACTGGTCGGCTTCTATGCGCGTTCCGATAGTGCTTCTCCGCTATTGTCTATAAGTCTTGACGGCGACACCTCCGCTTCTTTTACATACAGTGTTGTTCCTGGTGGCTCCTGGAAACATTATGAAGTCCAAATTGACACTAATGGTGTTGATTTGTCTGCTCCTGTGCATGTTCATTTTAATGCTGGCGATTGCGGTATTATGGTTTATCTGGATGATGTTACGATAAATACTCCATTTCCTACTCGCTCTTATATGCCGCTTGTGGTTGCCTCCTCCTCTGGTTTTACAAATACTGTTGGTTTCCTGGTTGATGCGGCTAGCGTGTATGTTGTCTCGGTTCCTGGCGGTCGGTTTATTTTGGATTATAGAATGAGCTTCGGTCAAGTTTTGCTGTGTCTGGTCGCGGTGCTTGCACTTTCGGTGTATACCTTTTCTGTCGTATTATCTGTAATACAGCGGCGTTGAGGATAGTATGCATAAGTATCTGTATCTGGCTGGTGGCTTTATCATTTTAGCGCTTAGCCTGGCGGCTGGTGCATATTATGTGTCTGCATCAAGCTATATAACTAACAGTAGCTTTGAGGTTGATACGTCTGGCTGGGTTGTGTCTGGCACTACAATATCTAATACTACGGCTGCGCCCGACTGGGGTACAAAGTCGCTTTACTTTCCTGCTGTTAATGCTGGCGCAACATACTTTATAACGCTTACTCCTGGTTCTTATGTGTATCAAGCGTGGTATAAATCAACTGGTAGTACGGTTATCTTTGAAGTTGATAGACGTGGACCCGGTACGGCTGGTGAATATTATCCGTATGGTGATTACTATTGTCTGAATGCTGGTGCTGAGGGCAATACATCTTATACGACTGGCTATTTGATTTTTTACAAGCCTCCGTCAACGGCCTTGGCTTGGTCGCGTGTCTTGTGTGTGGTTAACGTTCCCGCAACTGTCTATTTAGGCATTCGTTGGTTTGTGCCTGGCTCTACGACGGTTATGAATCTGGATGGCGTTACCTTGAATGATTATCCGGTGCCAACTGCCACACCACAACCTACACCAACCCTGGTGCCAACTGCTACACCACAACCTACGCCAACCCTGGTGCCAACTGGTACACCAACTAATACACCATTGCCAACGGCTACGCGAACTAATACACCCGTTCCCGCTGCGACTAGTACGCCAACTAATACACCAACGCCAACTATTACACCAACGCCAACTATTACACCTATACCATATTTGGCGATGGTGGTCGCAAGCTCCAATAATTCAAGTAGTGTAGGGTCTGCGATTACCTCGACTAATGTGTATGTAGCCTCGCTTCCTTCTGGTGGTCTGCTCCTGGTGGACTATAGAATGAGTTTCGGTGAATTGATTTTGCTTGTCGCTTCGGTTTTGTTCCTGTCGGTGTTTGGGCTGTCGCATCTCTGGAGCGTAATTCAACGTAAATAGGGGGGTCGTATATGCAACCCGTGATAGATATGTTTGGTTACATTTTCGCGGTACTCCTGCTGGTTTTTGTGTTTATAGAATCGATGCCGGTGGATTGGTGGGGGTCGCGTAAATAATGTTGAGCATGTTAGCCGATCTGTCTTCTGCAATTGTGCAGGTTATACCATTCCAATTGCTCGGCACGTTCGTGTTTGCGTTCTTTATTATACTCGCGGTACTGCGGCTGGCTTTTCGTTTTAAGTATTATGGCTCGTGAATAGGGGTGTATGATGCTGGCTTTTATACTGTCGCTTCCTCCTCCTCCCGATATGGATATGACACAATTTAATTTTTGGTTTGACTTTTTTTGGTCTAAGCTCGGTATATACCTCGTGCCGATCTTTGCGTTACTGCTGATGTTTGCATTTCTCAAGGGTGTTATGAATAAGGGGTAAATAGTCATGGTTACAATTAATTCTACTGATGTACTCAACGGCGCAATTGGCATAGTTAACAACTTTAGCGGTGTTGTTGGTTTTGCGGTTGCTATAGCTTTTATATTGACTTTCTATACTCAGGGGATAGGTTGGGTAAAGAAAGCATTCCGCTAAATAATCTTAATAAATAATCTTAATAGAGAGGGGGTGATTTTATTCCAACATTGAATGCAATTCTCACATCTGCGGCTGATATTTTGAGCAATGCGACTGTTATTTCTATCGTGTCTGTTAGTCTGGCGGCTACGGTGGGCATGGCTCTGGTGAAGTTCGGCATTCGCAATATTACTAAAGGCTTTAAGCATTGATCGTGGCCTTCGTGTTGCCGGTTACACTTACTAATTAAAAATATGAACGAAAGGAGGGTTATCTATATGCCAACATTGAATGCAATTCTCACATCTGCATCTGAGATTTTGAGCAATGCGACTGTTATTTCTATCGTGTCTGTTAGTCTGGCGGCTACGGTCGGTATGGCTCTGGTGAAGTTCGGTATTAAGAATATCTCACGCGGCTTCAAGAAGTAGGTGACTAATGTTT
>MWWH01000449.1_pt1 | contig 11973 bp, 17 predicted proteins | sample 1047231 | NCBI WGS metagenome assembly MWWH01 (sample SAMN06349967, study PRJNA376086) | soil metagenome | isolation source: MG3-2 sample Antarctic (ecotone) soil | place: Antarctica | collected 2015-01-13 | reverse complement strand
AAATTCAAGCTAGTCTGCTGTTTTGCCTCTAATATTGGCTAAAAGTCTCCAAAAGGAGAGAATGTTTCATAGCCTTTTCGATAAATTTTTGATTTGATTAGGTTAGCTGGTTTTTCTCATTCCCGCAATTATGATCCTAAAATTGAAAGAAAAACGGGAACAAAAAATGGCGGTAAAACCACTATAGACAGTTATTTGATATAAATCCTATGAAACATTATTACCCTCTGGAGACTTTTCACCAATGTTACTGTCTTCGCCAAAGTGGAAAACGTGCAAACGCAAATGACAAACCCAGCGCGAGATGCGCGACAGACTCCATCCACCTCTTTGGCGCGGTAAAAGCGAAATAAAAATGTGATAGAATCAGCTTCCGAGAGGTTAAAAGTAATGAGCGAAACCGCGCCGCATCTTTCGGGCGAGGAAACCCGTCTGCTGAAAACTATCGGGCGCGCGCTTCTGTCCGACGATAAAAAAGCGCGAATGCGTGAACTGAAAAGGCTGCGCGATGCAGAACAACTTTCAAGCGAAGGCTATGCCGAACTTGCTGCAATCATTGACGAGCTGGAGCAGCAGCACGCCGAACGAATGTTTGCGCTGGCGGAGCTGGCGAAAGTGCGCGGCGTCACGCTTGAAACAGCAATGAAGCAAGTCGGTTTGAACTTGCCCGATTATGAGTGAGTACATTCCGGCAAAACTGCGTCGGACGGTTAAAAGCTGCGCCAACAACGTTTGCGAGTATTGCCGCAATCAAGAGGAATCTCACGGGCAGTCTTTCAGCTTTGAACACAGTCAACCGAAAGCCGGCGGCGAAACGAGCGTCGAGAATTTAGCTTATTCGTGTCAAGGCTGTAATTCACACAAAGGCGCTCGAACAACGGCATGATTCAATACACTAATTGTAATAACCTTCTTTATACACTATTACGCCTTCAGGCGGTTTACTTGGTTCTTCTTCGCCAAATGGCGCATAAATACCGATTCCAACGTCATTTGACTTAATTCCAACATTTTCAAATTTTGCCTTTGGGTCTAATGACTTAAGCCACTGTTCGAGATGCCCGAAAGATTTATCAAGCAGATGTTGCCCTTGATAAATCGGTACGGATGGCGAAAACAATTCAATTGCTTCGCAGTTACCTTCGTGGTCATAATGAACATGCAAACCGAGATTTTGGAAATCATCAGTTAATCCTTCCGAAAACTGGTTTTTCTTGAAAGTCCTTGGTTTTTCTTTGAGAACGGCTTGCACCTGTTCCGAAGTCATGCCTAGTTCTACTGATCCAACGCCTTTGAACGGTTTAACTTCAAAAATCATTGATTGTTTTATTCATCTCTTGACGAGAAATTACGGCGGCTTAAAACTTCACTTCAAATCGGTTGGCACATCGGCTCGCGCAATGCTCGGCAACACCTTTGGCTGGAAGTTTAATAATTTACGAACTTCATCACGCGACAATCCGAAATCAATCTTACCGGCTCCTTTATTGGGTTCAACCTGAATAATCATTGTTTAATTTACAGCGCCGGATGCTTGTCGTAGTAATCCTTCTCAAAAACCATCACACCTTCTACTGGATCGACTGGATCCTTCAATGCACCGGGCGCGTAAATACCAACGCCGAACTTCAGAGAGGTTAAACCTGCCGGGTCAACTTTTGTTTCTGGATCGTTCTTCTCGAACCACTCTCGCACATGACTGAAAGGTCTCCCAACAAAATGTTGTCCTTGAAAACTTGGTACTGAGGGTTCGGCAACTTCTATCGCTTCACATCTATCGTCTTTGTCGTAATAAACCAAAATGCCTAACTCTACAAAATGATCTGTTAGTGTTTCGCTTCCCCACTTTTGGAACGCTTCTACTTTGGAAGATATAGAACTGCGAACTTGCTCACGAGTTACTCCAAGCTGTATAGCTCCAAAGCTCTTGTACGGTTCAATTAACATTAGCATTTGCTTTCTTCCTTACTTTTGTGCTGCCACCGCTGTTTTACCTGATTTTTCTAGCTCATCAACGTATTTAAGCATTTCATTAATACCTTGATCGTATTTATCGCCAAATAAATTGCGAATGTCTCTTACATCCATTTCAACAGCTTCGCGGAAACGCCCTTGCTCTATTAAAGCGCGCTGCTGGGCTTGATAATTTGCGCCGCCGCGTCCCCAGCTAGCCGTTCTCATGTGATCGGCTTTCTCCATCCAGATTGCTGGTCCATGATCCTTGCTTAATGGACTCGATATATTTGAAGGCATATGGTGAACTTCGCCCGCCACGCCGTTTTTGACTGTCGCAACGTCTTTGTAAGCGCCGCCAACTGCATTATTTGTTTTTGATGACGCTGACTTGTTATATAGCTGCAAATCTTCGGCGGTTTGAATCGGTTTGTCCGACTTCGGAACTTGTACTCTAACCGTGTTGCCATCCGGCGTTAATGCTTCAACAACTTCTGATTCTTGCGCCAACGTTGTTCCGGTTTTGGCGGCGGTCTCAAAGTTTGGTCGCGCTCCTAATACTTCGCCCGCTCCGCCAACTATTCTGAAGCCCCGTTCGACCGTTCCCATTTCGCGCGGCTTGCCGTTCGCGTCTTTCTCCGTTGGGTCAACGCCCGCCGCTCCCGCCGCGACATTGTAAGCTCCGTCCACCCCAAAGAGAACTTTGCCCGCTACCGTCTTCAGCAAACTTGGCGCGGTCACTATTCCGAATCCGATCTCCGTCCCGATTTCGCCTGCCATGCCGTTCTTTTTGCCGTATTCGCTTTGATATGGAATCTTTGGAATTTTTGCGCCTGACGTGTCAACGCCAAATGTAGCGAGCGTTCCGCGCACCGGCTCGGTGACGTGATTGACCGTATTGATAATGCCATTGCCCGCCATAATCGGAATATCAACCACTTGCCCGGTTTCTTCCCGTTGCGCTTTTTCGCTGCCCTTTTCCCCTAAGATTGTTTTGCCAAGAGCATCGTTAAAGAGAGCATCTAATTTTTGTTTATCAGCCGCGCTCACGCCAACCGCCGCCGTTCCGTCTTCGTTAAACTTCAAATCAATGTTCACACCGTCTGTCTTGGCTTGCGACACCATTTCATTGATTTTGTCACCCCACACGCGGCGGCTCCCGCTCTCGGGTTTCGGATTGTAGGTTTGCTGAATGTAACGAGACAAAGCCGTTTCTGCGTCAATCGGTTTACCGTCACTCGTTCTACCGTCAATCAACGCCATCACGGGTTTTTCTTGAATGGCAGCTTTGTTTTGTCCGGCTTGCGCCAGCTTTTGTTGATATTCGGCGCGTTCCTGCGCCGTCAATTCAACATTGGTGTCAACCTTCAAAACTTCTTCCGAACTTGTCCCTTTGAGAATTGCCACCCGCGAATTGAGGTCTGCCAAAATCTTCGAGTCAAACGTTTGATTGAGCGTGAACGTCATTGACCCGTCTGTTTTAACGGCGTTCAGTTTCGTTTCGTCCCAGGCGCGGAGTCCGTTTTTGTCACGCGCGTAAAGATTGTTATCCGCCCATTCTTCGGCAAACAGTTGCGCCGGGCTTTTGCCGCCTTCCGGCGCTTCATCGGACAAACCGGCTTTCTTAGCGTGTTCTTTCAATCCGCGCACGCCAATATCATGCTGCGTGTCACCGGGCAAAACAGAAATTGTAATTTTGCCGCCGGTGTATTCGCTCCCGCCTTGAGCTTTTGTTTGAGCGGCAAGTGGCGGAGTGAGTGCCGGATTATTTGAAGTTTGACTACTGCTGCCTAAAGAACTGAGCAACCCACCGATTTTAAATGACATAAAGAAGGCTCCCTTTTACTTCGATAAAGACAATATCCTGCAACTGGCAAAAACTTTCAAGCTGAATTTTATTGCTTGCTGTAATTGTCGGTGCACCGAAGCAAAAGTTTCCTGTCTTCGGGCTTGATTAGCAAGTTTCATGTTTTTACCAAGATGCGGCGGCATTATTTAATTTCGATTCATATTCATCAAGTTTTTGCTCAAGAAGTTTTAACGCTTGCGGCATCGCGATTTCATAAGTAAAACGGCATTGCTCGTTCGCACAATCAGGTTGTAAGCCTCTCATTTTAAAATAATCAAACTGGTCTTCGCCCGTTCTAACTTCGGCTATCCCATCATCCCGAAAAGTTTGCTCAACTTCGATAATGTCCATCAATTTCATATAAACATCACAGGATTTCCAATAAAGTCGAAACTCGGCGTCGCTTGGCGGGCTGTAATCGTCATGGATGGCTTCACCGAGGTCGCCTTGAATATGCCATAAAGTCCCCTGAGAAAACGCCCGAACATCCTGCGTTTTCGTAGTTTTCCGCCGAAGAAATTCGCGGTAAGCCGTTATTTCAGACCGGAACAACGCTTCCCTTTTGGCGGTCACATTCTTAATATAATCGAGCGGAGAACATGCCGAACTAATAAATATAAACAAAAACGTGACCAGACAAATTGATTTACTGTATTTCATCATTTCTACTTGTTGTCTATAAACCACAACATCTTGTGGTTTATACTTAAATCCTCGAATTACAAACTATTTCAAGAAGCTAAACGTCTGATAACGGACAACTTAAAGTATTCTAATACCTTTCTTAACTGTAGTTATCAGATGCAACATATTTTATATTTAGGCTACTTCTTGTTGCGAGCAGCTTGCCAGTTACGACGATAGCTTGCCAACATTATATCCAACGTCTCGGTAGAAATGTTAGCAGCGATCAGATTTTCGACTTCGGAAGTGTAATATTTGAAACTGTGTATCCGCTTAAATCCGGCATTGATTTGGGTCATGATAATTGCTGCTTCAATAATGCGCGGATCAGCATTATTGAATTTTTCTGCTTCTCTGTCATCCTGTGCTTTCCATGAATTTTTTTCGTTATATTTTTCGTAAAGGTTGATGATGCTGATGCTAGATTTATATATAATCAATCTTCTATTATCATCAAGGGGCGTCCACATTTCTTTTTTGTGGGCGTCCACATAATTCATATAGTGGACGCCTGCTAACTCAAAAAATTCTTGCATTTCAAGTTTTTCGCTCTTACAAAATTCCTTGAACTTGTTTAAAATCTTCACTTCAGGACGCAGACTCACTCTTGCCCTAGTCTTCGTGTGACGGTCTTTTTTGTGGGCGTCCACATTATTTTTTATCGGACGCCCACGTTTTTTTAATGTGGGCGTCTGGGCGTCCACATTAATTATAGTGTGGGCGTCCACTTTTTGCGCTTGGGCGTCCACATTATCGACAATGTGGACGCCCGCTTTTTTGTTTTGTGGGCGTCCACTTTTATTTATCTCTTTGCGCAATTCATCAGCAAGTTTGGCAGTCTCTCGTTTAAGTACGGATCGCATAGTCCAATCGTGATTTTCATCGCTCATGATTTAACCTCCGATTGTTGCTTCAGAATGAATTGCCTCAATTGCACTCGCTTCAATAGTTTTCAGACCTGCCATTTGCATCAATCTAAGTCCTAAGCCACAGGTTTTTAGTATTTCTCTTGCTATGCCATTGGTTTTCTTATAAATCGCTGCTACAGCGTCAGCAGTGAATGGGTTTTTGATATTTGTTTGCTCACATCGAAATTGAATCATGCTGGCTGTTTCATCCGGCGAAAGCGCAGACAAAGTTGATCCGACAACAATTCGTGATCTAATAGCGCGTTTAGATTCGTCAGCGAGCTTTCGGCGCATTTCGAGCTGCGCGGCAATGACTATTTGCACCAGCTTTGCGGTATTCGTTTCAAAATTCAAAAGTGTGCGAATCAATTCGAGTTGCGGGCCTTTGATTATCTGCGCCTCGTCAATGAATATAATTACAACCCTATTTTCGCTGTATTCCTGAAGCAAAAACCTGTTGAATTCGACTAATTGCTTCTGCATTGATGCGCGTACGGGCAAATCAAATTCCGCGCAAATGTCTTTAAGAAAAGCGAATGTTGACCTGTATTCAGGCGTCGGAATAAAGATTGCAGAAGCATTCTCCTGCGCCGCGTAACTTTGCCAAAGGTAACGTAGAACGCTTGATTTACCTGTCCCTATTTGGCCTTCAATGAATGTTAGGCCTTGCCTAGTCTCAATAACGTAGCGAACTTTTTCAATAACTGCTTTAAGACTCGGCGTTAAAAATAACATCGTCGGATCGGGGGAAATGTTAAACGTATTGTCCATTCATATTCTTGTAGCATGGTCATACCACTAAAGCAATCTTGATTACATGGGGTAGCCTCTAGGATGGAGGATCATGCTGAAAAATATTTGAGAAAGTGATTTTACCTCGCCTGACACTTAAATGCCTCAAGCTAGTTAAAAACCCACGAACGGGAAAATGGTTCATAGAATTTTATCTAAATGACAGTATTTCTGAGGTTTAGTCGATTTTTTAGGCTCCAAATTTTATCGAATTTTAAGACTCATTTTTGAGATTAATAAGTTCCTACAAACTCAAATACATCAATAACTTGTGACAATTCTTGTGGAACTATTTTCCCGTTCGTGGGCTTTTAATCTGTTGACTCTCCGGCGCGATGACAATGCGCGGCTGCACTAAGTCATGGGAGGTAAAAGCGAAAACACTGGTTTCTGGCTCAAAATGTAGTGTGTAACCTTTAATTTCCACATCTTTTATTTGTCACGGCGTCCAATCTGCCGTCACTGCTCTAATTCATACATCAGTTTTTTGCGCGGTTCGCACCGTTAGCAAAAACTCTACAAAGGGTAAAAATCCTGTGAAACATTTTTGCCCTTTGTAGAGTTTTAACGATTTAATTTTTTAACAAAACACTGATTACAATTAACGCCAATTTAATATGATGTTTTGCGTTTGTCACATTTGGCTTGTCATGATTAAGCGCATTTGTTGCGTTCTCCAAATCGGTCTTTACGGTTTTGAGGAGTTTCAGATTGATTTGCGGCAAGCAAAACAATTTGCATAAAGTATTCATAGTTTGTTTTCCTTTAGCTTGAGAGTTTGGGGGACATTCAAAAGAGGGCTGAGAACTGTTAGCGCAGTCTTCAGCCTTTGCTCTTTATTGCACTCTTTCGAGATAGTTGACGACTAATTTTGCCGCCGCGCGATGCCAACATGGGAAACCTTGAGCAAACGCCGGACATTGGCAAACGCCGTTGCTTTCGTAGGTCATGCCGCTTGTTGACGACATGATAAGCAGAGAGTGCGAATCATGATTGAACGTCATAAACGGATTGCTTTCCAGCTCTACCGTCGCTCGTGCAATGGCATTAACCCAACGTTTTGAGTCTTTCTTGGCTTGTGACGCTCTGGCGACGGCATCGGCGACGACGGCGGCAAGTGTTTCTTGATCTAGTTCGGTTTGCGTATTGATGAATTTCATTGGTTTTCCTTGAGAGTTTTTAAATTTCGGTGAAGAACATTCAACCGTTAAAGAATTATACAATTGTAGAAATCTTTAGTCAACTACTTTTCTACATTTGTTGATATTTCTGGCAAATTATTTTATCTTTCTGGAATGAATAAAAACCCTAACAAACGGATCTCCGTCGCCGATGCCGCCGCCCTACTTAAAGTTTCGCGCTGGCGAGTTAATCAGTATATTAATGAGCAAACAATACCCGCCGAACGCATCGGGCGTTCGTGGACAGTTTCAGAGTCGGACGTGTTAAAGCTGCAAGCTGAGCGCAAACCTGATGGCAGAGCGAATAATAGTCGCCCAAAAAAAGGAAATAACAACAAAACCTCCGAAACATAAATCTTTATGACCGAAAACAAAAAGTTTGATTTAAGCGAATCGTTAATCAAGCCCGCTGGAACGGCGGAAACGCTTGAGGTCGCGGCTCTGGATCGTGACGAGTTTGAGCAATGCGAATGCCGTAGCGAATGGGTGACTAAGGGTTTTCTACGGGGCGTTTCGCTTTGTAAATACTGTCAGAATATCTTGCGTGAAACTGGCATGACCGAAGGAGAACTAGAAGCAGAGGCAAAAAGTCTCAACCTTGCTTTAGATTGAATGTGGTTGCCAATAAAAATGAATCAATGACTTGTGCAAAAAGCTATGAAACATTTTTACCTTTTGGAGACTTTTGACCGTGGTTTGAGGACATCTAAAGTTGGATTGGCAAAACGAACTCGTCTGTCTGAATCAAAGCAACCAAAATTCCCTCTCGCCCGGCGCGTTCGATTTCTTTGGTTTCCGGTTGCTGATGCGCGGCGATGATTCCAATTAGCTTCTTGCCGGTGTGTTCGGTAAAAAGAGTTTTGAAGGTTGCCATCTTTTCTCGCAATACAGCGAGATTTTCTTTCGTTAATTGTTGCGGCTTGCACACATAAACACTCGGGCTCGCACACAGACTGCTTTTCGGCTCACATTAATTAATAACAAGATGGGGCTTCGGCTCGCTTTATTTGATAACAGGCTCACTTTATTTAATAACGGCTCAAATTAAGTAATTCCGGCTCACTTTATTTAATAATAAGCCGAAGTGGTTTATATGCTTCTGCTTAACGCCACAGCCCTTCAAATCTGACGGCGGCCGTGCGAGTGTAACGAACCGTGTGCGTGATATTTTTGTGTCCCAGATAATCTTGAATCAGTCTGGTATCGCATCCTTTATTGGCCAGATAATAACCGGTTGAATGGCGCAACATATGCGGAGTGATTTTAAAATCGAGTTTGGCGCGTTTGCCAATTTTGTCTACCAAATAATTGATAGCTTGGCGTGTCAACGGTCCACGTTCGCTTAAGAACAAATAAGGTGAATGTGAATCTTCTCTTTCCGAGCGAAGGCGCAGCCAAGCCCTGATTGCTCGCAACTCGTCGCCTTCAACCGGTTGATGCGTTGACAGGCTGCCCTTCACTCTTCTGACAAACAGGCGCGCCGTATTGAGATCCAAATCCGTCATCCTTAAGTCGGTCAATTCCGAAACTCTCAATCCGTGGCGAAACGCCGTGAGCATCATCGCGTGATCGCGTTCGCCATATCGAGCGCCGCGCCGACTTGCCTCCAAAAACTTTTTCATTTCGGCAATGGTCAAAAAATTCTTGTGTTTTTGATCAACGGCGGATGAATTTTCGAAAGGAATTTTTAACGGCATTTTGAGACTCTTTACATTACGAGCATCAGAGCAGCAAAGATGCGAGCCGCTCAAATTCGATTTATACTATAACCGAACCGGGCGACTCTTTACGAAAGAAACATTTTGTAGTGAGTTAGTTGTTGTGGCTCGCACACAGAAACGCTCCGGCTCGCACACAGCCGACTTTCCGGCTCACTTTATTTAATAACAAGCAGGCGCTGTGACTCACTTTATTTGATAACAGGCTCGCACACAGAAAACCTGGCTCACTTTATTTAATAATAACGAATACTGGCTCATCATCCCCATTTCAACAGCTTTTTAACAGAAATTGCTTAAAACACATTATCAGTCATGATAATTTTCAAACCGGCGATTTTCGGGCACTCAACACAAAATATTGATTTAACTTCATGCAAATCATTTGCATAAACATGCTGTTATTAGGTATTTGAGAAAACTGCGTCCGACCACATTATTTGGTATCTACTTGTTGGCAATTAAAGTGAGCCATTATTATTTAATTTGAGCCGTTATTAATTAAAGTGAGCTGATTATTATTTAATGCGAGCCAGAGGCTGTTGTTATTATTATTTAATTTGAGCCGGAAAGTGCTCTGTGTGCGAGCCGGACAAATTATGTGTGCGAGCCGCAACAGCTATTAGTGTTTCTGCCGGTTTTTGCTCCGGTAAGGAAATCAAAGAAACTTACTGTGTCGAAAATTTAAAAATTGTAGAAGGCTATCAGGTTGCTGGACTGCCCGTCGCCACAACAGCTAACGGTCAGATCATAGATGTTGCTGCTAAAACGCCGATATTAGTTACAGTTACAATCTCGGATTGGATTGTCGAAGCCTTGTCGAAAGATTATCTCAGACTAAGTATTTTTAACAAATTGTCGTTCAAGAAAAGCTTGTTGCCTATTATTTATAACAAGTAAAAATAGAATTAGGACTTACGCAAGCTAATTAGATTTCAAAGACTTGCAAGAGTCAATGCAATTGTTAAGTACTTTGTTTTCAACGTTGTATTTCTGACCTTGCGTGAGTCTTAATAAAAATACAAGTATCAAATGTGTTGGTCGGCATTTTTAATCTTCGCTTTTCCGGCGATTGGCGTAAGTATACTTCCATGCCCGCAAAGTTAGTTTATCAGATAGTGACATTGCTGAAGCTTTATTCAGAAAACTTGCCTTTTCAGCATGACCGTTTTTAGAAGACCCGCCAACCAAACAACCCGAAACTGATTTTGCCGATTTGCTCGATTTATTTCCTGTGTTAATTGTTGATGCCATAAATATTCACCTTGATTTTGATTATATAGCGACTTGTCGGATAAAACCCGACAAACGTCATTAAACTCTCATATGAATTTCGTTCTAAGCGTATAAAAAGGATTATCCGCCGAGCGTCGCATTCTGTTCCTTTTCTATCTCAACCCCGTAATCTCCGATGAGTAAAGTTAATTTAGACAACTTTATTTTACTCGAAAGCGGTTTGATTACCTTCTTTTCTACTCAGGACTGGGGTTAACTAAATCATTCATGTTGTGCATAGGAATCGAACCGGAAAAATCGTTTAGAGGTCAATTCTGCGATAAAAATCTCTCTGTTTTTATACTGGTTCATTTCCAAGGATTAACAAGCAAAACATTGGTATCAATAAAATCATCGGTGTTGTCAGTGACAACCGTCAGATTGTGAACGAGCGCCGTCGCCGCAATTAAAGAATCAACTACTGGCAGCACCCGCCCGCGCACAGCTAACGTTCCACATAAATTGCCCCATTCAAGTAACACCCGAGCGTCGAGCGGCAATATTCGCCGTTCAAACCGATATTCTAGTTTGACGAACCATTGTTCAAGCTCCATTCGTTTTTTGCTCATTGGTAATTGAACGATTCCTTTTTTGATTTCGCCCAAAGTTAAAACGCTCATAAAAAGTGAATCTTCAATTTGGGCGTCGATCCACTCAAGAACCTTTTTGTCGGGAAACTTTTTTTTGTATTCGGAAAACGCGCAGGTGTCAAGCAAATAACCGTTGTTCATGGGCTTTATTCCTCAAAGTTAATTGTCGCTTCCCCCATATCTTTATTTCTGGTTAAATCAATTTCCGAACCGCGCAGCGGGCTTTTTAGCAAAAACTCATTTAAGGATTGCTGTCTGGCGGTGAGCCGGCGAAAGTCCGAATATGAAATGAGAACTGCTGCTTCTCGTCCGTTACGTGTGATAACCTGCGGCTCGCCTTCTTCGGCGGCGAGAATAATCTCGCTCAATTTGTTTTTGGCTTCAAATGTAGAAACTGATCGCATAACTGGTTTCCCTCCTTACATTAAGAATGATAATAACATAGAATAGCTAAGCTAGCCATCTGGATAATTCTGAATATTTCGCTTGATACTGTGATTACATCTCTTTAATGGTTGCTTATCATCTGCGGACGGCTTTCAAACAATTGCTGATTGGGGTGCACCCCAGCTTGGGTAAATTCTAACAGTATCCGATAAAAGCAGTTTGTATTTGGAAGACAAAATTCCCGAAGGCTACTTTAAACTCGACATTACCGTCCAGCGATCAAAAAAACAGGTAATTTTGAGTTCACCGGCGTAAGGTGACACAAATGGACAAGAAAAAAGCTTGCCGAGTCCCTTGATAAACTCGACAAGCTTTTAGACTAAAAATCGTAGATAAGTTTTCTTTACTTAGCCCCGAGAGTGTTGCAATCACTCTCGGGCATAAAAAGATTGACTGATAACGCACTTTTTGTCAAGGGTTTTTGCGAGGCTCAAATCTATCAATTCCATAAATTCAAGCTAGTCTGCTGTTTTGCCTCTAATATTGGCTAAAAGTCTCCAAAAGGAGAGAATGTTTCATAGCCTTTTCGATAAATTTTTGATTTGATTAGGTTAGCTGGTTTTTCTCATTCCCGCA
>MWWH01000448.1_pt1 | contig 11977 bp, 13 predicted proteins | sample 1047231 | NCBI WGS metagenome assembly MWWH01 (sample SAMN06349967, study PRJNA376086) | soil metagenome | isolation source: MG3-2 sample Antarctic (ecotone) soil | place: Antarctica | collected 2015-01-13 | reverse complement strand
TTTGATACCGTACCGAGACCAATAAGCCTAGCAGAATATTTAATGTCAGCAGGCACAGCGCAAGTAGCCCCGTATAACTTGATAGATTTACTGCGTCCACGTTGATTTCTTTTACTTGCTGAAATTCTTTTATCTACTATCAACAATAGTATTTCAGGCACAGAAAAAGTGAAAGCCTGCACCGTATCCTTACCCCATGATGCAGGCCGTCTTATGTTCGCACTATCACCGAAGTGCGTCCGATAAATGCCATTACGGAATTTACCATCTTGATACAACTGCTTTGTCACTGGTAGGAATGAAACGGGTCGGTTTTGTTAAATGAAAAAAGCGGACTTTGTCATATGCGTTACAGTGTTTTGACAAAAGCAGGTAAATTCAATCCTCACAACAATTAACTCGATTGCTGGACATCCATATTATTAGTTTACGCATCCTAATAATATCCGAACTAGGACAATAGGAGATAATTAAATGATAAATATAGAAACCAAGAAAATAAATAAAACAGCAGAACAAATTATTAGTGAGCTAATGGATTATGAGGCCAACGGCAGAATCCAATTAGTTGCTGACATTGATGATGGTCAACAGATTAAGGATGCAGCCTCGTATGTATTTAAGGACAACCCTAACATCAACGTCTATGCAATTATTGATGATACGGGTAACCTCAAGGAAGTAGATAAACCTTTTGCAGAACTCAGAAAAAGGATTGATAAATTAGTATCAAAAGTAGAGAAGAAAGATGCAAAAATTTTCGTCCCAGAATATCTAAAAGAGATTGTGTCTGCTTCTCTACTTCCAGTAATTTATGCCGTGCGCAGAAAATCCATAGCACTGGGAGGCGGCGGTCGGAGGATGAGATATAACTTTTACATTCCAAAAATATCCGATTACATACCACGCAAATATACAAAGGCAACACTTCCCATCAACTTTACAAAAAAAATAGATATGGACGATTTTACAAAAGAGATAGCTTTGTTGGCTGACTTGAAATTTAATAAAGATGAAACGGCGACAGCAGATTGTGACCTTATTTACGAGACACGACTTCTGCCGCGAATCAAAGAAGCAATGGATTACAAGGGTGACATTGAACTCTGTATAATCGGCTAAATTTAAGTAATCAATCCGTCTCGTGATACATACTGCGTTTTGAAGTTAAAGTTTATTTCCGATTACTTTGGTGAGTTACTTGCAAGTAGCTCACCTTCTTTTTGATTGTTCCCGCACTAAACCATTAAGCGCGCCGCGTCTGGTTGAATGAGTTGTTACGCACGAAATAAAGGGCGTTCGGTAATCCCTTGTTATGTTATTTGTTCGCTTCCTGCTTTAGTTTTATGCGATCTCGTTATATAAGGAGTGGTTCTTTCATTTTACTAAAAGTAAGAGAGCAACCATGAAATATAACGAGGTCGCGGGCGAAATTGTTAAAATCGTTCAAGCGGCTGCTTCTTTTTCAGCATCAGGAGCACAAATAGAAACCCTCTTAGGTAAATGTTCAAGAGAAGATATTTTAGACCATCTTGATTATGGTGGAGTCATTCCAGAGCAGTTTGACCACGACTCCACAGAGGAAAAAGTATTCGCTAAATACTGTGATGCGTTGCTTGCTAGGGCATTAACTGAAATAGGCTTTGATGCGCGTGTACTTGAAGCACGCGGCGATGCTGCCGACGTTTATGCGAACTGTAGCAGTAACTATTCACTAGTCGGTGACGCTAAGGCCTTTAGGTTGAGCCGAACAGCTAAGAATCAGAAAGATTTCAAGGTTGAGGCTTTGAATCAATGGCGCGCTGGCGCAGATTATGCTTGCCTGATAGCTCCACTTTACCAATACCCGAACACCACGAGCCAGATATACAAACAAGCAGTACGCTATAATGTAACGTTGCTTTCTTATACTCATCTCGCATTTATGATACGAAGCGAGAAGGCTAACCCTAAGAACCTTTCCGAGTTGTGGCTCGTGGGATCAACTCTTACTGAAACCGGGAGGGCAGAAGCCTATCGCGCAGCAATTCGTGGCGTAATGTTGAAGTTAAGCGGAAAGACCAATGAGGATTGGGAAAGGGCAGTTCATGACAACACTGCACGATTACAAGAGCAAGCCGCCGCAGAAATACGATATTGGGAAGAAAAGAAAGAAACGTTTGAAACGCTTGACCGAAAAGCAGCAGTTAAGGAGTTAATCAAAGCCCTAAAGATTGACTCCAAAATTACAGTGATCCGAAGAACAGGAGGCTTATAAGATTAGCCCGCTTCTATGCTTCACTCAAACTCAACCGCAAGAATTTTTTTAGCTTTATCCACTTGAACAACTTTACAGTTTGCAGGGACAGACTCTCCAATCTTTGCTAGTGCCGAAGGAGATAAGCGACCTAATTTTGTAATTCCTTTGAAAAGTAAATAGCCCTTAGACTTAAATTTACTGCCGAGAGTAGGTCTATTTACCGCAGATGGAGCAATCTCTTTTATAGTTAGCACCGTTCCCGGAGTTACATCAAAAGATAGCGGACTTGTACCGGAGACGCGCACAACAACGCCAGAGGCTTTGTCTTTACTCATTCCCTGATTTCCTTATAGAGATTTTCTGTTATTCACACTGAATGAAGGTATAGTTTCTTTAACGATGGACTCAAGAGCGCGAAGTGCTTCTATATCGTCCGCCACACCCGTTACCTTTTCAGCATTTGAGAGCATTGCAACGCCGTTGGCAAAGACCGCCAAGGCTGTATCTTGCTCGTTCCAATTGACAGCGAGAAGTTGCGGCGCTAGTTCATCAGCGCACCTTTTTAAGTCCGTCTTTAGATTGTTGATTGATACGGGCTTCTTTTTCGCCGCTCCCTTGTGAGCAACAAAAGTAATACAAGTATTAACTGCCTCAGATGTCATAGCACGAGGGCGTTGTTTTCTCTCGATGCTTAGAGGCTGTACGCTCGTTACTCTAAAACTCGTTGCTCGATAGGCTCTAATTATCGCTTCCCAACCACGAAGAGAACTATGACTATAGACAAAGGAAAAAACGCCATCAGGCTTTAGCACCCTAGCTGCTTCGCAAAGCGCGAGCGTGAGTTGCCCACAGTAATCTTCATGAGCTTTATCGGCGGTCTTGCTCCGAAACTTCGACGCAACGAGTTCTCTACTGTTATCTGTTGAAGGTGAGCCAAATAAATCAGGCTCGATGGAGCGAAGAAGTAATCGCTTCCATGCGTAAAAGAAATCAGCGAGGACATTATAATAAATATTATCGTAATAAGGAGGGTCTGTTACTATCGCATCAAAGAAGCCATCCGAAAATGGGAGAGCTTGAGCATATCCCTTTTGAACTTGCGCGCTATGTGGATAATGTTTGATTGAGACCGCGCCAGAGATAATTCTATTTAGTTTAGATTGAAGGTTAGCAGGCCCATTAAGGACAGGATCGGTTTCGATATAATCCCACAACATTGGAACACCCGGCCCACAGAATGCTCGTCCGACTTGCTCATTTTGAGGAATCCACATTGAAAGGCGGCAATTCCAATCTACCAACTGATCTATGAGACTCGATAATATACCGATAACATATAGGGAAATTGATTCGTTATGCTCTTTTCTTAATCGCTCATATTCATCTCTTAGTGCTTTGATTAATAACACTAGAACCGCTCTTTGTCTCCGATTCAGAAAGTCAGCATGAGTCTCAATACCGTAAATTGCAGGATTAACTATTCCCGACCAACGCGGAAGAATTGAAGACGGCAAATCAGAACCGAGCGAGTGTAAAGCAGCACTCTCTACTTGCTCAATGAGAGTGTTGCTAGGGAGCGCATCAGGCGTCGCTGTTATAAAGTCTTTTCCTGTTTTCTCCGCAGGCCGAACAAGTGCCACTAGCTCGTCAGCGCAATCTTTAACACCAAATTGTGAGCGCCTATTGCCGCACTTAGGACATTGCACTGTGCCGTTTCTACCGCACCAAGCAACATCCTGATTAACAATATCTGGACGTTTGCTTATCTGTATCTTTTGGCTTTGAGCTTCATTTTCAATTGTGAGGGCAAGATTTCTACCATTCTTCTTTGAAAGCCAAGAACGTTTCATGAGGTAAAACTTATACCCGCAGGAAGGGCATAGCATTGAATACGTCCATAAATAACCGTAAACGCTACTAGGATCATTTCCGACTAAACTTTGCTTCCTAAGAGGAAAGAGCGTAGAGCTTTCTTGTGCGAGTTGCGAGATAATCCGTTCACCGGACGCTCTTAAAAGTCCTTCCCTGTCCTTTTCATCAATGGCTTGCGAGTAAATTAGATTGCAGCGTTGAATAAATATAGACAACTCATTAGCATCCACCGAAAAAGTCTCTGCACCGATGTTTGATGACTCAATCGGAATCGTTCCTCCACCCCCAAACATATCTAACAAGCGCGGCGGCTGTTCATATTGAGAGGAAAGCATTAGCCTTGCTTTCTCAATATCTTTGGATGCCCCAGATGGTAAGCTCTTTAGAATCTCAATTGCAGTATCAGAGGAATCTTTACATAAAGATGCAAAGACTAATGCTCGCATAGCACTGTGCGGACGACGCGCCCACCACACATGAATAGTATGTGCCGTTTCCCCTCTGCCATACCTTTCTGCAAATCCAGCTAAGGACGCCTCATAGTGCAGCAATCCATTATCTATTAACCTTGTCTCTCTTCCCTTTGGATGCGGCGCTATTTGCGGGCTTGTTGAGGTAAGACTTGTATCAAGCATTAACGACATACGACATTCACCGTTTTTTCATCTTTCCAAGTAAGTATGAAGGCATTTGCTTTCTCTGAAAGAGGACGAGTCCATCTCCATCCAATAGAAATTCTGCGATATTTCCAGTCAATGTTTTTCTTGCCGTGCTCTGCATTATTAAAAATTACATTCACTTCTGTAGCGTCTTTGAAGAACCTTTCAACTTGTCCATCTAAAACTTTAGGCCAGAAAATGTAACCGTACTTTCGAGACCGTTCAGTAAGTGGAATTTCCAGCTTAGTCATACAGTAAACCCCCTAACTTTTTAGAAAGCAGTGGCATACTACTAACGTTTTAAGCTTAAATCAAGCTTAAAACAGGACTTGCGCGGCAAGTTTCATAGTGATATATATATGATACTAAATTTATATCGTAAGGATACCATATGATAATTGTTGTCGGAGGGATTAAAGGTGGTTCAGGTAAAACCACAGTAGCAACTAATCTTGCTATCATTAGGAGCGCGGAAAGCAGAGACGTTTTATTGATTGATGCCGACGACCAAGAGACGGCTACCGACTTTACTATGCTTCGCAACGAGCGCCGACCGGACGGAGCAGGCTATACAAGTATTAAGCTCACCGGCGCAGCCGTCCGCACCGAGACGCAGCGTTTAGCCAGTAAATACCAAGACATCATCATTGACACCGGCGGGCGTGATACCGCCAGCCAGCGCGCCGCGCTCACCGTTGCAGATTACTTGCTAGTTCCCTTCGTGCCACGTTCGTTCGACGTTTGGACTATTGAAAAGGTCTCCACTCTAATTAATGAGATGGTAGCGGCAAATCCAGAGCTAAAGGCTTTGACCTTCATTAACCGCGCCGATCCACGCGGACAGGACAATACGGACGCGGCAGAAATTTTGAATGATGCCGAGATGCTTTCCTTCGTGGATACTCCACTAGGAGCGCGTAAGGCTTTCAGCAATGCCGCAGCAGCAGGCTTGTCCGTAGCCGAATTGAAGCCACAGGACGAGAAAGCGACCGAAGAAATGATGATACTGTATAGATATATTTTTGATACCAAAGATATATCATTAGCCGAAGGAGCTAATGCGTAACATGGCAATTTCCCGTAAGCCCAGAACAGAGCGGGCGACCGCGAGTAAGGTTGACGTTGACGCTTTGATAAATAAAGGTGGCAGCGTCGCGCAGAAACAAGGTGCAGAACCGAAGGAGAAGCCCGTAATTTTGCGAGTGCCGGAGAACGTACTAGAGCGGATAGATGCGACGGTAAAGGCACGACGCATTAAAACGCCACGTCATACATGGCTACTTGAAGCAGTTTTAGAGAAGTTAGAAAAGGAATCAGTTTAATATCTATTAGATAGCAAATTGATTCCAAGTGGCCGCTTATCTAATCGCCATATTTGAGGAGACGCATCGCCATATTTGAGGAGACGCATCGCCATATTTGAGGAGACGCATCGCCATATTTGAGGAGACGCATTTTTTAGAAAAATCCTCATAACTTGTGCTATAAGCATACTTTATCAGACCCACTGGTTTACATAGACTGTATTAGACTTTGTATAACTAAAGCAACAACATCATCATGTTGCTGTTGCGCGGAATTTTTGAAAGGGAATTAAGTCAGATGCTTGAACCTAAAAATGGCGAACCGTACCTGCTAAATCCCGTCAGGGTTGAAACCGCCTTTTCTCGTTATCCAATCCATAAACTCGTAAAGCAAAAGAACGTTTTTATAGAAATTCAGGAGCGTGATGGGAACGGCCAAGTATCGGCAAAGTGGGAAGTTTCTTACAACAGTAAGCACGGACAGCCCGGACAACTCGCCTATAAAGTTGATAGCCTTGTCATTAATCGCAGGATTGACGAAAAAGCTAGACCGATTCCTAGTGTGATAAAACTCGGAAGTCTTAGGGACATCGCCAGCGAGACAGGAACAAACGTCGCAAACACAAACGCAGTCAAAAAGGCCCTTTTTCAAAATGCGGCGGCTTTTATCAACGCCAGCGTCAAATATATAGGAAGCGACAAAGAAGAATACTTGATTGAGTTTGCCGGAACGCGCTATAACATTATTCTGACAGGAAAGAAATTACCCAATGGCGCGAAAGCCGATGCGGTTTATATCGTCCTACATGACCTCTACCGCGAACTACTAAACCGTGCCCAACGTCGTCCGCTCGACTACGATTATTTGAAAGAACTTGCGCCCGCGCCGCAACGCTTTTACGAATTGCTGTCTTTTCAGATGTTCGCAGCATTGAAGAATGAGCGTCCACGCGCCCGCTTGCTTTATTCCGAATACTGCACCCACGCCCCACAGTCTCGATACTTCGATTATGACCATGTTAAGAAGCAAATGTTTAAGGTTCATGCACCGCACCGCAAAGTGGAATACATCGCCGCCGTTGAACTTCGACAAACAACCGACACAGAAGGACGCGCCGATTGGGAAATGCTCTATACGCCCGGACGCAAAGCGAAGGCAGAATATCGAGCGTTCAATGAGCCGGGCAGAACACTAGGCAGGAAGCGAAAGCCTCCAGAGCAACTAGCGTTGCCAGCGCCCACCGCCCCGCCGCCACTGGCGCAGAGCGCTCATGAGGCAGAGCCGCAGGAGCTTGACCCGCTCGTGACTAAGCTAACCAGCTTCCACATTACAGGCGCGACGGCTAGAGAGCTTGTCACTGACTACCGGAAATCCGTCGAGCTTCAGCTACGCGCCTTGCCCTATCGGAATCTGAACAAGATTAAAGACCTTGCGGCATGGCTAATCGTCGCCATCAAAGAGAACCACCAGCTACCGGAAGCCATCACCGAAGCTCAAGTTAAAGAGGAAGAAGTTAGGAAGGCGCAAGCCAAGAAAGAAGCACACGAAGCACGCCAGCGCGATGAGGAAGCCCGCAGAGCTGCATATTTCGATTTTTTGAGGGTAAGGGCAGGGCAGACGGAGAACGAGCAGCCAGAAACTTACAAAGCGTTTTTAGCCGACACCGCGACCAAACGAGCCGAGCTAGAAACAGACCCAACGAGCAAAGGGCAAGCAAAGAAAATCCTGCTACGAGTGTTCGATGACGAGCAGAGCCAACTAGAACGGTTCAGAGACTATTTCAACGAGCCGAGCTTTGAAGAGTGGGAAAGTCGCCAAAGTTGACTAACCAAAAATGGCTAGTTCGTTTTTGGTTAGTGATGCAGTCAACAAATTCTATCTTCCTGTATAAAAGCTAAAGGGCAACTCTAATTAAAAGCCGCCCTTAACTCTAATCAATTGAGAACCCCGCTTTGTTGTTGCGGCTATCTACAAATAAAGTTAATTCTAAAGTACGCAATCACTACCAGCACCGCAAAAGTTGCGACCGCCAACCGCAGCAAAAATTTAGAATTCTTTAACTCAATTCCAGCAATCGCCGCGCGTTCATTGGCAGCAATTGAATCTGTAACTGCTACCGCTCTAGCTTGCTGCGCCTGCTCTTTTAGTGAGCGTTCATTATTCGCTTCGGCTTTCCACTTACTAATCAAATGACTAGCCGCCGCAAGTGATGCCGCCTGTTTTTCTTCGTCCGTATAATTATCTAATTTTAGTCCCATCGCTTCTATAAATTCGTCCATATAAAAATTACCTCTTATTATTAAATTATTAGAATAGCCTGCCAGTAATAACTTGAGAGGCTAACCTGAACCCGTCAATAGTTATCTTGAGTTATGCCTGCTGCTTCACGCTCTAGCTGCATCACCAACCTACGCACCGCAAAATTTAGAGCGTCATTTATTTGGTCTTGATTAAGCTCTGTTACGCTCTGAATATTCTCCAATCTATCAAACAGTTCAACCGCGATATTGAATTTATAAGGCTTAAATTCAGGCTTCGCCTTCTGTAAACGGGTCAAGAGACTTAACGCCTTTGGCGTTCGTTTAGGTTTCTTAGTTTTTTCATCATTCATCATTTTCAATTACCTCTCAAGATATAAATTCTGCCTTTCGGCACAACTTATGCAATAGCAACATTGATGCCGAACGCGACAAGTTTTATTTAGCGGTCTGCGTTGAACAAGGAAGGCAGGATACGGATTGCGACGGCACTCCGCGCCTTGTCGCAATCCCAACGCGTTGCGTTGTCCTGCCCTTCATTACATTCAGGGGGAAGATAAATTATGCCGAGTATCAGAGCGAAAATTACGACACGACCAACAAAAGAACAACATGAGCAGCTAAAGAAACGAGCCGCCAGTTTCGGCTACAAATCTTTATCCCAATATTTGATTGATAGAGGCTTAGGCGGAGGGATTCAGATTGAAAGCATAGATAGAGAAAAACTTGAACGCCTACTTTTTGAGCTTAGGAAAATTGGAATCAATCTAAATCAGATTGCCTTGCAGATGAATAGAGGTTATCGAAATTACTCTCAACAATATCTAAATCACACATTCGTAGAACTTGAAAAAATCTTAATCACATTTACAGGAGGCAATGAAGAATGAAAACAGGAGCGGCAGTATTTAAATTTAGTAAGGGACGCATCGGAACAAGCGGCGCGAATGTTGGCTACATCACGCGCGAGAAGGCGGCGGAAAATAGAATTTGGACGCGCAACTTGCCTAACTATGCGACGGAAGGCGAAACAAGAAAAGAGCGGATTGATAATTTGAAGGAATATGCGCGACAGCAGGAAGAAAACGAGCTAGAGAAATCACGAACGGGAAGCGGCGAAACACGCACACATTATAGAGCAATTTATAGCTTTGAAACTTTTAGAGAAATAACAGACGAGCAGGCGCAAAGAATGATTGACGAACACCTAGATAAAAACTTTCCAGATGCCCGCGTAGTTGCAGCGATTCACAGAGACACCGACAACCCGCACGTCCATATAAATATTTTTGCCAGAAGGACGGACGATAAGAAAATAAACATCTCGAACAATCAATACAAAACTTTGGATGATGATTTCGCGCGCACTTGTGCAAGAGAGTTTGACGAACGCAATTTATACGACGACCACATAAACAAAAAACTTCAAACGCAGCAATGGAAACGCGACTACGCCGAAGCAAAACAGCGTGAAGAAAATACGCCGGAGAAACCAATTAGAGCAGCCGACTTACGGAATCAGATACAAGAACGCCGAGCTATGGAAGCTCAACAGTTCGGAGCAACATATTATGACGAAACTAGAATTGGAAATAGTCAACGACAAGTTATTAGTGCAGAACCAGACGCTACGACAGGAGAACAGCAGATTAACAGAGCTGAACGAGAAATTGACGCGCTCAATAGCTCCATTGCGGAAACAAATAGAGCAATTGAACAAGCGAATCAACAGAAGCAGCTAACAAAAGATTATGACGATGAGCGCGAGAGGTAAGAGTTATTCGCGCGGGAGAAACTATGAATTTATCAACACTATCAAAATTAAACTTGCGGTCATTATTTAGCGGCCGTGTCAACACTACTCACGGCAGTGCGCGTTGGGCGAACTCGCAAGAAATCGCGCGGTTTGCTAAACCCGCAAGCGCGCCCCTTTCGCAAGGGGCTATTAACCTTGCGCCTTTCAACAACGGCTATCTTGAATTAAATCGCCGTACAGTCACGCGGCATCTTTGCGTCTTCGGCCCTTCGGGAAGCGGAAAATCCCGAAGCGTATTTATGCCGAATTTGATAGAGAGCGGCAACAATGGAGTAAGCGTTATTTGCACAGACCCGAAAGGCGAACTATGGAATGTTTCGTCAGGCTATCATCAAGTAACGAAAAGATACGCGCCGATTGAGCCGGGCGCGTCTGAATGCTTCAATTGGATTCCTCGTTGCAGCGATTTACGCATCGCCCAGAAGTTAGGGACTGCCTTAGCTGTTCAAGGCAGCAGTCATACGGAACGGTTTTGGATTGAAGCTAGCGCGGCTTTTTTCTCGGCACTGTTCGCTCATACATCAACGCTTGAAGCCCCGACACCCGCAACAGCATTAAATCTAATGACAGAATTAAGGACGAAGGAACTAATAAATACTCTTAGCGGTTCGCCGAGTCGAGCAGCTCGACAGATGATAGGAGTTTTTCGTAAAGCAGGCGAGAAGGTTCAAGGAAGCATTTTAATCACGGCGGCCAATAGCTTGATGTTCTTAGCTGATAGCAAAGTAGCGCGCTTTACAAGCGCCTCGATAATTGGCGCAAATTTTCAAGAGTTACGCCGCCATCCCGTCGCTATTTATTTTGTGCTGCCCGAAAGCGACAGCGCGAGACTTCAAGGTTTATCAACTATATTTTTCACCTTGCTATTGCATGATTTGAAAGAGGAACAGTTAGCTATCAACTATCAAGTTCCCGTTACTATATTTTTAGATGAATTTGCTAATGTTGGACGCCTGCCCGCCTTCTCTAGTGAAATAACAGTATGCAGAAGTCGAGACATAAGTTTTGTTTTAGGCGTTCAATCAATCAGCCAAATTGAAGCTTTGTACGGCAAAGAAAACGCTCAAACAATTCTTGAAAATTGTCAGACTAGAATTGCTTTGTCAGGTTTAGGCTTTGAGTCAGCTCGTGAGGTGTCGCAAGTATTGGGCAAACAAACCATAGCTACGCAAAGCCGCAGCCGCACGCCGCAAGGATTTCTGCACAGTAGCATAACCATCAATCGCGGCGAGAGCGACAGAGACTTACTAACGCCCGACGAAGTGCGCCGGATAGGAGAGCGGGAAATGATTGTTGTGACGACAAACCAGCGGCCTATGTTTTTGCATACATGGTTTGAGACGCGCGCGAAAGAACCAGCGCCCACTCAAAGTTTAGGACAAGTAATTGAGCAACGATTCGAGAGCAACAGAGTAAGAAGTTATGCGACGCAACCGCCAGATGATGAACTTTTAGAGGCTTTGCCGCTTATCAACTAATAATAAAGAGAGTTCCAAAATACGAAATGATGAACGCAATATCTTGTGTTTATCATTTCGTGTTGAAAAGCATTAGATTGTCACGGAGCAATATTAAGAGCGCTAAGGCAAAGCACAATATCTAGTGCTTTGAGGCTCAAAAATGAGAGCTGCAACGAGCGCCGACACAGGGACGAAATAAAGGGAGTCCGATAATGTCCATTATGTGCATTATCGTCAATTCAATGGCGCGTGTACCGCGTGACATTAAATCGTAGCTCGAAACGAACCTCATCAAAAACGCGCGCAGCAGGCACGAGCGCCGCCGCACCATTGACGCGATTATCTGCAAATTCAACATGAAAGTTCGC
>MWWH01000447.1_pt1 | contig 11982 bp, 17 predicted proteins | sample 1047231 | NCBI WGS metagenome assembly MWWH01 (sample SAMN06349967, study PRJNA376086) | soil metagenome | isolation source: MG3-2 sample Antarctic (ecotone) soil | place: Antarctica | collected 2015-01-13 | reverse complement strand
GGGAGCGGTAAAACGACACTGGCTATTAACTGCGCTGTTGCCGCCCGCTGCTACCTTTGGCGGCGCGTTCTTGTCCTTGATATGGATAACCAGCGTTCGGCGGAGAATTGGTATCAGCAGCGCGAAGCGGAACAGCCGCAGCTTGTCAGCATCACAGCCGCCGAACTTCCAAAGGCAATTGACCTTGCCGCAAAACAATTTGATTTTGTTTTCATTGATACGCCCGGACGCGATGAACCGGCGCAAGCGTCTGCCATCAGCAAATCAGATTTTTGCATAATACCGTGCCGACCGTCTCCGACCGACCTTCAGGCGACGCCGGCGACAGTTGCCACCATCAAGCGTTTGGGCAAGCCGTTTGCGTTTGTGTTGACGCAGACTCCGGCGCGTTCTTTTCGCACCAGTGAAGCCGCCGCAGCTCTGGCTAAACTTGGCGATGTCTGCCCGGTCCACATCGTTACCCGCAACGCCTATCAAGATGCACAGGGGTTGGGTTTGGGCGTCCGAGAATTTGAGCCGAAGGGCAAAGCCGCCGAAGAAACCGAAAGGCTCTGGAAATGGATTCAAAGGAAATTAAAATAAAATTATGGCTAAGAAAAGAACAACGATGGATGCTCTCTCATTATCGGACACTCCGGAGCCGCCGCCGGAGCAAGTGACCGAAATGCAAAAACAGCGAGTGAGCGACAATAAACCGCGCCTGATTAAACAAACCCTGTATTTGCCGGAAGCGGTTCACGAACAATTGCGCGTTCTCGCATTTCACGAACGGGTTAAACAGCACGATTTGTTGATGGCTGGGCTTGATATGATGTTCAAATCACGCGGGGCAAAGTCAATCAGCGAGCTAAGGGAATCAGATGAATAACTTTACAACGTTATAACTTTATAAAGTTAGAAGGAATAAAAATGAGTAACATTCGAAACAGGACAGTTCTCTACACGACGGCATCGGGCGAGCGGATAAAATTATCAGAACAAAATACATTTATCTCAAAGATTGCCAACGCTGTTTACAACGACATCTTCGAGTCGGCGCGGGAAATTGACCCTAGCCTAAAAATAGATGTTTTTTTAGAAGAGTTTGTTGGCGACTGCAGCGATGATTTTATCCCATCAAGCCCTCGCCTTGAATTTACATCCAGTCCAAAGGTTGCGGAAGTCGTCGCGCACATTCCTAAAACCCTAGATAACGTAATTCGTATTCACGATGCCCTGCGCCGCAAAATTGCCGTTAACGCGGGCGAAGTCACCACCATTCTCCAATACGCGCTTGAACTCGACCCCAACCTAAAAAATGCTCCCATTTTGCAGGGTGAGGAAATTGTTCAAATTAACTGCAAAACTCCGGGGGAAGTAATAGAGATTTCCGAACCGGCTTATGTGGACCCGGAAAAGGTATATAAGTATTTTGAAACACACAGCCCTGAAATTTATACAATCGCAGAAGAATCCCGCAAAACTTCCGACGATTGGGGGAAGTTTGTTTTCGCTCTTCGCAATACTTTGCGCGATGAAATCGAGCAGCGGAAGCAAGCGAAAGAGCAAAAATCTAAACGCAAGCGGTCACTACTTCCAGCAAAGATCCCGCATTATACATTCCAAGAAGGGCGAAATTCCGCTATAGCTATCGCCGACCCTGGCGGATGGGTTGAAGTCACAGGCGAGATGGCACTAATGCACGCCAAAGAAGGCGATCCGATACAAACCAAACTTACCGCAGGCGCCAACCTCGACTGGTGGGATATGCCGGCAAGCTATAACAATTTAAGAGACGAACTAAGAACACTCGGTGTAAATGGCGTGTATTGTTTTTATGTAGCTATGGGTATGGTTTTACAAGAGCGGCATATTACTTTCGGGCTTGATGATTTAATGAAAGTAGTTGGGTGGACACCTCAAAACACCCGTGACCGGGAAGAAAAAAGGCGCACGCTTTACCGGTGGCTTACTCTTTTCGATAATCTCAGCGTTCACGGTAACCGCAGGCGAGTCTACACCGACACCCTAAATAAATCTATTGATACAACAATTCAAAGCAAGCTTTTTATGATTAGCGAATTGGAGTTTCCCGAACAATCCGAACAACAAATACGACTCGACGGCAGTCAAGCGCCCGTTACCGTTACATTAACTTGCGGACCTTGGCTTGAACGGTTCCGCGGGAACGATAAAGTGCTGGAATACTTTGGGAATATTCTGAAACTTTCAGGGCTTCCGACCGGGCAAGCTCACGGGGAATGGGCTTTAAGTATCGGTATGGCTTTGAATCAACTTTGGCGTGAAAGAGCCTATAAAGGCGCTGAAGTGAATAGAACGGGCGACAATAATCAAGAAGTTATTATTTACAAAAAACCGTTTACCAGGGCTGGACTCCTTAGTATGTTCCCGCCAACGAAGTTCAAGGTTGATGAAATTCTTAAAAGCACAGACCCGAAACGCGCTCAAAATTATTGGGATGACGCGATAGCTTTACTTACAGAAAAAACCAAGCAAACCATAGAGACTAAAAAACAAATCAGCTATTACAAAGAATTGACTGGCAAACCACTACCACGGCAGGGCTGGCAAGACATTTGGCTGAATCAACATGAATTTGATATTCGACCAACGGGCGAAGCCCGAGCCGATGCCGTCGAAATTTGCAAGACGAAGCCGCAGCGCGACGCCGCAGCGCGACGTAAAGCCGCAAAAAAGAAAAAATAAAATAGCACAAAAAACTTCGGGAGTTCCACGTAAAACTTCGGGAGTTCCACAAAAAACTTCGGGAGTTCCACAAAAAACTTCGGGAGTTCTTCTGTAAGTCCTTTATTTGCAACACCAAATTTTCGTAATAAGAATATATAATAATAACCAGGCGTATTTTTACCACTAGCGTGGCAAATACGCCTGCTTCATACTTGTCTCGTAGCGAAGATAAACCGCACAACCTGAGTATGAACGAAACACACACGCCGCCGCCGCTAATACATTTATCCGACCTGGTAACCGAGTTTGTATCGGACACTAACGCCGCCGCCGCCGCCAAGGAAAGCGGGCGACCGAGAGGCATCATTACGGGTCTGAGCAAGCTCGATGATTTCTTTGGGGGTTATTTGGCGCCCGGCATTCACGTCGTGCAGGCTGCGCCAGGTGCCGGAAAAACCGCTTTTTCTTTACAGATGGCGAGCGACTGCGCTTACTCTGCGCTGTTCGTTTCCGCTGAAATGGGATTGCTTGAGCTTTTCCGCAGACTTATCGCCCGCCAGACGAAAACATTTTTAGGCAGGCTCAAGTCCGGAGAAATAAACGGGAATCAAGCGGCAGCTTTAGCGGTCCAAACAGCCCAAAGTCTCGAACATTTGAAGATAATGGATGCGACGAAGCAATACGCTTCGCCGACGCACATAATCGAGAAAGCCCAGATTTTCTGTGACGCGATGCAGTCCGACCACATTTTAATAATCATTGATTCGCTGCACGTTTGGGCGCGCGCGGCAAAGCAGGCGGAGCCGGATTTAGATCAAGCCGACGAATACGCGCTGATAAACCGCGCAATCAGTTCGGTTAATAGAATCGCCGCCGAGCTGAAATGTCCGGTCGTTACCATTGCCCACAGAAATAGAGAAGGCAACAAAGGTTCGGGCGGTCTGCACGCCGCTAAAGGCAGTGGGTCTATTGAGTATGAAGCCGAAAGCGTTCTTGATTTGAACAAAGAATCGGAAAGCGAGAACGCAAGCAGTGAAATAGAAATCAGAGCTAAGCTGCAAAAAAATCGCAACGGCGTGGCGGGCGCATCGGTCAAGCTCGCATTTAACGGCGCGCTTCAGTCTTTTCGGGAATTATGAATCAAGCATTATCCTTGGCAGATTTGGAATCTTACGACCCGCACGCCAAACGAACAGGAAATGAATGGCGCTTTTTAAGCCCGTGTTGCGGCGACGGCAAACCGCGTGATGATGCTCATCGCTCGTTTGCGCTGAACAAATCGACCGGCGCTTTTCAATGCTTCAGATGCAAATGCAAAGGTTTGCTAAAAGATAATTGGGAACCAATGACCGCCAAACCGCGAAAGGCGCGCACGGCGGCGGCTCTAGCACGGGCTTTTAGCGTCGAAGCCATACCGTCGCCCGCCTACAAGCAGAAAACCGCGTCAGAAAGTGAGCAGCAGGCAGCGAAAATAAAACTCGAACGCCTGAAATCGAAAATGAAAGTCTGGCAGTCGGCGTTTGACGGTTCACCGGCGCAGGATTATTTGCAAGCGCGCGGCATTTCACCCGAGACTGCAAAAGCGTTCGGCTGCGGGTTCGCCGAGAAATGGGAACATTGGCGCGCCGGCGATCAGGGACGCTTGCACGTCGAATCGACCGACCGCCGCGTTGTCTTTCCGATGACGGACGCCAATGGCGAATTTATCGCGCTGCACGGGCGGGCGATTGACGCGCAGTATTCCGGCTCGCCGAAGATTTCCAAAGGCGATAAATCGCTCGGAGTATTTCAAACACCGGGCGCGCTCGAAAGCGAAATCGTCGCTATCGTCGAAGGTCCGGTTGACGCGATGGCGCTTCATCAATGCGGAATGCCCGCCGCCGCGATTGTCGGCACTTCTGCGGATGCCTGGCTAACGTCGGCGCTCGCCTTTAGAAAAGTATTTGTTGCGACTGATAACGATGATGCGGGCAATACCGCCGCCGAAAAACTAATCGCCGACCTCCGCTCGTTCGGCGCGCGCGCTTTTCGCCTTTGTCCTGACGATGTGAACGATTGGAGCGAATATCTTGAACGGCACGGAGCGGACGCACTGCGCACGCTGTTAGAACAGAAGAGCGTCGAAGCATTCACCCCTTATGGGCAAGGCGCGCTAGGTGCATCAATTGATGTAGCTGTAACTCACCCCGAAGCCGAAACAATCGTCGAAGATGTTTTTTCACTCGAAAATGAATCCGGACAACGGGTAATTGATTATCTTTTCGGCAAAATCAAGGAATACGAAACCGATGATTTCCTTCTCGCCCAAGCGACCGCGCGGGCTTACGCGAGCGAAGTAAAACTCATCGCCGCAGTTCAGAAACATCAGGCGGGCGCGCTGTCCGATGGCGGACTGACGGAAGCCGCCGACCGCTTTATTGACGCACGTTATCGTTCTGACAACGACGGAAGCGATTGGACAGGCAAAGCCGTACCTGTGTTCAATCTCTCGCTTAGAATGAACGGCGAGCGGGTGGACAATATAACGTGCAATCAAATTCAGCTTTGGATTCTGCGCGAGCTGTGGCTGCGGCGGGCGCATGAAGCCGAAATTAACATCATAAAATTATAAACGTTTCGATGATGGGTATTAAAATCAAAATCGCAAACTACGGAGACGCTTTCGGCGTGAAGATATTCTCAGCCGATAGTGACGCCTTCGCATATGCAATTTCAGAATTAAAGGGAATTATTCCCGTTGCCTTTCGTAATTACGAACCGGCGGCGAAAACTTGGATGATAACCGATTGGGGGTGTCTCGATGAATGGCTCGACGAGATGCGGAGCGTTTATGCGGTTGAAACCGAATATGACAACGAACAGCCAAGCCAAAAGCCGCCGCCGCCGCAAAGCATTGCGTCGCCGTTTCAAACTCTCTACTTGCTCCCGAATGCGCCGCCCGAAGTTGTTCGAGCGGTATACAAAACCTTAGCTAAGATTCATCACCCCGACGCACGAGGCAACAGCGAGAAAATGATAGAAATTAACCGAGCTTACGAAATATTAACGCAGGGTAGAAAATAGGCACTGGCGTCCGATAAGAGCCATTATGTAATTCTCAATCCTCAATGTTTATCGGCGTCTTAATGAAAACGTGATGTTACAAACCTTAAATTTCCGCTCCGACCACAATATGTTGTGCCTGACTGATTACTAAAAGTTACTAATTTTTTTATAGTAATTCAGCAAATTTTTATGTAAAATGTATAACGTTATAACGTGACACCTTCAAAACGTTAAACCACTATAAAATTATAACGTCATATCTATGAAAATTGAACTCACCCAGAAACAGCGCCTCTTTGTTGAAGCATATATTGGACCGGCGAACGGAAACGCACGGGAAGCGGCGCGTGCGGCTGGCTATTCGGGCGATGACAACGCCTTATCGCAACGCGCATTTGAATTGATGCGCAATCCGAAGATAGCGGAGCTTATCGGCGTGCGTGTTGAAGAGGCTGTGATGCGTGCTAATGAAGTTTTAAGCGAGTTGTCAGCGATTGCCAAAGCCGACTGGCAAAACTTTCTTGAGATTCGGCGCGACAATGAAGGCGAGCCTATCAGCGCAACGCTCAAGCTTGCCGACAAAATTAAGTCACTTGAACTATTAGGCAAATACCACAAATTATTTTCTGAACGCCTCGACTTAAATGTTCAAGTCTCTGACTGGCGCGACGAAGCGAGAAAATATGGACTATCCCACGACGACATTATCAGACAAATACAGCCACTTATCGCAGAATCCTCTCTGGAATCAAGCGATGCGAGCGGCGATTAAAGAACGTCTGGAGCTTGAAAAATCCGACGCTTGTTTAATGGCACGACGTGCCGGACTTGCGGCGGATGACTGGCAGTCGGATTTGCTGCGGAGCAACGCGCGGCAGGTAATGCTCCTCTGCTCGCGTCAAAGCGGCAAATCCACTGTCAGCTCAATTCTCGCCCTGCACGAAGCTGTCTATAAACCGGACTCGCTCATTCTTCTGCTATCGCCTTCACTCCGCCAGAGTCAGGAACTGTTTCGCAAACTCAAAGACGCTTACAACGCCTTAGAATCGCCTTTTATGCCGCGAACTGCTCAGGAATCCGCTTTAACGCTTGAGTTTGACAACGGTTCACGCATCGTTGCTCTGCCGGGCAAAGAAGCCACAATCAGAGGCTTTTCGGGCGTGTCCCTGCTCGTTATTGATGAAGCGAGTCGAGTGCCAGACGAGCTTTATCAAAGCGTCCGTCCGATGCTTGCAGTCTCGGGCGGACGTATCGTTTTGCTAAGCACGCCATTTGGTAAACGCGGCTTTTTTCATTCCGAATGGACGGACGGGATAGGCTGGCAGCGGACCAAGATAACCGCTGACCAATGCCCGCGCATAAAAACAGAATGGCTTGAAAATGAACGGCGAACGATACCCGACTTTTGGTATCGGCAAGAATTTCTCTGCCAATTTGTCGAAACAATTGATTCGGTTTTTAATTTTGATGACATTCATTCGGCTATTTCGGGCGAACTCAAACCATTGGTGTTTTCTTAAAAAAAGAGGGCAATTATTGTGTATAAAATTTTAGAAAATGGCGGCGAACTAGCCGAAATGCAAAAACCCGCGTACTTTGTCGGCTTGGATTTAGGGCAATCTCAGGATTATTCGGCACTTGTAATTTTAGAACGGCGCGGTTTTACACCGCAAAATTACACCTTTGATTGTCGTTTTCTGCATCGCTGGAAATTAAAAACGCCGTACCCGCAAATTGTTAGCGATGCCATTGGGTGGCTGAACAGCGAATCGCTCAACAAAGGCGTGAGAGAGCGTCCGGTTTTAGCGGTTGACGCAACCGGAGTCGGCGCGGCTGTCGTTGATTTATTTCGTCGGGAATATCTTGCCGCAAAGTTCGTGCCGATTTTAATCACCGGCGGAAACGAAGTCACGCGAGATTCCTACTCGACAAAAATACCGAAACGCGATTTAGTGGGCGCGGTTGCCGTAGCCTTGCAGAGCGGCAAGTTAAAAATATCGGAAGAGCTTCCACTAACAAAAATACTAACCGCCGAGCTTGAGAATTTTCAGGCGAAAATAACCAGCACCGGAAATGACACCTACGGCGCGGGCGCGGAGTGGCGCGTCGGCAATAACGATGATTTGGTTTTGGCGCTTGCAATGGCGCTTTGGACTGCTAACGACGGCGTGAAACCGGCAACATTTTACAGCTTTTAAGGCTGTGCCTTAAATAAAAAAAAAGACAAAAAAGGAGCAAATAAAATGACAGAAATAAATGAAAATCTGAACGAAATAACAACCACAACCGAAACACTAACGCGCCTTGAAGCGGAGTTATCGGACTTAGGCGCAAAAATGGCAATCTCAGCCGATGATGCCGATTCTGCGAGTTTAATCACACTGGCACACCGGCGGAACGATTTGCCAATTGAAATTTTATCGGCGCGAATCATACTCGAACGGCTTTATCTGCGGCGCGATGAATTGCGATTGCCGCAGCTTCAAGCCGAAGCGACAAAACTCGCTGAACCAATCGATGGAATGCTAAAGAAAATCGCCGAAACGCAGCGGGAATTCAACATTGCGTCCGGCGCGGCGGTTTCAGCCAATGAAGAGGTTCGGCAAACAAGAATTTCAATCGGTGAACGACGGCGTTCTATCGAATCGCTTTTGGCACAGGCGCGAAACGTCAAAATCGTTCCGACATCTTTGCAAATGCACGGAGGCAGATAAATGAAAAATGAAAAGATAATCAAAAGCGAAAACGAAAACGAGATTGTGCGTATTTTCCGCAAATTAACAGCGTCCGGCGTGGTTGACGGCGATAAAGCAGCCGAAATTATAATGCGCGATTATCCGCATTTCTTTCGCCAGCCGACAGAGGACGAAATCAAGCAAACTTTTAATTCGGCAATGAACGACGCGATACGTGCGCGTGCGCGGCAAACAAACAGACTTGCCGACGGTATCTTTACCAACGCCCTACCGACAGACAAAAACCCCAGCTAAAGCCGCCTGACAACCGCCGATTCTACTCACCGCGCATAAAGAAGCCGTGAGCGTTAAAAACTTACGGCTTCTTATCGGTTGCCCTCCGCCTGCATAGAACCGACTATCGGGAGCAGGCACGAACGCTGACGGCAGCCGTTTGACCTCCGCCTGCATAGAACCGACACCGCCCGTCAGAAGTTCGATCCGGTGCTCGACGTTTGACCTCCGCCTGCATAGAACCGACTCCGCTACGCCGTTGAAATAATCATCATCTGCCGTTTGACCTCCGCCTGCATAGAACCGACGCTGTCTCAAGCGCCCTGATGATTTCATCGAGCGTTTGACCTCCGCCTGCATAGAACCGACGCCGAAAGAAATAACTTCCCTTGCGCACATTCCGTTTGACCTCCGCCTGCATAGAACCGACGAGAGCGCTGCGTGCGAGTACTTCAGTACCGCGCGTTTGACCTCCGCCTGCATAGAACCGACGACAGGTGCTTTGAGCAAAGACCGCTTCCATTCGTTTGACCTCCGCCTGCATAGAACCGACATCAACCACGAGCTTTCGGGCGATTACCGCGCCGTTTTGACCTCCGCCTGCATAGAACCGACACTTGATAAACACTAGCTTTGAGTATGAATTTAGTCGTTTATGTCTGATTTACGAGCGCACAGAGGCGTTTTTATGACGGAAGCCTTGTATTGGTATGCCTTAAACGTAAAAGAAGCCGCAAGTTTTGACGCTCACGGCTTTTATTTTTACAATTCTCTGTCATCAAGAAACTGCATAATGTCGTCGTAGTTTTCCGCAAGCCTGTTTAACTCTAACTTGTGTTCGTTCTCTTCGTCTAAAGCTTCGTCCCAAAGGTGATCATCACGGATTGCGAGAATGTTATCTCTGACCAGGTTTGCCAGAACATTTGGTTCAAGCGCGTCTAATTCCCAACTGTTTTCACCGTATTTAATAACGTAATCACGGGTGCGTGAATCGGACAATTTAGCAAAATTCGGCGGCGGTTGGTATTCGTCAACCTGGTTCATATTCAAAGCGAGACGAACAAACTTAGGCACGCCTGTTTTTGATAAAAAACCAACCCGCTCAATTATGTCTCGACTCATATCAATACCGCTCGGATCGTGGTCTCCGAAGTGTAAAATAAATGGAGTTTGCCCGTTTTGAATGTGCCGACTAAACCGCCGATAACCAGCCTCAAACATTTCTGACAGTGAAGCATAGCCGCGACAACTTAAAACGGGAACTTCCAATTCCTCGCAGACTCTTTCAAATACTCCGACCAGCGCGTCTTTTTCGATCCAGACTTCCGGGCGGTAAGTCTGGCGTTGCCACTTATCTATTCTAAACCACGCACGCGCAGATTCCAGAAAGCTTTCCGTCGCGTGCCAAGTGGGAAGCCGTCTTAAATTCCGCGTGCGGTCAACAATGAAATCCCAATCAACAAGCCCGGCAAGCCGCGCATCATTCAAAAGTAGTTGTATTTTGTTGTAGGATTTGTCGGTGTTTTCAATTTCGTTGGCGGTAACGAGTTGGTAATAAACTTGCCGCACTGTCATATCGTATCCAGAGGCGTTGTAGCGTTCCAGGATAGCGTTACATTTGCCAATTAAGCTAAGCGTGGCTTGCCTAAATTCTTTGTGTTGAAAGCATATTTTAGCCATATTTTTCTCCGTTTATTTTACCAAAAGCCGCAAGGTTTGACGCTCACGGCTTTCTTTGTTTGTTGCTTGGAAAATCCATTGCTAATGTTTGATGAAACGCTGGAAGCCAAAAACGACGGCGACAATCGACACATCATCTGTCGGATTAACCGTAATGGTCTTGTCGCCGTCCGAATCTTCGACGATAACGCAACTCCGGTGCGTTATGTCTTCGGGATTGAATTTCCGCGCGCAAATCAACACATCGCCCGCGGCGAATCCGTAAGCGTTAAAACCAAGGGTTAAAGTTACAATTTCGTCAGCATCGAGACCAGACGTGTCATCCGGCATTAGGACGAGGCGCTTGTCCTTCGGAGTGCCGACCCTTGGTCTGTCGCCGATATTAAAAACATTGCTTGGCGGTTTAGTTGTTCGCTTTGCCGGCATCATTTCACCTCCAAAGACTGAAAAGCGTTTCGCAGATTTGCAAAGTAGCTGCGCGGATTCGGTTTATTAGCAAACCTGCGGGCGGCTTCGTCGAACATCTCAAAGACTTCCGCGCGTTCGGCTTCATTCATTTTTATAAAGCGAAAGTATAAGTCCTTCGCCCATTCGTTTATAAAATGCTTCGTTTCGGTAATTTCCTGTGATTGTTTTTTCTTCATTTTATTTATCCTCCGTTTTATTTAGTAACCATTGCTATCGCTTGTGCCGTTGCCAGATAATACCCGGCACTAAAGGCAACCGCGGCGATTGTGAAAACCATCAGCAGCATTTGAATATGCGTTCCGGTTGGTGTTTTGTATTTCGACTGTTTTGGGTGTATATTTTGCATTGTCAATGTAACTCCTTTGTTGTGGGGGTTCAAAGAGAGGCTTTCCTAAACCGCCAAGTTATAGGAAAGCCTTTCGTCGTTATTGCTGGCTGATAACCTGCGCGGCTCGTTCCATCGGGTCACCCGTAACCTTATGGGCGTAAATCTGATTGCCCGCGGCGTCCTCAATGAAGAGCTGCGTGCCGTTGTAGTGATTGAAAATCGTTACACGGTAACCTTCGATAGTTGTTTGTTTCATTTATTTTATCCTTCCTTTTTTGAATTAGTTAATTGCTTAACTAAAATCAATTTTATTATACACTGTGTAGAATTGTCAATACATAATTGCAAGTTAATTAACTTTTATTGCATTTATTTTCTACATGGTGTATCTTGATTCCAGTATGGAAAAGACGGAACTTAAAAAACGGCGCGAGCGGCTAGGTTTTACTCAAACAAGTCTCGCTGAGGAGATTGGCATTTCCGCGAATACGATTTCGAGGTATGAAACCGGCTCGATGACTATTCCCAAAAGTATGGATTTGCTTCTCGAAGCATTAGAAAAAAGGCAGATTGAAAAGTTGCAACAGCCAATTTCAACCAAAGAATAACGCTCCTGCGCTATCGCGTTATAGTGTCATAACGTTATGAAGGTAATCAGCTTTGTTACTCAAAAGGGTGGGAGCGGTAAAACGACACTGGCTATTAACTGCGCTGTTGCCGCCCGCTGCTACCTTTGGCGGCGCGTTCTTGTCCTTGATATGGATAACCAGCGTTCGGCGGAGAATTGGTATCAGCAGCGCGAAG
>MWWH01000446.1_pt1 | contig 11990 bp, 8 predicted proteins | sample 1047231 | NCBI WGS metagenome assembly MWWH01 (sample SAMN06349967, study PRJNA376086) | soil metagenome | isolation source: MG3-2 sample Antarctic (ecotone) soil | place: Antarctica | collected 2015-01-13 | reverse complement strand
TTTCTGTTGTGTGGCTTCAAAACAATCTCCAGAGGACGTTGACCGAGAGTTTCAAAAGACGCTTGAATGGGAGCATAAACGGGGTGATTACAGATGACACAGCCAAAAAAATCCATTTCCCCGCTTACTGTCGTGTTGTTAATTATAATTGCAGGGTCGGTAGGTGTAATGTTTATGACGTGCCAACAAACTTCTGATAGTTTTCGTAGGCACGATGAAGATGGTAAGAGGAAGGTTGAAAAGTTACAACGTGAATATCGAGAAAAACAAAATCCGTAAGTCTCGCTAAAGCAAAACTATTCATTAAGAACCTTTGAAGCTCGTTTTGAAAAATTGTAATCAACGTAAAAAGCTAGCTACTTCACATCTGAAAGCAACAGGCAGTTAATTTCTGCAAAAAGTACTTTAGCTTGCAGCGGTGTAAAATCTGCTTGGACGTATCCTTTAGTAGTGGTAATGCGAATAGTTTCAACCATTTTATCTTTCAAAATGTCGTCTGTATCTACACCTAAAGCAGTTACTCCATTACAGTTGAATTTGCTAAACCCTGACCAGTTCTTCCTAGTGCCATCCGTGAACAAGAAAATAATTTCGGGGTCCTTATCAAGGCAAGTTTTTCCTCCATTCTCAATTACAGCAAATGTGAGCAAAGTTATACCGTCTTTCTTGAATAGTTTTATATTGAATCCTGAGTTACCGTTCCTGATTTCTAATGAACCTTTGCTCTGAGTATATGAATTATCTGTCATTTTATCAGTTACTTTTTCAAGCATCTGCTCACAAGTAACTAATGTTTTTGCAGGTATTTTTCCAGGTGCTTTCTTTTTTGCAGGGACTTTTTGTCCAAAAACACATAAAGCTGTTATCAAAATCAACAGAATGGTATAGCTAATTTTCATAAATTTTTCTGTGGAAGATTCGACTGTTACAGAACAAATCAATCAGGCAACTTGCCAGATAAATGATTCTAACCAAATTAAAAGCTCGACCATATTACCATTTTAATTCCTCAGAACCTAAGAATATTCTGCGTAACCCCATATTTATTGATGCTAACCGATTACGGGGTCCGATAAGAAGCATTATGTATGAGAAAATCAAGTGTTTTCGGGTATAAACCACAGTATTTTGTGTTTTTGCAGAGATTTTTGGCTATCTCACAAACACTATATCTGGTGGTTTTACCTTAAAAATTTGGTTTCACAATATGTTGTGCTGACTGCAATCGAAATTCCCGCAAAAGTAATCCCGAAATAAGAATGTGCTAGTCTCTATGTGCAAATAAACAATATTTAACAAAATTTAACGTAACCGCCCATTTTTTCGGGGGGATTCGCCAATATACCGCCCGTTTGCTTATACAGTCTACAATTCGCTTCAGAGATGCCTTTTTTAGGCGATTACAGCCCATCTGACAGCTTTTTTTGGAAAAATCAGCTAATGACATTACCCAAAACTGTAAGAGCTTGAAGGGGATACCAGTGGGTGTTTCCTAGATTTTAGAGATTGGACTATTGGTGTTTATAATTCAGGTAAAACTTGCTTGACTATTATGTAACATTTTGATGCTAACTTCTTTAGTTACAGTCTTTGCAAAGCTCAAGCACTTGACACGTTCTTCTAATTTTAGTATTCTTAAGAAGTGCTGGGAATTCTGTTTTAAGAAGAATAAAATCTTCATCCTGCGCGGTGTATGGGTAGAGCTTGTCATATACGAAGCTGACAATAAGCGGTGAAACGAGACTCGCTGAGAAGGTTGCTAAAAAGCAGCGTTACAGATAGAACGGATTAACCATAAATGACTTGGAGAGATAACCAACGATGCTTGTCAGCCCTGCTTCTTGGAATGCACCTAATAATGACCCGTTCAGGTTCAGAATGCCTGAATAAACAGTCCAAGAGAACTGATACGAAAGCGAAACGACCGACGTTATACTGGATAACCGTTAAAGCATCGTAAGACCTAACAGGGTAGGTCTACGTGTGTCTGCTCACTCCCTCTGATACCTGGATATAAGATTGCTAGTCAATTAGCGAACAATGGTAAAACACGGGTAAACCATTGGTTAAAAAAAGAAAAAAAGTTAAGTCGAGGCGGTAAATTAGGATTCTTGATTTCATAGAAACGATAATTCCCGATTTGCTTATAATCAACAACTTACAGACATCCTCTCTCGACAAATCTTTCCTTACCAATAACTTAAAAATATCAAAAATCTTTTCGGAAACGCTGAATCAGCCGTCCTAGGACCCACAAAATCAGGGTTGCACCACGTTTTTTATCATTTTTATGCCAGTTTCAAATTATTGATGAGAAAGGGTTTAGCGAAAACTTGTGTCTGTAAGTTGTTGCAAACAAACCAACTGCGGAAAAGATGGTCCTAGGACCACGTAAAACGCTTTTGGTTTAGAATCAACAACTTACAGACACAACTTATAGACATAAAACTCATAAGCCTTTTCTTATCAGTGAGTTAAAAAATACAACCTTACCAAGCTACTCTACCAGGAAACCACCATTCTCTTCGATTGCCCCATCGATTGCACTTCATTAGTCCGATTGTTTACAGCAAAGTTGCCCGTTCTACTTCTCACACAGTAGATTTTATAAAATCTATATCAAGTTAAATAAGTCTCTTTGCCCTGATTCTTTTAATCTCCAGCTATCCTCTCCAACTTTGTCCGCAATGTTTTCAAGAACGCTAAGAATAGTTTGGTCGTCAGGCGTAATGCCATTTTTTAAGAGAGGCATAATCTCTAAAATAATATCGCTGAAATGTGTAGCCTTTCCTTCTCGCGCAAACCTACGAAGCATTGATTCCAGGTAAAACCTAATTCGTAATTCAATTGGAATCTGTGAACGAAACTTTGTGTTCTTCTTCAAAAGATATTTCTCGGTCTCTTTGTCATAATCGAAATTAGCTAGAAGGAAGGGTGTGATGTCCTGATACTGTCTACTTAATATATCCAAAAAGCCAAGTTCTAAACCTTTGATTATCAATTCGTCGTTTATCTCTTCAAGGGTCGCGCCAGTGTTTTTGGCAATCACGCCTTCAATTGATTGAATTATCAAATCCGTAATATCCGCGCCCAAATCAGCTTTCATTATTGATTTAGGATTGCGAACTTTCTTGAAGTTGATAATAAGTTGACCTGAAAGAACTGTAAATGGGTTTTGTCGTTTCTTGAAACTTGTTTGACCGTTGTTTTGTTTGACTGCACTGACATATTCAAAGCCGCTTTTTTCTGCCGTATCAACTATCAAATGCCAGTATTCCGGGTCTTTATGAGCGAAGACAAAAGACATCCAACGGTCAAACTTCAAGACACGATACATTTCACGAATTGATTCAGCTAAAAGGTTTGAGTAGTCGTCTCTCGTCTTGTGATGTTCACCGCCTTCAATAGCTTCGAGTTGATAGTCATTTTCCGAAACTTCTAAATCAAGCCAAGCATTCCACATTATTGATAAATCAAGGTAGGGAATTTTCTTTCCATAAGGCGGGTCTGTGTAAATATAATCAACGCTTTCATTTTCAATCTTTTCCAGCTTTGTTGCAGTGCCTTTATAAATCTGGGCATTTCGAACAGTTTGTTGATTGATAACCGGAGCAATTTCTTTTTTCGCCGCAATTATATTTTTGAATTTGCCTTCAAAAGTTGCGAATGTATCAAGATTTACTTCTTCGGGTGCAATTCGGAAACGGTAATATCTAAAGGCTGAACAGTCGCCTGCGTTCTCGCCTGCGTAGGTTGAATGATGATAAGTTCTATTAATTTTCGTAATCGTTGTGGAAAATATAAGTAGTAAAGTGTTCTTAATATCTGCACTTTCTACTTTCCTAATTAGATGTCTTAAGTAGGCTAATTGTGATAGCTGCCTTCGACTAAATAGATGCTCAATTGTCGCAACATCAGAACCCTTGGGTAAAACATTCCCCTTCGGATACGGGTATTTCTCTAGAGTTTTCTCATAATCATCTGGTGTTTTAGGAACATTTTCTAAATATTCTTTCTTTATATCCTCAAATGACTCTTGTAGTTTTTGTAAATTAGTTGGTATAAGCAAACTTTTAACGAGAAACACAGATAAAGGGTTAATATCAATGTGGATTCCCTTCCGATTCGTCATTAATGCTTCAACCGTTGTAATTCCGCTTCCACCAAAAGGGTCTAAAACAATATCGGTTGGCTTTGTAAAATTTCTGATGTAAGACTGAACAACATCCCAAGACTGCTTTGTAAAGTAACCGTGAACACCAAAATGTCGTCTTGCACCTCTCTTTCTAACCTTTTTAAGTTCTTCTAAAGGTTTACGCGAAAGGTAATCAAACTCAGCTTCATTTTTGTTTGCTTCAATCTTCTTTTGGGTTCTGTCGAAGGCTGACGGTGAAAGTAAATCTTGTAATTTGTGCCAATGTTTCTCAATCTCAGAAAGCGAGAAGTAAATCAAAGTTTCGCCGTGAATATCGAATGCAATAAATTCTCTGCCATTACATAGCGCGTAAATCGGAACGCGAATCTCTGGATGAATCGCGTAAAAATAAGCCTGTTCTACATTCTTGCCCGTCTTTATATCTTCGTTTGGTGCTTTCGCGTCTATAACCCAAGCGTATTTTCCATCAACTTCCAAAAGATAATCAGGAAAGTTTGTAAGAGGTAACTCCTTTGCACCCACAGTAACGAAAGAGTGTCTAACTTTTTTACTACGAACTATCTTATTTTCACTCTGGGATGAATAACCAAGTTCTTTTAGTATTGGCATTATTAAATCTTCCCGAACTGAATCTTCTTTGAAGTTAGGTGAATCGAGTGATGAAAAATCAAAATCCGAGAAAAGACTATCGTTCATAATTATTAAGTCAGTTACCCTCAGGTAATGGTAAGAAGGAAACACTAGAATTCTCTTCTAGTATTCATAATGGTTTGTAACAATTACTCTTTTAATGGTCCCTATTGATGATGCCATTGATTCAGTATTCAAAGTATCACGTTCACGACTAAAAATTTAATCACAATTGAAAAACAATTCTATTGTTACATTATCAAACTGTCAAAATTAGCCTCCATTTTTAAGGTTTTAGTATTTTTAGGCTTTAATTCTTAGGTTTAATGTGGTACACCTATTGGCGCTATGCAAAAGATGACACCGTTCTCGATTTCTCCGAATCCCTTATCTTTATACTTAACAGATTCACTAAAGGCTGTTGTGCATAAGGCAAGGTCTGCTATTGATTACAGGCAAGGATTGACCTGCATTTTAGGAGATGTTGGGCTTGGAAAGTCTACAATCTTGCGGTTTCTTTGGGCAGAGTATGCTGCGCAGGAAGATAATTGCAAGACCGCATTCATCTCCACGCCTTCGTTCCCCTCCCCCTTTGCAATGCTTAAAAGTATTTGTCAGGACTTCGGACTTGAAGCAATGCGCTCACGTGAAGCGCAAAAGAGGCTGTTTGAAACATACCTTGTTGAGCAGTTTAAGACGGAAAAGAATGTTGTCATCTTCATTGATGAAGCGCAGATGCTTACTAATCAGCAACTTGAGTTATTACGCGAAATTCTAAACTTTGAAACCAACACTGAAAAACTTGTCCAGATTGTCGTCGCTGGACAGATGGAGTTAAAGCTGAAAATCAACCGTCAGCAGAACCGTCCATTCAAATCGCGCATTATGAGTTACTCAAACCTCAACCCTCTGAGCTTAGAAGAGACGAGGGAAATGATTAACTTCCGATGCAAATTTGCAGAAGCTGAAAACCCCTTCCCCGAAAATGTTACTGACAGAATTTACTATCACACACAAGGTATTCCCAGGTCAGTTCTAAAGCTCTGTTATGAACTTTATGGGCTACACCAGCTTGGGGTCTTAATTTTTACGCCTGACCTGGTGGATGAAACGGCAAATGAGGTAGCTTTATGAGCTCAACTTTAATTAGTCTTCTTAAGGCTGATGAGGCGAAAAAGAAGGCGGAAATAGACAAACCTAAACTCGAAGTTGTTCCTAAAACTGAGCAACCTCCCTCCATTGAAAAAGAACCTGAAATTAAAGTTTCCGCTGGACGCCCAGACGTCCAAATAATAGACGCCCAGACGTCCATAGTGGACGCCCAGACGCCAAAGAATGTAGACGCCCAGACGCCAAAGAATGTAGACGCCCAGACGTCCAGTGAATTATCATATCCTAGCCGTAAGCATAGAAAACGCAAGACGATACGACTTCCATTTCAGAAAGTAGAAAAATATGAGCTTTGGTGTTTTATGAATAAAATTGATTTTCAAGACGCCGTAGAGAAAGCAATGGACTATTTTATTGGACGTCCAGACGCCCACGTATTGATTGATGATTCTGACGAGGATAAAGAGACTGATGAAGTTATCATCTTTTATCGGAAATGGACAGGAAATAAAATTAAGCCAAAAGACCGCGTGGCACGGGAAGAGGTTAAGAAATTTTCAGATGATATTTGCAAAATCGGAATTTTAACTGCAATTTCAAGAGCGAAAACTAAGATAAACTCTTTTGCTTACTGTGTTCCAGTAATTGAGGATATAGCAGAAGAAGCAGGCGCAATTGAGAGCAAAGGCGATTACTTAAAACATTTGGAAAGATTTATTATGAGTGTCAAGAAGGGAAAGTAAACCTTTAATTTGGCGTTAAATTACATCATTGCAAAGGTCCACTATTGAGAGTAGTATTCTCATTTTGCCTCGTTTTGATTTGGAAAGGAGCGACAGTGCGCAAATCGGTTAATGAACAGCAATCATAAATCTGAGGAAGATGAAATATGGGAAGGACTTTACCCACGAATAGCATCCCTTGTTAAACAGAATAAATGGACTTGGGAGTTCTTTGGCGTTGTTTTTGGGTTTGGTGGCGCATTATTCTTAATCATTTTAGGATTTGAGCTTGATATTATAGCTTGGTTGTTAGCACCAAATGAGATAACGCTTCTTCTTAAGAAAATAAGTTTAGTTGTATTCTTACTTGTATTGCCTATGATGATAGGTGGGTCACATTCCCTCGACTTACTAGAGAGAAATTCTTTAGACTTCTAAGTCAGTTAAAGCCAGCGCATTCATATTTTGTGGAGGCGCTTTTTATTTTTGGCAGAAAAATATATGAATACGGTAAAGAATACCGCTACCACGGGGCTTAAAGGTTGGATGATGCAGGGCGTTCAGGAGATGGAAGGTCCTCACGAGAAAGAAGGACATCACCAGCAGCACCCTTGGTGGAAAATAATGTGTCTGACTGGAGTTGATTATTTTTCAACTCTCGGTTATCAACCCGGTATTGCATTTGCCGCGGCAGGCGTTCTATCACCGATTGCGACTCTTATTTTAGTTCTGCTCACTATCTTTGGGGCATTGCCTATTTATAATCGAGTTGCTACCGAAAGTCCACGAGGTCAGGGTTCTATTTCGATGCTTGAAGCATTACTCTCTCGATGGAAAGGGAAGCTCTTCGTTTTGGCTTTACTTGGTTTTGTTGCAACAGATTTCGTCATAACTATTACACTGTCGGCTGCTGATGCTTCGGAACACATTATTCACAATCCTTTCGTTGAAGAACATCTTCATTTTCTCGACCATCCTATTCCGGTCACGTTACTGTTAATTTTGACTCTTGCTGCTGTTTTCTTAAAGGGTTTTAAGGAGGCAATTGGTATAGCAGTATTTTTAGTAATAGCTTACCTATCTCTGAATCTAGTTGTGATCGGGGTTGGCATTTATCAAATAGCAATAAATCCGTCACTATTACTGAACTGGAAAGATGCACTTTTCACAACCACGACCATCACCGGCGCGACTGAGCCCAGAAGCCTTTTACTTATTATTGGTCTTTCCTTACTTGTTTTCCCAAAACTTGCTTTAGGGCTTTCCGGATTCGAAACCGGGGTTGCCGTAATGCCTCTTATAAAAAATCCGCACAGAATTACAAACACGCGAAAACTTTTAATGTCGGCAGCTTTAATAATGAGCTTCTTTCTCATTTGCAGTAGTTTTATCACGAGTGTTTTAATTCCTACTGCTGAGTTTGAGGAAGGCGGAAAGGCTCAGGGAAGAGCTTTAGCATATCTAGCGCACACATATCTTGGTGATATATTCGGCACGGCTTATGACATCAGCACAATCTTAATTTTGTGGTTTGCGGGTGCATCTGCGATGGCAGGACTTTTGAATATCGTGCCCCGATACTTGCCGCGTTATGGAATGGCACCGGATTGGGCACGTGCAACTCGTCCTTTAGTAATTGTTTTCTCAATAATATGTTTTGCTATAACCCTTATTTTCAAGGCTAATGTTGAAGCCCAAGGTGGTGCTTATGCTACTGGTGTTTTAGTCCTTATGACCTCGGCGGCAGTTGCGGTAACAATTTCAGCTTGGGTGAAAAAGCAAGCTATGAAGTGGGCATATTTACTTATTGCTCTGGTATTTGCTTACACGACTGTTACAAACATAATAGAGCGACCAGATGGAATTAAGATTGCTGGCTTGTTTATTTTGGCAATAGTGGTGGCTTCATTCGTTTCTCGTGCTATGCGAACCACCGAATTACGAGTTGAAAAAATTGAATTTGATGAGCAAGCGCGACAGTTCATTGATGAGATGGCACAGGGTGAGATTCGAATTGTCACGAACAGGCGGGAAACCGGGGATGTTGAAGAATACCGCTTCAAGGAGCATGAAAAACGGGTGGATAATCATATTCCATCAAGCGACCCGATTCTCTTTTATGAAATTGAACTCGGAGATGCATCCGAATTTAAGGGAAAACTAAAAATTCGCGGCGTTGAAATCGAAGGTTATCGAATACTACGCACTGAATCAGCAGCCGTCCCCAACGCAATCGCTGCGCTTCTGATGCACTTAAGAGATAAAACAGGGAAAATCCCACACGTCTATTTTGGTTGGAGTGAAGGTAACCCGATACACTATCTAATCAGGTATATCTTATTTGGCGAAGGTGATACTGCGCCAGTAACAAGAGAGATTTTACGGCAGGCTGAGCCAGACCCTGAACTACGTCCAAGTGTTCACGTTGGAGGATAAACTTCCGTTCGAACAAGTTAGGACAGAGGGGTAATCTAATCACTTAACTGCCCCGTATTTATTGGGGTAGTGCAAGTATTGGGTCCGATAAGAAGCATTATGTATGAGAAAATCAAGTGTTTTAGGGTATAAACCACAGTATTTTGTGTTTTTGCCCAGATTTTAAGACAAGTTATCTGCACTACATATTGCGGTTTGACGGTCAGAGTCAACATTTACAACATCTTGTGGCTGATACCACCGGATGCGTATCTTAACCAACGTCTAATACGCAAACAAACAATATTAAACATTTTTTTATAAATCGCCCGTTTTCTTTGGTGATTTCGCCATATTGTCGTCCGTTTGCTTATACAGGTCAGAAGTAGTTGCGGAGATGCCATTTTTAGGCATTTACAGCCTCTCTGACAGCTTTTCTTCAAAAACTGACTAATGGTCTTATCCAAAAATGTAAGGGCTTGAAGGGCATACCGGTGAGGGTTTTTTAGATTTTAGAGGTGGGTTATATTAGTGTTTGTAATTGTGCGAATGTGTCGTGGAACTCATCTTTTGTTTAGCTATTTGCTGTGAGGGTAGAGTAACAAAGAGATGCCGTGTTTTACTCCTTTCAAACTTAGCAATCCGTCCGACAGAGCACGAATTTCCCTAACTGCGCCGCGCAAAACAATTACTTCCATACAAGGTCTAATCCACAATGCAGATTTCAGGCATTCAACCCAGATGTTGTTTGCTTGACTCTTATGTAACATTTTGATAACTCTTTTAGTTACAATCTTTGCAAAGCTCAAGCACTTGACACGTTCTTCTAATTTTAGTATTCTTGTTAAGTGCGGGGATTCTGTTTTAAGAAGAATAAAATCTTCATCCTGCGCGGTGTATGGGTAGAGCTTGTCATATACGAAGCTGACAATAAGCGGTGAAACGAGACTCGCTGAGAAGGTTGCTAAAAAGCAGCGTTACAGATAGAACGGATTAACCATAAATGACTTGGAGAGATAACCAACGATGCTTGTCAGCCCTGCTTCTTGGAATGCACCTAATAATGACCCGTTCAGGTTCAGAATGCCTGAATAAACAGTCCAAGAGAACTGATACGAAAGCGAAACGACCGACGTTATACTGGATAACCGTTAAAGCATCGTAAGACCTAATAGGGTAGGTCTACGTGTGTCTGCTCACTCCCTCTGATACCTGGATATAAGATTGCTAGTCAATTAGCGAACAATGGTAAAACACGGGTAAACCATTGGTTAAAAAAAGAAAAAAAAGTTAAGTCGAGGCGGTAAATTAGGATTCTTGATTTCATAGAAACGATAATTCCCGATTTGATTATAATCAACAACTTACAAATATATACTCCCACAAACCTTTCCATATCAATAACTTACAGACTGCTAAAAATCTTTCCGGTCAGGAAACGGCAGAAAATCATTAAAAGATTATATATCACCATAAATCCAACTCTAAGATGTGGTTCTTTGGGACGTAATAGGGGCTAGAATCGACCTTTTCGGTTTCACCCTAGCCAGCCTATCTCTTTTTCAATCAAAGCTCTCACAGGGTATTTAATCGCAAAATTTTGCCCGGCGTTGTAGGACCATTGTTATACCATTGGGGATAAATTGGGGGCAAGCTCTAGCCAGTTTTGCTTACAGTCGTTCTCATACCGAGTAGCTGTAACATATTGTTTAGTCAGGGTTTAAGAGAATAAAACGAAGTGCAAGTCCAAAAAATAGCACTAAGTTAGCTGTTCGACTTCTTCGCGCTTGCGCGTATTATATTAAAACTGTCTTGTGTTACTGAATGATAGGAAATCGAGGAATCCTCGATTCTGGAATCGAGGAAACAGGGATTCGTTTAGAATCAACAACTTACAGACAGTGATAAGCCTTAAACCCTTTGTTATTAACGAGTTAGCGATTTAAGGAAATTATGAAGCGGACCGGGGAAAGCAGGGTCCCGGGACCGGGGAATCCACGGTCCGTTTAGAATCAACAACTTACAAGAGCTGCCGCGCACATACCACCGGAACTCTAAATAATCGGTGTAAATCAGATTCGGCAGAGCTTCCCTGTAGCGCTCGAACTGTTCCTTCTCTCGTTTATCGAGCTTGTTCAAATCTTTGCCGACATCTTTGGCTTCAATGTAACCAAGCGGAATCTCGCCTTGAGCGATTGTGCCTTTGGTAATGATGTAGTCCGGCGCACCACAGGCAATTCTTTTAGGTTCATTGGTTGCTGTGATACCGCTTTGGATAGATTCAACTAATGTTTTCAAGAAAGGTCTGTGAGTGTGTTCGGTAGCATCATTACGGCTGTAAGCTCTTTCAATTTGGTCAAGGTAGGTTTGAATATCATTCATAGGTTTACGTTTATTTGGCTACACCATCAATCTTTTAAGGGGCTATATTGCTGATACCATTGATTTTCAGTGTTCAAAGTATCACATTTACGAATAAAAATTTAACCGCAATTGAAGAATAATTCTATTATTACATCAGTAAACCCTCAAAATTAACCTCAATTTTCAGGGTTTTAGTGTTTTTAGGCTTTAATTCTTTAGTTTATTGTGTTACACATATTGCGCTATGCAAAAGATGACACCGTTCTCAATCTCCCCAAACCCGTTATCCCTATACTTAACTGATTCATTAAAGGCTGTTGTGCATAAAGCAAGGTCCGCTATTGATTACAGGCAAGGATTGACCTGTATTTTAGGAGATGTTGGGCTTGGAAAGTCTACAATCTTGCGGTTTCTTTGGGCAGAGTATGCTGCGCAGGAAGATAATTGCAAGACCGCATTCATCTCCACGCCTTCGTTCCCCTCCCCCTTTGCAATGCTTAAAAGTATTTGTCAGGACTTCGGACTTGAAGCAATGCGCTCACGTGAAGCGCAAAAGAGGCTGTTTGAAACATACCTTGTTGAGCAGTTTAAGA